>Ga0157363_1005498_pt1 | contig 11824 bp, 8 predicted proteins | sample AttsexASBM1_FD_111477 | JGI IMG/M metagenome (GOLD analysis project Ga0157363, IMG submission 111477) | Fungus gardens microbial communities from leaf cutter ant in Ribeirão Preto, State of São Paulo, Brazil - Atta sexdens ASBM1 | ecosystem: Host-associated > Fungi > Mycelium > Unclassified ...
GAGAAGACGTCCAGTAAAGAAGCTAACTTGTCGTTATTTTAACGTCAAAATAACATCTTGAAATGATGTCAAAATGATGATAAGAACTTCAACTTGTTTGCTAGGTGATATACTGTGTGCGTTGTACATAAAACGTATTGTATTTTGCTCGGAAGTAGGGACGTTGAACGTCGTGTATTTATTTTTGTAAAATATATACCTTGTACAAGTCATATATTATTATCATTTAACACAAATGGATTAACCAAAGATCTGTTCTTTTTAAAGAATATTCTAAACTGGCGTAATAAGTTGGATTGAAACAGACTATATTTGTTTCTAACTTATTGTATAAAAAAATGTATACCAGTTGAAAATATGCTTTGAAAAAGAACAACTCTCAAGATTCAACAAGAAGAGACATTTCTAACGGCTGTGATTCTTGCGATAGTTTGCAATTGTTACGTGAACGAGAGTTGATTGTTACGAGATTATTACGAGACGATTAGTTGATGATAAGCAAGCGAATCCTTTTAATCAAGACCAACTAATCCCACGATATTAATTTGCCGTCGCGTAGTCGTTCTGTCGCGACTAATAAAGCACTCGCGCGACTTGCTGAAAAAATTCTCAAGGAAGTCAGCGGTCTCCCGAGCTTTGCGTAGTAAGATTATTTCATTATCTCGTAAGGAGACCGTAATTAGTATCCATGATACGTACAGTGTGTTTCGTATTAACGAACAATGTATTTTGTATAAAAAAAAGGGGAAGAGAGATCTCTAATGAGGGCGTTGTTTCCGCAAAAGGGCACGCCATCGTGAATTTATTAGCGTTATTGGAAATCGAACGTAACAGCCGATTAGATTCGCTCGCAACGACAATATTGATTTTTCCTTTATTATTCGCATTTCGTTAACGCAATTGCGCGTTAGCAATTTATTGGTTACCCCCCACGTAATCATGAGAGAAAGAGACAATATTGTGCGCACGCGAGTTCGGTGGATTAACGGGAATTTAAATTATACGACGCACGGCGTATTTGATTAATATAGCTTCGGTTGGCATACCAGAAAAAACAATGCACACACGCCTCTTGCCGTTCTGCTTGACGGCCTGCTCAGCGGCTTGCCCTCTCAATCGAGATTAACGTCGGTTTAACGCTTAATTAACGAAGTATTTCTCAGCAAAAAGCGCCGATCTTTGTTGTTTTATCAAAGTTACGAATGCGATTTTATGACAGTTAAGAATGTGTTTTGCAATCTCATCTGATTAATTTTATTATTACAGCCTTATAATTTTATATATAAATATATAAAATCTTTCTTATATTATTTTTATTTCTTACATGGTAAATTTTTATAAAATGTGAATCAGTGGAGATGAAAATGCAAATAAAAAAAAAGAGAAAAACGTTAAACATTAAACTAATATGTTTCAGAAAATTTCTATATTTTGCAATTCTTAAATTCGCAATATCTGCAAGATACAAGATTTCATTCCGATACCGATATCTGGTTACGAAATATCTAGTCAGACACTTTCACCAGAAGCTCAATAATGGCTAAGAAGTATCATATACGACTAAGTACGAGTTCTCACGAAGAATCGCGAAGATGATACTCGTGGGCCCCGTAGATATCCGCTTGTCTGAGTCTTGTTGAGGCCCAGCAGACCTCGAGATTTCTTAGGTATGAGTAAATTTACATTTGTCTCTTCCCTCGTCGACAAATTGCCACGACAATACGTCGACATTATTGATTCTCATCGTAAAAATAGATGATTCAGAGAAAACAAACACATTTAAATTTTACATCAATTATATTGATCGAAAAAGTTCACACGCCTCTTCCATGACCCTATGTCAGCTTGTAATCATTTATTTTCTAAATTGCCAATGGATATCTATTAATAGTTCGATAAATATCATCGTTAGGCTGTTAATATCGTTTTTTTTATCTGCGACACTGGTCACATGAAGCATATGAATAAAGTAGGCAGAACACATTTACATACGCCGCTTTGGGCAATGACTCACGATGTATCCATGTAAGGCCCAGAGCGAGAGGTGCCGTTGGCCCCACACGCCTACATTAAAACGCTGCCCGCCCGTGCTTCGGCAAAAGACAAAAAGAAGAAGAAATAAAAAGAAATGAAAGATAACTCGTTCCGTAAAAGGTTCTTCAGCACGATATCGACTCACGATTCGTTGAGGTATCAAGACCGCATTTGTGTGATCCGCCCAAATCCTGACGCAAGATCTCGCGTATCGTTATATCGGTGCAATCGATTGCAGGGTGATGGAACACGCCTCTATCTGAATACCTCGATGAATCTTCTTCAGCCTATAAATCAATTAGCGCGTGGAACTTGTTATACCTTCCCGCGGTTATTCCGGCCCGCAAGCTCATTCCAGTTACCAGATAAGCGCGCCACGTACACATGCAAGCACGAACGCATACGTGCGATTGTACCATTGCGATCGGTTGCTGCGGCTGCCACTTTCTCATCCGTGTGTCTTTTGTTTCTCGGTGACAGTGGCGTACAGGGTGCCCCGTCATGCCCGCTACGAATGATACTGATGCTCGTTTCTATCAAGGTAGTTTAATTTTAATCTTGATTTAATTTACTCTTCATCTTTTTCTAGTTCTAAGAATTAGAAAAAAATGCTGAGTAAGTTGAACTGAGATTAAAGTTAATCTATATTGGTAGAAACAGATCGAGTCCAAATCCAGTTAACACGTTCATTTCTACTAATATAGATTAATTTTAATCTAAGTTTAATTTATTTTCCTAATCTTTTTCTAATTGTTAGAACTAATATGTGTAATAAAATTGAAAGGAACAGTCATAAAATGAAGAAAATTTAAATACAAGAACATTATCACAATCTTCATTACATTGTATATTCAAGGTATATTCAAGGTTTCGATCTTGCTTACGTAAAATGAATTTGTGAATCAAATGAAAGAATTAAATCTCTCATAATTTGCATCGGTTAGTTTTGACATTTGATTAACACTCGGGTATTAATAAGATATAAACTTGTCTTTGATCGCAATGTTTGATCCACTTCTACGCCACTGGTCGATGCTGCAGTCTGGGTCTGCTGGCGGTTCAAACTCTCCCGCCACTCTCTTATTCCATCAGTGTCTCTCGCGTGTTCGCACGGGGAACATCGCTCGCGCGTCTTTATCAAGACTCATTTCGGCGAATTCTCAGATTTTTCATTATCAGCGAAAATATTCGTGGTGTAAGATTCCGCTTTCGCGGATAGTGAGAGGAGAATCGGTTCCTTACGGTTCCGGGCCTAGCCGCGTCCATCTAAATGAGAGCCCTTCGCGAATAGTTCAAAAATATTCGGTCCTCTTCTTTCCCATCCTTTCCTCTTCCGCATCCATCCTCCTTTCTTTATTCCTTTGTTTATCTGTTCCTCACGCAAATCGCGACTACATGATCTTCCGCGGGCGTTTCGTAATTATCCGGAGAATAGACATGGCTGACCGTTTCTGGAGACTGGCCCTGTGCTGGATATGCATCGTCGGGCTCGCAGCCGCCAATGGTGAGCGATTTAAACCCAACACATTTAAAGCCAATCATGTGATCGTGGTGATCCCGTGATCATCGTGATTTTATTCAAAATAATAAGCACGCAAGGAAAAATATAAGGAAATATATATGTTGAAAAAGTTCTTAAACGAGTACAGGTGTACCGCGGCGCTGTCTACGCTTGATTATAGCGTTCTACAATCAGTGACGAAGAGAAAACATGACAATCGCGAATGAAAGTGACGTTCCTTTGTTCTCAAGCCGATTACGCCGACGATTGGCGGTTGACGCAGCATAAATAAGTAGCGTGACACGTCGCAGAATGCATCATAAAATTTCAAAGCACCTGACGCACGCGCGTCTAAGTAGGATGTCCTAGATCGCGATGCCTACCAGGTATCACGAGAGAGGATCATAGCCTACCCAAAGCGCCAGTCAAGGTTGCGACGTTCCCTCATGCGTCGCGCGACGCGCTCGTTATGACTGACTTTAGACTCGTTACTGTTGACGTTGGTTTTCTTTCCTACGCTTTCCTCGCTTCATGGTTGGGCTATTTATAAAAATAGCAATGTCCGACAATGATAAAACAAACCGACAACCAACACGCACGTATGACGCTGGAGACCGATCGTTTTATGACTCGCAAAGGCGCGTCCAGATTCCTACTCGAGCGCCAGTCGAGTATCATTTCATCCGTGTTTAATGATCGGCGAAGAGCAAGGATGATACATGGATGATAATCGGGTGGGAATCTGAACTGTCTGAATATAACCCAAGGAGATTATTCCCTCGAGATATGACTCAGTCGACACTAATTAAAAGTAACATAACATCAGTGTTATAATTTTGCATTCAATAATGTAACTGTTATGTAATACTACGTCTGGTTTGTCATTATTTGGTTAACTTGTAGTAAACTAACTTCATTTAACTTGGTAATGTAAAAATTATTGTAATTTTCTAGCTATGATTAATCATGAAACTAATAGCTTTGTGGTGGTTATTCAGTAAATCTCAGTCTAGAAATTAATACAATTTTTATACTATTGTTAGGTTAAAATATTACAAGTTAACCAGCAATTGAAAAACCGGGCCTAAGTTATATTACATTTATAAACCTATTCTTTTTCCATACTTCAGAACTGAACTTCTATCTTTTGTTTTTATTCTTCAATGTAAAAAGAAAAAGAAAAAAGATGAATCGTGCAAGAAGTTTAATTCCAAGATATGAAAGAAGAATAGACCTTATACTATTAAATGCGTAATTTTGGCCAGTATTCATAGTCAATTCTTATATTCAAAACCGTTTTAAGTTCTTGAGGTGTCACGAACTAATCAGAGGACCGCGTCTTAAGATATTATTTAAGACGAAATGAAATAAAAACCGACTATGAATACCGGCCTATGATACCTACACAGTACACTTTATTCGAAGGATGTTCTGCGAATGTCTTAGAACGTAGACGTCTGTAGAATGTTTCTTGGTGGTCTACGCTGTATATAAGCATTGATTTATGTTTCTTTCAGTTTATGTCGACTTCCCTTGAGTTTCTTAGCTTCCTTCAAGATACAAGTTTCACGTATTTCGAGTTTTGAAAATTGTTCAACGTATTCACCGGTAAGTTTATGTGACAACGTTTTCGGATCACGTTTAACGGTCGCAAATTCTCTTTGCGTATGTCACACAATATTACGAGGAGTGTATTCTTCTCCGAGATGTTTCTCTCGGAAGTGAAATTGCGAGCTGTACAAACAATGCGCGCACATCATCCTTGACGCAACGTGCAATTAAAAAATAACTGCAATCAAGGAAACGTATTCGCGCGACTTGCAATTAGGACAAAGGCGGAGGACAAAAGGCTAATTATCCGTTAAGAGTTGCGGGGCTTAGACAAACAAGAAGGGACAGGGCTATGTATGTCGAAGTTAACTGACTTATCTGAATTACTCAAATTGAAGTTTATTATATCTTTTTACGCGCGCATTGCGTCAGTTGACTGATTTGCGATCGTGAAATCTTGGGAATCCAGGTTGCTTCAATTGTTTTTCTCGAGTCTTCCTTAACGCGCAGTTAATTAACCCTAATAGCAGCTAGGTATGTCGAATGAATTGTATGATTTCTCAAATATGAAATTAGTGCGATTGCGCGCGGAATTGTGTAAGAGAGTAACACGTGTGTGTGTGTGTGTGTGTGTGTGTGTGTGTGTGGAAAATAATTATTCCGCGCTCTGAATCTCTCGCGCGCGGAAATTCGTGCACGCGACGTGCTTCGTTGTGTGTGAGTAATCAGACGTTGATGAATCACGCTATGACGCCATCGTGATCTCCTATACGTTACCGTGGCTATATTTATATAGGAAAATTGCACGAATCATTACGTAAATTAGAACGATCGCTAAAAGATTGTCTGGTCTAAATATAATACGAAACTCTGTAACACTTGAAAATCAGGCCGTTTATCACATAAAATAGAAACATTAATTGTAGCAATAAAATTAATTAACTTTGTGTAGATCTGCTTGTGGAGATTTCTTAATAAAGACGTCTTTTCACGACGTTTAAGAGTATATTTATCGTCTTCCATTATTTGCTATGTAGCTTCGAGTTTTCTTCGTGAGTAGATAGATCATAATCGACTTCCTTCCTAGTATCATTACTCCATCAGAGAGTTACATCGAATTCTCATCGCCAGTAGGCAAAATTGATTATCCAGGCTCATGTAATGGACATAATTGAGCTGACTTACGGCCACAGGAAAGGCGAACACGGGAGAGAAGAAATAGGATTCTGCGATAATCACAGAAAGAAAGGGAAGGTGAGCGGAGAATGTAATTTTCTGTGTTTTGTGATTGCGCATGTATTCCACCTGCCCTTCGTTCTTTGCTAGAATCCGCGTGGAACGATCTTAACTGACTATCGTCCCGGAATTAGAGGGAGATCCGTGAATAATGTGAGCTATAGCTCCCGCACTAACATGTCCATAACGGGAAAAACATGAAGGCATGAACGATGGAAGATTAAATGTTTGCCAATGTGTGTTGGAACCTTCCTTTCGAGGTAGATTTGCATAGAAAAAGCTTAACTGAACGCGAAGACAATTCTTTACGACCGAAGATGATTTATGAAAATGAAATAATGCCAATTACTGTATTCCATTTTAATGATATTGCCGTTGCTAACAGAAGACTCGTCTATGTTTATGCTTTATTAAAAAATTGCACGAGAGATGTTTGTGCAAGATTTATTGTGAATTTCGATCTGAGGAAATTTTATGTGCATAGATTTTCATAATGATAGGGTTTGACGTAAAATAGTATATGATTAAATTATTCTTTTTTTAATTACTCTCCGTCGACAACTGACATTTTTAAAGAAATAATCGACATTTTGACTGAATTTTGGTAGATAAATTTAAATTTGTAAAAAATAAACAAAATGCAATTCCTATATAATAGTTAAACTTATTAAAAGCTTTACAAGTATATATATCAGAATTTTTTCAGATTTTTATATAATCCGGAATAATAATAAAATTCTTTACACTGTATAATAATATCGTAATAAAAATCTTTTCGGAGTAGGGTGCTTAAACATATCAGTCCGTTCTTGCGGTGAACGCGTGTGAGTGGGAGAAGCATGAGGAAAGAGAAGGTGAAATTCGATCTAAGTAGCTCACCGTTGTTGCGCCTTGCGCTTTATTCTCTTATTTTACCGCCATTACGGATATTAACATCATACTTAATTGCTAGAGCGCAAATGTGAATTACAGGTATTCAGTTCCGTCTGCTGACGAAACTTATTTATTGTTTTCAGCGTGTGGCTGTGGCGCGTAATATCGGTGAATGGACGATAGATTTAAAAACAAAAATCAACAATTGGCAAAGAAAATGGAGTTATGCAGAAAATTGACGCGCTCTGTTAAAATGAAATGTCAGGCCGCACTCGCGCGTGTTCAAGGATAATGAGATTTCTCGCGGTTTTAAAATTATTCGCTTCCTATCGTTTTTGTATGGCCGTTCTTTGCGGAATTTTTCCCATGCGCGGCTCATGAAGGTCGATTTATTCATTATCTAGCTTGGAAACCGCATGGAGTTTTATGAGAAAGCGAAAACGTTCGCCGAGCGGAAAAGGGATAGGGCAAAACAGTTCCACCAACTCGTTCGTGCTCTCCATAATCGCGTTCAAACACGTGGCCGGGAATGAGAAATAATGCGACTAGCGAGGATCAACCAGTTACGTACCCAGGAAGTTGTAAGCCCACCGTTGAAATATCGAGACCTGTTTGAAGTAGCTTTGAACGTTAAACGGGACGGGATCAACTCGAAGAAAACGGAAGGGTTGCACTTTACGTATATTACTGTTATAAATTTTACTTTACAAATGATAGGAATATTTGTAACATGAGAAAGAAAGAAGTTTCTTGTTAGAACAAATAAAAGATCAATTAACTCGATACATTGCTCCTTTGTTTATTTAAATTATTTTTCGTTTGGATTGCGGAAAGAGTAGTAGCACGATTATCTTTGCGATTAATTAATATAAATTTGAAGATAATTACCTATTTGTTAAAAAATGCTCTGCAAGAAAAAATATTTTCGATCAAGTAATCGTTAATTAAATAATAATAATAATAATTTATGTGCCAGTTTCTTCCTCTAACTCTGGAAGATATTAAAAGGACATTAAACAAATATTTAAATCAGAAATACACGTTATTCGATATAAAATTTTCACATTGCAAAATATGTCACTAATTGTTTTTATCCTTAAAAATATTAGTTCGAAGCGAGATGTAGGATGATGACACCGTAATGTTACAGCACTGTGAGAGATGAGGATGTGGGGTATGGGGAATGCAGAGGATTGGAATGGGAAACAGAAGTGGGAGTGAGAGTAGGAGTGAGGAATCGGTTGGGAGAGGCCATAGGAAAACCGGTTGCCAATCTACACAGACACATTGGACAGAGCGCTGGGGAGATCATCGAGAAAAGGCCAAAAAGACCGAGCTCCGGTTTCCAGTAATATGACTGGACTTTTCTCGGGTTGTAGATTTTTTAATCGATTCGTGTTTATCGACGAAGTCAGCCGGAAAAGGTCAAATCATTAAAATCTTTTTTTTTTAATTCAAATGGCATATGCAACAAAATAAAAAAAAGATTAATTAAGGCAAACAGAAATTTGGATGCACATAAAGGGAGAAAAAACAAATCTTTCAATGTCTTCATTTCTATTGATAGTATTGAGTGGAGTAATTACATAACTTCATTTGGTTTTTAGAGCAAAATTCAAACGCAAAATGTTGTTAGTTGAAAATACTTTTAATTAAATACACAGCATTTAGTTAAGTATACACCATTTTATATGACAACATTCTGTCATTTATCAAGCAATCTCTCTTTCAAAGGTCGATCAAAGTATGAAGCATCTTCGAGATCCATTTCTTCTGAACGAAATTTTTTTCACGGCAAAGATGTAACCGAATATATCTATTTATCTTTTCTTGAATTGCATTCGTACCTTTATAGAAATAAAAAGCATTATATACCGAAAAAACACGTTTCCTTCCATCTTCAAATTGTTGCCAAAATTGCCAACTGTTGTCAACTGTTGTGCGTTCAAATCATTTTTCAATATGTATGTATGATATTTTATATGTTTGAAAGTAAAGATGAGTTTTTTTAATCATCGAGTGATCAATCGCATTATGCAACTTTGTTTCATAAAAACAGTCATAAGACTTGATCAATCGAATTAAAAACAATCATCTTAATGATTAGAGAGGTAAGGTATTCAACACCTTCTAGAATAAAACGGAATGTACTTACTTATAGTTCCATTCAATGTTTAGACGATAAATAATTGTTCTGTTTGAAAAATTTTATAATGACGATTTATAAACTCTGACTTATGTATAATGCGGAGGTAAGCAACAGGAAATTAATAAAATAAATGTCTGAAGAGATATACGTGGGGCGATGGCTCGCAAAAGGGATGCACGAGCGTGACTTGATCTATTAAAATGTCATTAATCAAGCAAAGAAATCGAAGTCTCGAGATGGCTATCTCAAGATCGATTGCCGCACTGATGTACCAGATAATCGATGTTGCACTGTCGTGCACATTTGACGTAACGGCAACACTTTTTTCAGTCAGTCTATCTAGGCGTGCTATCGGCATGGATCTTTTTCCTTCACTGACTAGACAGAACCTCCCGTGCTCGGTTTCTTCGGCATTTGACGTATTTCCTTCTCAGCACCTCTCGTCACACCTTTCAATGTTCTCTCGCTCGATGACCCTATAGTTTCATGAGCTATTCGAGAACAGACAAACGTTTCCTATGTAATTATTTATACACGAAAGGTAATCGTATGCATTCTATCACAGGCACGTTTTATTAAAAAAGGAAGTGATCAATGTGGCATATCGAATACGCCTGAAGTGGCAACGACAGTAAACGTTCAATTTCTCGTAACTCACAAATTAAACGACGTCTTGAACAGTTATCTTGACGTGGCAAAAGAACGTGGATGGATAGTGAACCCTGACACGTCATTTTTGCGATAGCTTTTATGAATGGTGACCCAACCCATCGAGAAAGGCGAACCGTTCGTCACGCGTTTATCTCAACATACCCAAAGTCTCATAAACTCGTTATCTTTTTGTAATTATTTTTTTCTTCGCAATATAGGAATGCGTTCCCTTTCTGATTGATACTTCTCCATATTCGCCGTTAACTACATAATAAAATTTTATCTATTAAATGGGACACAATCATCTGATATTTTAAATTTTAAACATAATTTTAATTACATGTTTTTAAATATTAATTATACAAATTTTATATTATAATTCTTATGCATCTATATTCAAAACGAATATCACATTTAATGTACATCACTATAATTATTTCTTTCCATTCTGATGACTAATAAATGTATCAGTTAGATATTCACAAAATTGCAGATTGTACATTTTTTTTAGATTTTTTTTTTAGAGGTACTGAGTTATTGCTTCGAGGAATATTGTATCTTTATGTCGATACCTTTCGTGAGCATGACCTCTTCTCCCAGGAGTTCTTATGTTTGTACATCACATGTGTGTGTGTATACGAGGCCCAGCCAAATATGGCGGATACCGGTCGAACCACTTGCGTGCACGTGTGTCACCCGGTACACGCGTAGCGTTACGGATTCGCGCGTGTGCACGCATCGTGCGTATCATGTATGTCTGTGCATACGTGAAGATACGATCGACAAGGGAATAAATTCTCTGCTTCGTGTTAACGAATATGATTTTGCAATCTTTGACAATAACTAACACAATCTTTTATTGCTCCCTTTCATTTAAATAATTTAAATAATGTTCACTCATCGACGTTCGTCATTTGGAGCAAGATTATATTTATTCTGTGGATTAATCAGAGACTGATTAAAGTAATATATAGAAGCAACAGTCTTAAAAATTCTTCAGAGTTCACGATGAGTTAAGAAAAAAACGATACTCGATTGAGGTGATCAACCATGTTCAAGTCATTCATTTTTTTCAGTCAGTACATTTTTTTCGTTTTAATTTATAAATAATTTATAAATAAATGTTTTACCAGCGCTGGATTTGTTATGAAGAAATAATATTTCTTAAAGCACCCGAAGAATGATTTGATCGTAAAATCTTCTAAAAGAAGAAGTAGCAGAATTCTAAAGAATCAACCTTTCGAGTTTACAATAACGGCAATGAAACAATTTTTTTCATTAGCATTGACCGCATGACCTCAAATGTACCCACTTGCTACCAGGAAATGTACTGCATAAAACATTTCCTGGTAGCAACTGGATGCAGTGAGAATACGTGCCGATAGGACCGAAAAACTTTGATTTTACGGTGTTCCGCATCCGCGGAGCATCAATCGCGATATAACGAATGATGCGCGGAACGAAATTGTTTGCTCACCGAACTTGTGTCATTTATCACGAAGTGTTATCCTGCTACTTTCCTCGGTACCGGTTCGCTCCTCTTCTCGGCAAAAGAACTAATTCATATAAATCGCTGTTTTCCTTACGCCCTGTGCTCTCTTTCTCACTGTCAGGAACGTTCATTTTCATGATTGATAATGATCCAGCGAGCAGCGAGCCAGGTTACACGCGAACTTCGTCATTAGACACGTGTATAATCAGCTAATCATTAATCACGTGATCTTTTTTTTGTCGGATGTCGTGTATCACCAGGCCGAATTTACTGCTTGCTCCCCCTTTATTAATTAAGATACATGATGTCAAAGATCTAGACTAAAGACACGTTCGAA
>Ga0157363_1005499_pt1 | contig 11822 bp, 7 predicted proteins | sample AttsexASBM1_FD_111477 | JGI IMG/M metagenome (GOLD analysis project Ga0157363, IMG submission 111477) | Fungus gardens microbial communities from leaf cutter ant in Ribeirão Preto, State of São Paulo, Brazil - Atta sexdens ASBM1 | ecosystem: Host-associated > Fungi > Mycelium > Unclassified ...
AAAAAAAAATGCAAAAAAAAAAAAAAAAAAAAAAAAAAAAAAAAAAGACAGAATGAACCAATCGTCATTTACTGCGAAAAATGAACCAAGGAAGTATCATAATAATGTGACTGAAAAATGCAAAAGAATAAATATATCGATCCTGTATTTCTATGCGTAAGTACACGTCATCAAATAAAATTGATACAACTATACATCTCTCTCTTCGTGGTCCGCAAACACAGGTACATCCAAGGAGGGCATGCTACGAATAAACGAAAGACACGCGGCAAGTAATAATCATTCATTTTCGAGGCCTAAATAAAAGCAATGGGGTACAACGACAACAACATGCGAAATTACAGAGCGATGAACGAGAACGACGTGATGCGTGAAAAGTAAGTCGTCTCTTACGCGAGCCTTTGTATGAACTACTGATATTACATATATAGACATGCAGGTTGCACCATCTGGTACTGCATGCAAACGCATTTACGAAAGTACGTATGCTCTACCGGTCGGAAGGAAGCGTCGCGCAGCGAGTGCTATGAAACGTTGGACGTTGGCTGGATGCGTCTCGGCATCGAGTGTGTCACACCTGCTCTACTTGAACACCGTTGGCGTCGCGGGGCAATTCTTTCGCCGGCGTGTCATGCCGAGTGCAAGATTTCCTTACCGTCCCCCGGCATGCTCGTCGTCCAGTCATCCGCAGACACCCTGCGTGATTCGATTAAAAACGACCGCGAAGATAATAATAACGAGATCGCGTTATTCTCCGAAATATCTCTCACTCCTCCAGGCGGGGAATCGATCGGACGTGTCGATACCGCAACGATGTTGTCGGCAAGTTCGATAATTTCCAACCTTTTGCCCCGACTTGCACTTGGGCGCAACTTTGATTAATGATACTGCCGCGGCAAACTTACTTCGCGTCACTTTTCTCTGCGTTACTTCCTATCCACCATCCATGTACTGTACGTCGTTATTAGGAAGCCGCATTATCGAGGCGCGAACGAGTCTGTGTGCCGAACAAAGGCACAAAAGCGTATTTAATGAAAATATGAATTTTCGTTATCGATCACTTTGTTTTCATAAGCATCTATAATATAATAATAATATACTCATTTTAATTGATAATAAACATCTTTCGCGATAGAATATCTCCCGCGTACATTCGATTTATTGAGACGAAGAGAAATTAGATTTATTATGAAGAAAATGTACGAACGCGGAAAAACAATAGCGATTGAATACCGATCGCGTATTAAATTTCTTTCCGCGAAATAATTGTGCAAACCAATTTCACGCAAGACCACACAATCAATCAGCGGACGGCTTCGCAAACACAACTTAATTAATTACCTTTCACTTTACCGTTGTATCAATAGCTCCCACAGATTTGTTCCGCAACAGAAATCAATGATTATGCGCGATATATTAAGAGAAATTTCATTAGTCTACTCGCCAAATTACGGCCGCCGATAAAGGCAAAACTTTCATTACAGGCATGTAGTAATTATTCTATTAATTAGTTAACCTTGACTCGCGCGCGCGCGTGTATGTGTGTGTGTGTGTATGTATATGCGCAAGTATATAAAATTCATTAACGTATGTTAGTAACTTGCACGTCGTCGTTATGAAAGTGCACATTTTCGCCGCACATTTTTCACACGAGATGCTTCGATAAGTTACGTGAAAAATGGCGGATGGCCGCACAAAAATAAAAGTAAGAATCTGCATCACGTTAGCCGCGGTTGGACGCGCCCTTGACGATCGTCACGCGATGTCTTCGCACTCAGTTCGCTCGTCGACTGTGCGAAACGAGTTTGGACGGCGTGTTCTGAGAGCATTGACCGCGACCTATAATTTTCATATATCCGTCGTTTTTCCAACACCCATCCGTCTGGTATTTTCACGATCGTGCGACACGATTGAACGTATCCGGCGGCGATCTACTATAAAGGCAATTCGCGGTCTCCGTGCTGGCGCATCGCCAGCTATAACAATAATCGACGCGGAAAAGGGTATAGAGTTAATTTCACGATTGGCCAAGTACTTTCTTGAATTTTTCTTCAAATACTCAAGTTCATGCTCGCGTTGACTTACAAGTATGTGTACACATAAGTATGTCGAACGAGTGAACTCCGCCAAACGATGAGCCGCGGATAGCCATCCTTCGTTTTCAGGAAGGTTAAACCATCGAGAGGTTTGCATTCCTCTTTATCCTTCTTTTCTTTTCGCATTTCCTCTCATCCCTGTTCCGCGCTACTTCAACGCGATGTTTCTAATCCCAACTTGTACCTGAGGCTATCATTTTATCTCGATTTAGTTTATTCCACTCGCACGTTGCCGAATGTTTTCGATTTAAGTAGAATACACCGATATACACCGAGGCATGTGAATGGAATGCGAGAAACGAGTGACAAGAAAGTCGGAAGTGGAAAACGGTACTAGCTGTTCTATCATAGAAGACATTTGTCCCGAAGAATCATCCCGAATGTCCTTTCAGCCATAAATATTAATCCTCTGTCAACAATCTGCGCAAATGTTTTGGCACGAGCGAAATTTCACTCTCAAATTTCGTTCTGCTCGACTTTCAATTTTTATAAATATGAAGTTTTTAACCAAATAAGAGATACAAAGGTTTTAACATTTGAGTTAAAAAACTATTTGGTAATATAATAGAGATATTAAATTTTTTAACTGAATTTTTTTTTAAAGCCTATAGAATGTTAAAAAGCTTGAACTGGCCAAAAAAAAGATCCATATTACAGACGGAGGGAATAAAAATATGATTGTAGATAGAAGATTAAAAACAAAGAGGAGAAATAGCGCGACTGCCCTATAATGACGAGGCAATAATTATTGTACATGTCTGCAATAAGGCACGAAATGTTTGTTTCGTTAATAATTAATTCGTCATGTTATGCCAGCCCGGCGTGTATTTCATCATGTACGTCGGCGGGTTTATTTTATGTGTACGCGTAATATTCGCTACGATGCGTAAAATGCATACAATGACTGGCGCGAATGGTAATCTGAAATTCGTCAACCACATCCGCATAAATACATCTGCAATTGAAACTCTTTATTCAACGGATTCGAATGACTTCGAATATCATTTAACGTTTATAACGAGCCTCGTTTCATTTGTAATACGATATCGCAAACTAAAAACGAGCCGTTTCACTCTCACGTCACGGTTATCCGGAATCGCTGTTCTCTCGTAACGAGCACGTTAGCACAGAATTACCATTGTCGAAATGATTGCGTTGATTGTAAATGGACAAATTTCATAAATATCGATTATATATAACGGCAACTCACTGTCTCGACAGCTAATCGATCAATCTGACCTGTAGACAAAACGATCGAACGAATCTTTCTTCGAGACTTCGCCCTGAAGGCTGCACTTGAAGAACTTTAAGAGAAAACTTTAAAAGTAATTTATTTTTGTACTCTTAACAAACTGACAAGGACTGTGTTGTGGTATGTCAATCGGATTTAACGCTAAATCTACTAGAAAATTCTCATCTCTGTGTAATACAAATAAATTAAAAAAATTAAATATCGCATTAGTGTGATACAAAGTGAACCCAACTCAAGCATAATATTTGATAATATTTGAACAGCACAAAGCATATTGTTAAAGCTTGTTTCTTTTATCTTCAGCCTCGCTGTATAACGAATAAATGATTACGTAGGATTTTCACAAAAGCTTGTTTGTCTTATAAAAACGGCTATTGTTTCGACTGCGTTCGCGTTAGTTTCATCTTAAATTGAAAAAAACTCACGTTTTACCACCGAGACAGTGCACGCAATCGCAATCACGGCTTAATTGAAGTGACAGACGATTCTTTTTCACGACCTCGACTTAAGCGACAGCGACCTGAAACAACCGGCTGACATGGGGCATAAATCTCAGGCTAATAGTAACTTATCGTAAATCCTTCACAGGTTTGATTTACGTGACTTTTATGGCTATTTAACTTCCCGCGAGGAATCATTTTCTTACAATGTGTTGCGTGTCCCATTTTAGCGCCATAGCTACTGAAATATGCCAGGAATATTAGATTCCCCACGTGATTCGCATCATGTGGCTACATATAATATCAAACTTGCATGATACTTTCGCGACACAGAAGCCCTACACGATGAGACGCATAAAAATAATCTCTTTCGAAACGAAATTTATAAAAGTGATAAAACGAGACAAATGTCTCCCGGTAACCTGCGCGGGAACTATTTTAGTAACGTGCCTAACAAATACGGGAACAATGAAAAATAATATTGACTATGAAAATAGCGTGTTATTCTTGTCCCGAAAAGTTCAACCACGCGCCGCTGCCCTTCGAAAACAAAACGGAGAATCGTATGCGAAATCTACCGGGTGCTATCGTGAAGCGGAGGGCACGTGTGCAAATGTCACGCTGTTGGCTCAGCAAATGTCATTAGACACGGCGATTGTTGCTGCCCCTTAATCGCGCCAAGTACGATTTTCCACGGGAAATCAATTGTTCGTCGCTCCGAGCGACCAGCGCGAGAGATAAAGCGAATCCGTACGAGAGAACCGAAGGAGAATCTTCCTCGCCTCCACGCTCTGTGATATTGTAAAGAACGATCAAACGCATCAATTCGCAACTAAAATAAGCTATAAAGTTTACGATCGTTTTGCACCATCGTGCACGAACGCTTTGTTCCCTTGCTTTACTATCGATGATTTAACGATAATTTTATCCCGGAAAATCGCGCGCTCCGCTCATTCTTATCTCGTGAAAGCAGACTGTTCCTTAATAATTGACTTTTTATTGACTTTTTATCCAAATCAATATAACGATTGCCGCTTCTTAAGCGACAGACGCAGAATAGATCTAAAATCGATTGTCCGATGGCGATTATTCCGTTTCATTAACCTGCCGTTTCATTCCAATACGGCAATTTCATCATTACGAGTCATTTAAACAAACATAAATTTCAAGTAATTAGCCAAAAATTATACTAAACTGCATCTTGCTGATAATTTAATTTGAATTAATTTCAGTTTTAAGATTATTTTAAATGAATATTATTTCGGTATTTTCGGGACATTTTTCAAAATGTGCATTTTCAACGCCAATCATTAAACATTTTAGATATGCCATTAATATTTGTAACAAACGTAGAATAAATATTTCGAAAGCGCTATCTATATATTTTATACAAACAGGGCTACCCAACTAATGACCAAATATCCAAAATTAGTGACACAAATTTTACAAACGTCCACCATCGATTTTACATACCGGTGCTATCGAAATCCAGTTATTCGTGAACAGCCAATTAATTACGTAGAATATTGTATAATACATTCGACCCCCGTTTTATCGGACCGTAATATCGCATACGGTATAATATGTAAAGTGAACAAAGTTGTTGGACAATAACCGAAGATTGAAAGGACGATTGAACCAAAAAAATACAAATTCATTTTATGTGCTTCGCCATAGGGTTGTTCCAAAAAACATTTCAAAGATATTATACAATTTAATGTCGTTTCTATCTTTCGCGTTTTAACGTTCGCGCCGCTTCCGACAATGCTGAGCATCAGCGACAAAATTAACTTACGCGAACAATTATCTGCACTGAATGTTCGATTACCTGGGAGTGTCTCGATCGTTATCTCAGCATAGCTTTTCCGATACTCGCCGGAAAGCATTTTCGCTCGTTTTTTCAAGTGGCGAATGTAATGCTTCAACGATCGCACTGCAGAGTGCAGAAACATGGCGCTTTTGTCCTCGATCTCGTTTCGACTCTGACACGGTAGGCCTCAACGAAGCAACGTCAACGACTAACTCTCAGTTCTCGTTCAACTCTTCGTATAATTAAGGCCGTTGGCCGCGAGGTCGTCGAGCGAAATGCCCTCGTCTATCTCCCCCGCGCATCCTTCAGCTATTCACGGCCCCTTTCTGTCCGCAGATGGGGCACGATTAATCTTAATTTTCGTCGAGCTATAATCTTTAATTAAATCACCATTGATCCGCGAATGCCAGGACTCGCCAATCAGGAACTTGGCGACGGAGTGAAGGGCAGGAGAAGGGTTTCGAAAAAAGGTATGCGAGAGCGCACACACAAACACAACCCAGGGAATCAATTTTCTGGGGCAATGAGGGTGGTGCGGATGGGATTTGATTATCAATTTACGGATTATAAATAACAGGTGGGCGGTGAAAGGTTCCACGAACAAAACTTTTTCGGCCAGAGAGAATATTCGGGGTTTCAGGCACCTGTAAATTATTTCCATTTTAATCATTCGAGAGGCGATCGACCCGAAGAATCGACGGGTGTATATCACATGCGGTTTCTTCACGATTGTCTAGATTGGGGAACCACTCGAAGCGGTTTCTAATCGGCCCATTCAAGATGAATAACACTTCTACCTCATCGATAAATAATTGCTCGAACTAACAGCGCGCCTATTATTGGATGAAAAGTGAAATTAAGGCGCGAGAAACCAGATATTTCAATGAGGTAATCGTATTTCAATGAGACACTAAAACTGCCTTAGTTATGGCTAATTCGCCAGATCGGTTCTCCCATTTTCGACGATCACAAAATGAGGATATGATTTAAGGGAATTCGAGTAATCGGCGCGCAGCCGCGAATGTTCGTGGAAACATCGGCGTCAGAGAATCATTATGACGTATAATTTCTCTCAGCCGCGGTAGACTCTCTAATCGTGGTAGACCAAACGAGGGAAACTAGACACGAGGTTGACGCAGAAAAATAAGAATGAAAAGAATAAAATGAAAGGAAAACTCCGAAAGAGAAGGGTCCACCGATATGTAAGACGAGCAGAAAGCATACCTCGAGCAAGTAACGGTGCAGGAAGTGGCGAAGGGGCCATGAAATCTAGAGAGACGCCTTTTCGATCGGTTGCTGAGTGGTCCTTGAAAGGAAGTGTATCCGAGGGCGTACTCATGGCTTTCTTCACCATTTTCCCTTTTTTTTTTCCTACGGAAACAACGTTCCGGAAGCGTAGGTGATTCGATTCTCGATCCACTCTCGGTCCACTCGCATCGTTATATCGTTCAGAAAAAATTAATTCTCTCTTCTTTCCCAAGAGTTAAATCCTGTTTAACCCTTCATTACTCGCGTGGGGTGTCCAGGTTATCCCCTTATAAATTCGCTAAATATATGAATGCTATTTATATAAATTATTATATTTAGCAGAAATTGTTTTACAATTTAGAAAAAACTTTTTATATTTATCTCTGTCTATATGATGTCTGAATAATAAAAGAATATTATCAATTTTTATTTAATTGTAAATCATTAAAGGAAATAATGAAAATAGAGATATAATGTTGGGATGTCGAAAACATTCCATGTGAATAATGTAGTTAAACACTTCTATAGAAATTATATTACGATTCATTCACCTTTTATTATGGATACGTATGAAACGGTCAGTCTGTGCCAATTATCGCATCGATAATTCTTATATACCTATAGTTGAAAACATATCGATGGCATCAATAAAAAATATTGTATTTGTATGGTAATCTTTCAATGTTTTCAGGTACAACCGTTTTCCAATTTCATCAGTAGAATGACCCCAAAAAATATTGCAACTTTAATCCTCACGTAGTTTTGTATTTATTTAATATTTCGTTTCCATTGTAATGTATAAACAAAAAAAAATTCAGAGAAAAAACTATTGTACAAATACTTTCCATATATTGTCGTCGAGGTATATAATATTGAAATATAACATTTTTAAACGTAAATTGAAAAAGTCGTCAGTAATGTAAATGTCAATACAAATATCTTAACGTGACAATTTCATTGCCATCGTAGGTATAGACTGCACATTGCCTAATCTTAGTATGTAATAAGAATAAACAGCGCATTCAATCACGAAATAACATCAAAATCAGATCGACGATGCTATTTTTCAGCAAAAATGATGTGATGGTGTAACATAATCATATTATATCTATTAGTTTGCTGAAAAATGGCAGTAAATAGATCAAAATTGGGGACATTGTTTTGTAACTCTGATTAAAATAAATTCTCTAGAGTTGAAGAAAGAGGCTGATATGATTTTTTCTAATGGAGCACAAATGCTAAGAATGCTAAGATTAGGCAAGTGCAGTCTATACCTATTATATCTTCTTCTTCTATACCTATTATATCTTCACATTTGTGAAAGAATGCGCTGTTTATTCTTATTACATCTATGGTTGTCATCACACGGTGTAAAATCAAGAGATCTTCACTATCGTTGTCAAAGGTAAGAAGAGGTTTGACGCGAGCGCGACGCGTCAACTCTGCTACGGCGTACACGAACGCGATATCCTTGCGGTGAAACGATATTCCGATTCAAAGGCCGGATCTCATGTTGCCGAGGTCGGCGCCTCATGCTCCTCGACGCAAGAAACGGAAGCGCGGAACACAGGCGGAACGTAAGCGTCACGAAGCTAACACCTAATCCAACATTCCCCGTCCAAAAGCGTTCGCGGCCGTCTTTACCACCGGATACTACACCGAGAAGGGATCGCGTAATTAAGACCGGCTCGAACGTGCCGCGAGCGGTACGATGAAAATCTCGTTCCCTTCTCCCTCTGCGCTCCCCGGTCTAACTAACTCGATTAAGTGGTTACGTCCATGACGAGAGGGATAAATCTTGAAAATTCATCGCGCGCTCGAGTCCAGTCACGTCGCCGCAACGTCGGTTCTGTATCGCCGATCTATACCGTTCTCACGGGATTGTGTCTAATTTAACCACGCTGCGCGCTGTTCCTGAAGAAACTTCTGCCGCACGCGCGTTGATAACACCAAGCCGAGTAGGTCTGTTCATGCGATTAAATTTTGTACTCCATCTCTGTGAAACATCTCTCCATTTATAAAATTTCAACATAATTAACTCACGGACTACAGCAACGGATCATTTGGTCCCAAGATAATAATTTTAAACGATTGTTACAATCCCGTAACATTTCCATGAACGTGCAGTCGTTCAAAATAATGATAACATTTATGAACAGAAATTGGCCCCAAATTTTATAAAATCGCTATTAGAAATTAATTACCAACCAGAATTTGCTCCAAACTATATTCAATTGTCATTATGCGCGATTACACCTTATATGATACAATCTGTACAATTAATACTATGAGGTTTTAAATTGTAAGTAAATAACTTTAAACTTTTTTCTATCAATCGAAGTAAAACGGATGTTTATTTGCATTCTGTACTTTAAACAGAATGGTTTGAAACTTAGGTGTAGTTTTTATAGCTGTAATCGAGAGCAATAAAATTTTGATTCTTTTCCAAAGAGTTCTGATTATTAAAGGTAAAATAAAAGAGTATTTGAAAAATTTTGAAGTATTCCTCGTACTTTTCACATTGCGTTATTCCATACTTGTGATTATTACGAACCAGCGGCATTTCGCTGACAAATGAAGAGATATGGGCAGATACGCGGAAAATTGTATCGATCTCGTTTCGCGATACGTCTATTCAAATTAGACTTATTATGCGACGTATATAATTTACCATATAAAGTGACGTCGCATAAATCGCTATCGCGTTATCCCGCCGTCTAAATAAGATTTGTAAAAGAAACTCCGTATAGTAATCACGTTCAAGGCAATAACGTGCTACAATTCATTCGATTTTATCTCAACTCAGCCCGCGACATTGTATAAAAGCTGATTGAACCTGCTATTGTTTTTCCTCCACGCGATGCGATATTAACACTCCCCTGTGCACGATTCGAGTGCCAATTTAAATAAAGGCCGGGAACACAACGGGTATGTAAATTTAATAAAAGTTCCCTCCGCAGGTGGCAGAAGTTAGAGGTGCGATATTATCGACAAATCCGAGTCCCTGAAGCGACTGCATAATGGATATTTGTCCCGAAAGCTTTATCGCTTCAAAAAGCTCTCCGCTCGCCTCGCGACGCCAACAAGCCTTCGCCGTCAGTGTATTCCACACGACTTGCGATAGAAAAAAATTAAGTGCTAAACGTCGTTGCAAAAAAAAAAAAGAGCGGAATATACGCGATATACAAAAATATACTTAAAAACGCATTAAGGCCGCACGAAATAACGCCGCGACGCGACGTGATAGTTTTAGCCTCTTAAATATCATAGCCAAACTAATCGCGTCATCAGCTATATTATTATAGGATTAATGAGTCTCCATGAGCATAAATAGCATTTAATGAAGAAAAAGATAAGGCGGCGGGACACTATTATAAAGGTCATTCCTCCCTTAATGTGAAAAGTTTCAAACTCGTAACGGCAAAACGGAAACTAGCGGCGAAAAATACTTGAAATAAGAAACAATTTTGTCAGATGAAAAAGAAAACAGAATGTATGTATAAAGGTATATATCCTTTTTTAACGATCTCTTTTGACATTTTTATATGGTAGGAAGATCTATAACGCTTTAAATTATTGCACCTTTTTCGCAAATAATTATTTAGCAACGCATCTATTCCACTCAATTAATCGAAAGATATTGTACGATTATAAAATATTTCTTGCGAATTGAAACGCGATCGCTATAAATTTTCAACGAATTCACGCTTACGTAAAGGCGATCGAAAATGTCGGTCGCTCGCGCCAGATCAGGTTCATCGTTGAAAATATCGCTGGCGAAATGCGGCGATTACATCGAGGACCATTATTCCGGTCCGGTCCAATGAGCGCGCCTCGAAAAAGAGAGAAACATCGCTATAAGAGAGCGCCGAACAATGGACGATTAAATATTGAGTAAACGGGGTGTTCGATAGTGTCCGGCGGCGGCTCTGTTATTTATTCAGGCGCCACGGCATATAATTCGTATCGCGCGCGAGCAAATGAGAGAAGGCAGAGAGGGCCGTATCCGGGCGATCTATACATGCTGTTCTGTATAATATAGAAATGGCTTAATTATACGACCATGTGAGGGTGTCCTGCGGGCATATCGGGAAACAGTTATAATTTGTCGATGGACGTAGAAACCCCAACCGCGGGGTATACACTAGCCCGATCTCCCGGTGTACCCAGTGGACGAGTCCACTGCGAATTCGTATAAATGGGTTGCGTTAGTAAATAAGTTACGGTTACCGCATATGCCAGATCTATCTTCTACTCCGGATATGTTTATCGGCCATCCGTCGATGCCTCTGCGCCAAGTCGCTGATGAGAAATTAATAAGTCAAAACCAACTCCAGCCACGGTAAAATTCCGAGCGTATAAAAGCACTATCCAATCACGGCTGATTTAATATCCATGACTTCAGTATCGACTTTCTCTTTCTTTCTCGCAACTATGTGCCGGTACTTTTCCTTCTTACGACCTCTTTTTATAATCTTGGATTTTTATACCCGCAACTGAAGATGTAAATTGTCAGATTTAATGTGAGGATTACTTACAGTAAAATTACGGTAAGATGATGACAATTTATTGATAATTTTGATGTTTTCAAATTCGTTGTTTTGATAATTTTATGCGTAAATAGAATGTATTTATTCTAAACTAATTCATAAGATAAAACAACATTCTTCTTATATCTCATTAAATCTTATGCGTTAGTAAAACTGTGTTTGTAAACAAGCTTTGTTATCATTGAAGCTCTAAAGCTTGCTATCCTCTCAATGAAACTCCTTATGTACATCCACTTGAAAAGTACTTAATATTGAAGCTTAATATTATTCTTCTTAAATTTCTTCATTACTTTTTATCATTAATTTCTTAATTACTATCACTATACAGAAAGAATACCTATCAAAATATTTTATAGAAAATATATACATAATTTAAACAAAGTATCTTATCTATCTCTCAAAGGATAAGTGCTTCTTTGGAACTAT
>Ga0157363_1005500_pt1 | contig 11821 bp, 4 predicted proteins | sample AttsexASBM1_FD_111477 | JGI IMG/M metagenome (GOLD analysis project Ga0157363, IMG submission 111477) | Fungus gardens microbial communities from leaf cutter ant in Ribeirão Preto, State of São Paulo, Brazil - Atta sexdens ASBM1 | ecosystem: Host-associated > Fungi > Mycelium > Unclassified ...
CATGTGACTTATATTTTCCGTGAGATCCATGATGAGAGAAACGGTTGGCTCTCACAGCGAAGGGAACGATCTTTGATCTCGACTTGAATGGAACCATTGATTTGTAATTATTCACGATTACATTTGCATTGTGTACGCGGAATAAGATTATTACTAAGGCATGTGACACTCGCAGATGTTGACTCAAGTATTAACCTATTATCATTTGATTAAAATTTTGTGTATAAAAGATAGTAATTTGGAAGATTTGAAGTAATTCAATATGAAAAAAGTGTTGATATTTTTAGAAAGAATTAGCTGATAATTGAAAGATCTCAATAAGTCTTAATAAATTATTAAACTATAAGATAGCAATGAATAACATTAAAATTATTAAAGAGCAAAATCATTACCTACTGTAAATAATTATGATAATATTATTTGTAAATCAGGTTGAAATAATATTTGCTTACACAGCATATTTATGCGTATAAGCGGTGAATTAACAAAATCAAAAACAAATCTCTAAGCAATTGTATTAAGTGATTTTATTATTAAAAGTAAGTCCTGATGTTTGTATTATAAAATATGCGTGACTCTACGTACGCATTTGGAGACACAATAGTGTCTCGGCGTTAAGACAAATGTTTTACAGAAATGTCGGGATCTACTTTTGTAATTGTTCTTTTTCCAGGATTGATTTATTAGAATTAAAACCTTGAAGTCATATTTGTTGATGACAAGTAGCGAGAGATATTAAAGGAATCAAATTGCAAATAAGATTTCACTCTTTCTAATGTCAATTAATTTTGACCTTAATTTAAGTGGACTCGATTAGTTCATTTCTTCTTCTCTATGAATAGAACTATGTATACTGTACAAAGAGATAATGAGAATACCTAATGTGCAATTAGTTAACCTGTATTATCGGTGTAATTTCACTTCTTTCTAAGACCGAAAGAAAATAAATCAGCTAAATTATGATTAATCATTTGAAGCTATTAAGCTTAGATTTTTAAGTATGTATCGTGTAGTACCTTTAAATTTGAGATACTAATTTCGAGTTACATACTCAAATTAGATACATAAAAATTTTTCGAGTTACATACTCGAATTAAATACATGAGAATATTTTCCTAATAGTAAAATATGTTATACGAAGCAACGATGATATAGATATAATGATTTGATTGGTGATATCACCCTTATGAACTTAAATATTTATTTTTCTTTAGGAAATACAAGGTTATGTATTTCATGTAAATGTATAATATTCAGTGTTACCGTAGTGTAATATATCGCTAGCATTGGTTATATTTCTTGAACAAATGACAATCGAAGATCTTTCTATCTTTTTTTCTTTTAGTTTTTATAGCATTTACATTCCTTGTAATTACATAATTTTATTTCAACGTATACCTTCAATTTATGGCGATACATGCTTAAAAGTGTAATTTTATTAACGATTCATTCTAACTACAGTTTAACTTTTTAATTCTTTTATGATTCTAGTTTATGGCTTATGGATTCTAGTTATTGATAATAATATATGTTAGAAGAAAATATTCGTTTAATTATGATTGATATTAATGCTACGAGATTTCAGTGAGATATCACGAATCTTTAAAATCCTGGGGTTGCTGCGAAAACGGTCACGAACTGTCGTGATAATTTTCACTTGGTCTAATGTTATCGTTCGTACACGCGATTCGACATTACGTTAGTTTTATCTTCATTGTATCCCCGTGACATTATCGCGAAAAACAGCGTTTCCTGGATGACGATCAGTCTCGCAATCATGGAAAAACGGTTGTGTACAGCTGTGTCATGGGTTTACGAGGTCAGCGGGTGGCCTTTCTAATCCCGGGATTTGCGCGCAAGGGTCACGATACCACCGAGGAGACCTGTCCAGGTCGATCGTGTATACCTTCTCCGGGCATATATCCAACGGCGAAATCACTGACGCATTTGTTGTCGCGTGCGGGTGTCGTCGGCGGGCGTCGTTTCTCCCCCGGGTCGGTGCAACGCGTCGGTGCGAGGGATGTCAGACGTGGTCGCACCGCAGGAGGCCAGGAGCGCGCGGACGCAGTGTGTGGTGCCACGTGATGCGTACCGCGTGTCACCAGGAAAAGTATGATGCCGTACGATCACGGCGGCATCGTGCAGATCACTGAGACCGACCGACCGGCCCGTTTCATAAGCGCCTCGACGCTACCGCCCGACCCGTCCCACCAGGGCCGGTTTCGTAGGGTGCTCTAGTAGGTGCGATGCTTTTGATTTTTGTACTATCGAAACTTGGAGTACGTGAAACACTCTGATTTTGATACTCGCTATCTTTTTACAAAATTTGAAGAAATTAATCTAAATATTTTCCTAACTCAAAATTGAGGAATCAAATTTAAAGAGAAGTTGATTTTTTTTTTAGGTAATGTTATCAAATTCTTGACGTATATCGTAGAAACGAATGTGTACTTACGTATATACAAAAACAACAGAATATTTATTCGTTATAAATTAATTAGTATATACGCGTATACACTTTTTCCCCGTCATTTTATGTACGAATGAAAATAGTTCAAATTCTATATTAATAATAAAATATATATAGTAAGATAATATATAAAGTAAAATATATATAGTAAGATAAATATATATAGTAAGATTAAATAAGATAAGAATGCATCTGAGTGTTATGAGTGAATATGAGAATAATAAATATATAATCTTGTATCAGGGTGTAAATACTCAAAGCCAGACCTGTGGTTTGCCTCCTTCTGTTCATTGGTTAGTTTTTTCGCGGGTCGATTTGCCGCTGGACGTTTCTCGCGCAAACGCGCCGCGACTTGCGAGGTATTACGAGCACCTTCTCGAAGATCGATCACATACAATTATTGAGACTTAATCATAACTGGTGATTCGCGTCGATCACGCTATGATGACAATCGCTATTTCCAAGATATTGTAATTACTTGCATTGTAAAAAACTGACCATGAAATATTGCATCTCAATTATACGAATGCAATAATATTTTTTTCTTCTTGGATGTGAGTTTAATGAATGTTTAAAATAATTTTATAATTTTATTAGAAATAATATGAATTACATTTTTGCATTATTAATAATTGTACATTATATTTAATTTTATTTCCGACATTTGTTTTTATTATTTGCATTTCAATTCGTATTGAAATATAGAAAAGAAGAATAAAATACAAAAAATATAAAAAAATAAATATTAAAGCTATAAATGAAAGAATTGTTGATATAATCTTTTTATTCGTTGGTTAGAACAATCTGCTTTTATTTTTTTGACCTGATTTCGTACGACTGTCTTCGCCTCATCATCGCTGTTGAATTGTTGTGGCGCTTGAAATTCCTTCACCCACTTCCGTTGGCTTTTCACTTGAAGAAATTTTTAGTGACTCCTTCAGTGGTGATGAGGTGAAAATAGCTATACCAGATTGCGTCGAGACGTCGGCAGCAGACTTCTTCGACCAAACTTCTGTTGCGATACAATATCTCAATTTAGAAAGCACTGAAAAGTAGATTAGAGTATAAGATTGCAACGAAAAATAATGAAATCGGAGAAACTTCTTTCTCGCCTGTATGTTTATCAGCTTATTAATGTTTATTTTTTAGACATATTAATTTGAAGAAATATCTAATTAATTGATTCTTAATTTCGCGCTTTGAGTTGCTTTAAATATGTTGTTAAAACGAAAGGAAAACATGTAGTGCATAAGAGAAAAGGGAATGTATAAAACGCAATTTGAATTTTATGAAAAGAAAAAAAAAAGTAAATTTTGCAAATTATATTATATTAGCATTCTCTTTAGTTGCAATTTGCATAATAAAATTATTTCATCACTGTTGATATCGTGTTATTATACTTTTGCAGGAACATCGCGATTAGTATCTTTGTTCGCGGGTCGATTTGCATGGATAATGTCGATGTAAGCGTTGCATTCAAGGTCGATTCGCGTGTGCATATCCGCCAACTGTGTTATCTGTGCGTGACCTTATTTCTTTTGGAAAAAAACATTTGTAATTTTTTTATTCGTAATTATTTTTTATATGATAATAGTATCTAAAATATATCAAAATAATATGGAATTTACCAAGATAATTGAAAAATATTAAGATTTTAATATTATATCTTATAGGACCGAATATGTGTCAAGATTTTAAATCCTTATATATTCCGTAGGAAGCGCAAATCGAGTAAACAAAGAAGTAAGATTAAGTCTGAATTGTCTGAATGGTGGAAGTTGAGACGATTTATTTTCTTTCTGTAAGTCCAATGGTAGTTTGTCTTCGATTATTCTCGTATTGATATCTCAATCTGTTCGAACAATGAATCTGTTGAATACGACGTATTACTTTTACCATTCTTTTTCAACATGATTGATATTCAAACCAAGAATTGATATTCAAACATGATTAATTAAAATGCAAGCTGTTTGTCGCTTCGATTAGCTCACATCGATCTGCATTCATGCTATATTCAATATGCATACATCACATATGTTACGTAACATCAGGGATTTTCACGTATTAATGAATGCATAAGTATCCATTACACATACACAAGTCATGTATCAACATCATGCATCATTATTAAATGAGGCAAATATCTATCATGTGGCACAACAATAAATTTTAATTAAGAGATTTTGCTGATTTAGTTTCATTTTATTCTTAAATGCTTACATGGAATAAATGATTTTGTTGAAATATTAAAAAATTTAGTTGTATATACAAATCTGAAATTAATTTTATTGAACCATCAAAATAATTATGTCGGAATTGCAAACATGATGAATACGCTGCAATAAATTTTAACATTTTAGTAACTACATTTTAGCGTCCTACATAATTATTTTATCCAAAATTATTTTCAGATCTGTAATCTGTGTCTAGCTAAATTTTTAAATATCTCAACAAAATTATCTTTTTTATGTAGTTCAGCGAACATCTAATTCATGACACACCTGCTTTATCTTTAACATCAATATTTGCATATTTCTCGTAGAAAGCTCGAGACATCTCCTTCCCTAGAATGATTTCACCCAACAGATTATGACATCACATCACGCGATGCAACCATTATTTATTATCATAATTTAACATATTTACATATAGAATAAACATTTTTGAGAATTAAAATCGAATGTTCTAAAATAAATTTTTTTATTATTGTTTATATTTATTATTGTTTATTTTATGCGTTTTATATTCTATAACGTGATGATAATTTAAAAGTTTACGTAGACACTTATCAACATTAGATTTTCTACAAATTGTACTTTATAATTTTTATTTAGATTATTATATTTTAGATCATCATTAAAAATTAAATTTTGTAAAAATAATAAATATTTTTACAATAAGATCTTATTGTTTAATAAATATTTGTTAAATTATAATTTATTCGCTGTAAACTTTATATTATTTAGAAGCAGCAATAAGATATTTTATTAATATGCATATGATTAATTGAAAACTATATATTGATAAAGAGGAACTCTTAGATGTGATTATCGTTAGCGTAGAAACATGGTTATGTAAATTTTCTTTGCAGCACGTTGCTTAACCCCAGATATTATCCATACGTGTTATCCACACCGGACGAAGAGATTTTCGGCGAATCGATGTTCTGGAAATTAAAAGAAGGATATTTTTTCCATTCGGAAAAAATCAACTGGATCCATCCCGGAGCCGTTGTGGCGACAATGGTGCTCGATCTACCAACGTTCGATCAGGAGCCTGTCATCAAGTGCTGGGGTATAATCTCATACGAGATCGATGAGACACAATTCCAAATCCCTCTGCCAACCACTGAGCTCTCCATCGACGAAACGATCAATAGTTCATGTATAAGATTTTTAAATGAAAACGGACGCAGTGCGATATTAGCCTTGAAAAGCACATCTACCATAGAGAAAATCTTTAATATTCAGACAGACAATCAAGATGATCGAAACGGGTTCGGCAATAAATTCTTTTCTTTCTTGATCGCAAGAACCTTTATAAAAGTTTGGGACAATGTTTTCTTGGTGAAAGAGCATGGTTGTCTGATGTATTGTTTGGTCGAGATACAATCGATTGATGTCAACAAAGCAAATATCAGGATCTTTGCCAGGTAATGGATCGTTGACGAGCGGATCTGCGTTCTCTTCAGCCGATTTGCGATAAAATGTGTTGCGATGATGGAAGATAGATTTACATTATCAATGATACGATTGCAGATCTGTCAATCAGCTGAATATAATATTGCATCTTCTACAAGATGAATTTCCGGATGTATCTGTTGCGGAGGAGACAGATGATTGCGTTGAGGCTGCGAAGGCGTTGATACACGAGTTGGAGATGATTCGCGATCAAAAAAATATCCTCGAGATACAAGAAGCGAAAGTGATAACAGACTTGCTTATTCCTTAAGTTCTATTTAGCATTGTATATAAAAGATATTCTTAGATAATGTACAATGTAATATAATTATATTGATATAATATATAAAAAATATATCAAAAGTGTTAAACTTTGTTAATGGTAATTGATACAGCAATATGTTATACACAAAATTCACTGACAAGATAAAAAAAAAACAATATAAAGTTTCTGTTACTTTATCTAATTTTTTTCATGTACTTTTATAATATTGATATGATATAATTATTGAATTAAAATTGATATCAAGGCAATTGTTATTGTTTTACTTTCTCAAAAAAATTTATATAAGTCTATAATTTTTTAATTTTTTTTTATGAAATATATATTATCATATATTGCATGCATGCATTTTAAATAATAATAATAATAGCTTTATTGAAATAAAAGAATTTGTATGTAGACACGAACAGAAAAACATTCACACTGGAAATGGGAGGCGTTAGACTATATAAATTTTTGAAATAATTTATTTTGTTAAACTATATAAAGCACATATTCGTAACATATATACTGTAGTGAGAGTGGATAGTGAGTGATCGGAGTGACAGAGTGAGTGAGCGAGTCAGTGAGTGAGTCAATATGGGTCAGTAGACTTCGCTGAGCACTTTTCGATAAAAAATATCATCACTACGACCAGTGTGCATTTAACGTCATCAACGATTACATACGATATAATTCTCTCTTCGATACATATGTATACAGTCATTTCATTACAGGTACCTATCACTTTGTTGTATATGCCCGCTATGTCTCGGCCGCGTCCTATATATATATATATCTCGACTGATTACGTGTCGCAATAGTATATATAACTCCTACGTATTTAAAGTACCTACATTATAAAATCGATAAACTCCTTCGCTGTTGATTGATTAAGACTGAATGTAAGAGAGCACAGCAGCGGCAAGACGTGAAAATTCTGTTAAAATATTGGCTATCGCGCTTCGCATTTCGTAGGTTGAGCTCGTAATGAAATACTGTGGAGTGTGCGCCCATCGGTAGGAATTCAAATTTTCTTCCTTTTTTAAAATTATTTTTGAGATGCGATACGATATTTTAGCGGAGCAGTTGACGCCAATTTCATCGCTCTGATGCAATGTCTGCGACATTGTTATACACGATGTTTCAAAATTGACGAATCAAAATACCAAGAGAGTTTTCAAAAAAAAAGTTAAAAACTTATTTGCCATTTTTCATTCCGAGCAGCAATTTTTGAGCAATTCCAAGTTTTCGAGACGTAAATAACTACGGCTTTATTATTTCGCGTCTTATGTTATTTATGTATATTAACTAGTTTAAGGATTAGCACTATAAGGCGAATATCACGGCGCACACTATTTTTTGTTAATAAAAAAAATTTTTCGATTATGGTATTTTGATTCGCAAATTTCGAGACACCTTGCATTAATTAATCGAGATTGCTTTAAAGCCTATCGATTAGTAGCTGGTCGCTTACTTTTTGTTTGTGCATACGATCATTCAATTCTTTCTTTAAGTGACTGTAATAAAGTTTTTTTTATTATATTACTTCTTTTTTTAATCCATCATCAACAGGACCGGCTCGTTCGCACGTGGAGAAAAGTCTCGCCCGAGACTTGACGAGAGGTTGGCATTATTACTCTACATCATCAATCAATGATCATTCGTCACGACACTTGTTAACAGCGAGTTAATTAATCTTATTTGTGTGCCTGGCATTGAAAGCTTTCTCCTTTGCGAACTCCGTCGGCGTCTACGTTTATTGTAATGCACGACATCACTCGGTCTCTCTCTTATATTTTTCATCATCACACACATACTCTCTCTCTCTCTCTCTCTCTCTCTCTCTCGCTCGTTCTCGCTTTCTTTCTCTCTTTCATGTATTGTCCGCTTGGCTTATTTACATATTACATTGGGCTTCAACTGTACACGCGGATATATACCCATATGTATATTCAATGTACATAGGTACTCAATTCCCATTCGTTCTCGTTTCTCGTGAGCATAATTTACAATAAACTAGTTTTGACATTTTCATTCTTGTCATCGTCGTCGCCGTTGTCGTCGCTGTTACCGTCGCAGTAGTTGTCTTCATTTGAATATCGCTCACTAATACACGCAATATTCGACATTCTCATTTCCGAAGCTTTAAATCGTACGCTTAGCAATCTCGGTTTTATAAAGGTCGCGATCGATCACTGAATTCTTATCTGGAGCGACTTCGACTCGTTTTTGATAGGACTATAAGACTGCTTGAGCTTCGTAATCTAAAGACCATGGATTCAATTGGATAAGATATAATTTTTACCTAACTTGATTTATTATTTATTATCACATAAATAATAACTGATTTGTGAAATAAATTTTATATAGAGTAGAAATTCCAGATGAATAAAATTAAATAAATTCATAAAAGACATTTCAACATAATACATTTTACATAGAACTATCTCAAAGATAGCAAAGATCTTAAAAGGCTAATATTTTCTGCATGATTCTAATCTTTTATATGATATTACATTTTATTATTTTTAACTCGATTTTGATAAAATTTATCAAGTTTTTAACATGTGAATGTATGGTCCTCAGCAAACGATGCTGTTGAAATCCGAAAAAAGACAAACTTGAATTAATGAAACATTTCTCAACGCGCAGAAAAGCGATCGTAATTTAATGTACTATCAGTTCGCCAAGAAAATTCTGCTATTTCGAGAGCAATGCAATTAAATTCAAATTTAAATAATTCTGTAAAAGAATTCTTGGTATAACATAACGTAAATATAATGTCTTCATAAATATAATATCTAATGGAAGTCGATATCTGCCTCTTCTTTTACTTAAGCAAGAAAATCTTAAAATTGATGTATATGCTTTGAAATGTAACAGCAGTAATTATATGCACACTGTAATTATATGCACAATTTTAATGGTATGTATTAAGCTTAAAGTGAAAAAGAACCTGAAACCGACATCATATTTTTCATGATGTTCCGCAATGCAATATCGGCATCTTTGTGATTATAATCGCTGTTATAACAAGTATCATATTATACGTATATATTGATTGCGAGCTTTGACGTCTCCTTTTCTACGACGAATTTAATAATAAATATGAAGAAATTAAATGTGCGCGGAAATATTCTGAATTAATTGTTTCACATGAAATACTGCATATTTGTCACCAAATTTTTAATGAAAATACTTAGATGCATCTTCTTTGTATTTTAAAAACACTTTTTTATAATTCAAACTCGAGACACATGATTATACATACAATTTGTATTTTAATGAATAAGAAAACAGATGTGTGAAAATATAATGCAATTTAAGCAATTAAAATATTTGTAATTATTTGTTTTATAGTGCATGTTAAATCCAAGTATATACATCTAGATTTTAGAGCATTTATTAATATTCAAATTTCAAATGTATTTTTTTAGTTGCGTTAAGTATTGAATAAAATTAGAAGAAGTAATTGATGACAATTTTACATTAAATCTTCATGTATTAATCATGTATTATTATTAGTCATTTATCTCGCGCGCTTCTGTTCTGCTACGGAAAATAAAGATTCCTTCTATATTTTCACTATTCCTTGTAGAAAAAACTACGCACAAAATTGTAATACAGTATAATACAGTCACATTTACATGAGTCATAGGATGGAGGAGAAATCAGTTTTTTGAACAGGCAATACTATAATTGCACCAAAGTATTTATTCTTAGAATAAATAGCAGCGAAGGCACTAAATTATATTAATATCTGTTCATTAATGATTATTACGAAAGTAAAGTTAACATTTTTTATCAGCATACAAGTACCGTCTAGAAATAAGAACAATTCCAGAAACTCTATTCTTTAAATTTTTATAAATACGAACATCATATTTTGCGGTACGCAAGGAAACTGTTAAGTAGATCCTTTTAATTACATTTCATTTGATGCATTCCTTTCGCATTTACTTCCTATTATGCAGTAACATAAATTCTTTGCAAAATATTTATCGCAATGCCGATTTGGCGGACTAATGCTGCATAACGAATATATTTCACGCTGATTGAAATCCTAATTATGACACTCGCCAGTAACTCATCGCAATCGAGAAAAATTAGAGTAAATGTATTTGTAGACATTTACGTTAGTCGCGTAATGCATATGGAAATCTATTGACGAAATATACAAACGTTTGCCTTATTTTCGCCGACTTCAGCATAGAGACGTCGTTACTTTTTCCCCACTACGTGATTAACCTTAATACTTGTTTCACTTTGAAATTGTTCTCTCCGCTACTTATACGATTTATCGCGATTGACTTCACTGGTAGAACGCGTGTCGCTTTGTAATATTTTATTTGCAATTCATTCTATATATATGTACACGTCTGTCCGCGCATCCGTATACATCGATAACACATTCGTTTTATGCGATATTTGATAGCGGCAATCGGAAAATAATCTCCAGCGAGAAATATTTCGATACAATTCTACTAGTTAGATAAGAAATACAGTCGTCGCAGTCGTGTGTTTTACATATTTGCTATTTATAGTAGTTTTATAAAGCTTTGTTATAAGCACATATGGACACATTACAGTGTATACGTATGCGCGGACATATTTAACATAGATTACATTATCAGTGATTAAATAATAGCATAGAAAATAATTGTTTTCCTCGCCATGAAGCTAGAGTCTTTCAACTATTTTGCCATTGACCTTTGATACTTGATATTTTTTACTCTCATTTTCTTATACATGGTTTAGTTTTTCAACTAGTTAGTCGCTAGTGTGATACTGTATGAAATCTCGGAGTATGCATGTACGTGTGTATATGTATTTGGTTGTGTATGCTGCACGTGTTTATACATTCGCGCTTGTCATGCTTTGTCGCTATTCGAACGATTATGTATGCGGATGCATGTATAATTTCGTCGGCAGGCAGGACACAATATGCACTAAAAAAAAGACGTTCTTTTTTCAGATAAAAAGCAAGAACGCTTTTGAATAAGTGTCATAAAATATATTGCTACAGAATGTATGATATCTTAAATAGTATGTTATTATTTATAATTTGATTTATAAATGGCCGAGTTTTTCTCTTTCAACGATGAGAGTAATACCGAGAAGAATACGAAAATTGTGTTGTCAGAATTTGAATTTTATATTTGAATATTTGGAAAATCACTTTAATTGATTGTTATTAATATCTATTGAATATCACATGCCTGAAAAAAATTGTGTAATTGTGATCGCGATGTTGATAACTGAATTAAACCAGAGAAATTATTGCGTATATTTATATATTCGTATTAAATATAATGCCACTAGATAAGAATATAATTTAAAATACGCGCGGAATTTTGTTTGAATATTTTGAATACAGATTACTTTGATTGAATTAATTGAAAATTA
>Ga0157363_1005501_pt1 | contig 11820 bp, 3 predicted proteins | sample AttsexASBM1_FD_111477 | JGI IMG/M metagenome (GOLD analysis project Ga0157363, IMG submission 111477) | Fungus gardens microbial communities from leaf cutter ant in Ribeirão Preto, State of São Paulo, Brazil - Atta sexdens ASBM1 | ecosystem: Host-associated > Fungi > Mycelium > Unclassified ...
TAAAAATTATTATTTTATCATTATATTATAAAAAAAAAGACCAGTGTAATATTACAATCTTGAATCGCGATTAACGTAGCGATTTAGATTCTCTAGTTAAATAACTACAAATATTTGAAAAAGGTAATAATTTTTCTTTTAGAGAGGATAATGTTTTATAATTATATTACAGCGGACCATATCCAGTGCCAGGACTTAAAATCTTGCGTATCGATCAGATCGAACAAAGTGCTGTTCCTCTTTGCCTCGCGTGGTACCCTGTATCCGACAATGAAAAATTTCTTATGATCTCAAATTCTGAAGTAATAATCCTGCGATTCTTCTAGATCATGTCAGCAAAACAGTAATATTTTAATTCATAATTGCAGTACAAATATAAGATCTTCAGTGATGCTACCAAGGCAATTCACGGTACTTATTTAGGACCCACGTTTACAACGCCAGTAAAATATATTCAAGTAACACAAGAAATATATAAAATATAACTGTTTATTTAACTGTTTATATAACTATAAATAGAAAATGTAAATTATAGTAGAAACATTGAAAAGATATTTTAATAGACATGATTAAATTTTAATCATATTAATATAAGCAGGTAATTAAACTGTGTTTTTTTTTCTTCAGAAATATCCGTCAAATATTTTATAACACGATATAAAGTATATTGTAAAGAACAAAGAACTTATTTCTAGAATTTATATTTAATTCAAACTTTCTCTTTCTCTTGATTTATTTATCAGAGAAATAGCCCCCCCCCCCTTTCCCTTTGTAATTAATCAATTACTATATTAAAAATCACTACAATGTCGTTAGATCTTAACTGATAAAGTTGTTGACAATGGCTATGTGGTATTTGCGACCGATAGAGAAATTGGTCTTCAGTTAATGCCTTTTGATGGTAATCCATACAAGATTGTCAGCACAATAGGCCACCCTCAAAAAGTTAGATATTTTATATATACATATTTATGTTAACAACTGGCATACACGAGAGAGTATTATGATCCATTTTTATTTACAGATAATAGATATCTCTGTCAACCACAATAAAAAAATACTTTTTACCGCAGGTTACAACGATCCATGTGTGTTAATGTGGAAAATCAAACTAAAGTTAGTTGTCTCGACCGTATTAAATTTTATGTAAAAATTTTATGTAAAAATTAAAAAATCACATACATTTTCTCTAATACTAAAAAAAATCACTGGTTATTATACAGCTCGTTCTATTAAATGAATATGCGAACGAAAAATTTATTTACTTTGATTGTGTATAAAGCTAAATTTCTTAATTTCATCATCGTTTAATGACTTTAATGAATATAGCGAATTTTATCATTAAAAAAAAACAATTTTTCAGATCTGTTGATATAATGGCACGATTAGGCGGAAAAGGACTATCGCCGTTTTATTGTCTCATCAAAGGTGGGAAAAAAGGATGGTTAGCAAATGATATGAAGGATCTGTTCTATTATGCGCAGATATTACATCAAGGCGAGAATACGACCGCTGCTAGAATCATCTCCGACACTGTGGTTGTCGAGCAAATTCCAAATCTTATGCGAGCTATTGGATATTTTCCGACCAACAAAGAAGTATCACAAAGCAATATATGTATACATATACAATGTTTCATAAGTCAAAATTTTAATTTTAAATGTCGACCTCTTTAACAAATTCCGGAAATATCTTTTTTTACTTTTTAAAATATTTAAATTACTTTTATGATTGAAGTAATTTCTTACATTTTTTATACTAAACCTCTTTCTTCTGTCACAAATTAAAAATTTTCAAATATAAAATTGTTTATGTCAAAGTAAGCAATAAGTAAAACAATTGTTTTTGTGTTCATTAATTGCACAAAAATTATATAATAAAAGATTCATTTGCTTTAAGATATGCGAATATCTTTTCGTGTTAAGATTTGCTAAGACAAAATATCTGTTTTGAAGATAGAGAATATTATGACAGAAGTATGCTACAAACGTTATGTTGAAACCGATAAACTTTTACAAGAGATCACTTTTGAAGAATTCGTACGACTGTATGTGAATCACCGACCGGTGTTTGCGATTTACATGCGTCACATAAAGGAAGCTTTTCATACGTTCATCGAAGAAGATTCCGACAGTATGAAAAATCTTACTTTAACGCGAGAGCAACTTGTGGATATTTTATTAGGAGGAACGGTATCGAAAACTTTACTGGAAGAAGATAAACCTATTGGTGAATTAATTATTAATTAATTTTTTATCGCTATTATTAGCGAATTTACTATTATTATGACATATCATTAACTCTCTGGAACCGATATTAAAATCTGTAAAATAAATAAAGCTATTACATATTTAATTTATATTTATATTTAATTTATATTTATTAAAAGGCATTAATTAATTTCAGAAAGAAACCAAAATGTAATTCGCATTAAAAAATGAATTTAGATTCATATCTTTTAAGAAAATAAATATTAATCAGAATAATTCAAATTTGCAAAACATTGTTGTTCAAATTTGCAAACTTTGTATTACAAAAATTTATAACACAAAGAAAGTTGAATTATTTTCACAGATTTATATTTAAGAGTGAGCCTAATAAATCTATTATTAACTTTGGAAAGTTATTTGATTGCTTTATTGAGTTTGCTAAAAGTATATAATTATCAAATTTTAATCTAAAAAAAGCATAACTTAATAAAGTAGATACTATTATTTCCTTTTTTAATATTTTATTAACTCTGCTTCTATTTATTATATTTTAAATTAAATGCACATTAGTAAATGCAACAAATTATTTCAAATAAACAAAACAGACATTATAAAAATTTGAACAAATAATGTATATGTGTGTATGTAAAATAAAACTGAAATTGAACTTGCACTACTTTCAAAATATCTTAATCATAGTTCAATATTTCTTATTACTTATATTGTTATTTATATTGTTATTTGTCATAGGTGAACTGTTGACTTTGGAAGAAGCATATACATATCTCAAGACATTCATGTTTCCCAAAGAGGAAATGGTTGAGACTCAACGAAGTTTGTCTCAAAAATCTGTATCCTTCAATTTCCATTTCCTTCCGGCGGTAACTATCTTCCTCATAATATGTTTAAAAACATTATGCAAAGAGGCCATAAATAAGATAAACTAGTAATTAGGCTTCCCGAGAGTAATGTATTATTACGTTATGATACAGAGGATATCTTACAAAGATTTTACCATGGACATCGTGGGTGTTGAATCGCTGGAGGAAACTATGGCTGACAATTGAAAAAATCAGCACGACGATTATTTGAAGTATTCTAAGAGGAAATTTTTTACAGCTATGTACCGCTGTGACAAGGTCCGTTAAAAAGAGATTGATAAACCAAAGACAAAAATTGCGCGCGCGACTATTTCCTTCTTTTAAAATTAAAATTAAGAGAGGCGCTAGAAGAAAACGCTGGTAGAATCGTCGCCGGCATTTGTTTGTCGTTTGCTTCTTCGGTTCGCATAAAAATATTTAAACAGCACACGAAACTCGAGGAATAATGTAAAAGAGCATGATGTAGATTTCCTCGTACTTGCTGTAATACTGTTTAGCAAAATTTTCAATAAACATTTTGTAATTCATCATTATTTCTAATATTACAATACTTGCGATTGCGCATCGTTATTATTAATCAAGTTTATAGCCAAAAACGTCTATCTACTATTCACCGATATTTGTAAATCCATACAATAAAATTAATACAACCACAGACAATTATCATAGACCGGCTTTTTTTACGTGGTACAATTGTCAGTGGAAGAGATGTTTTGACTTCTGAAAGAATAAGATTTTATTTCAAGACAATACCTATACGATAGACTAGAAGCAAGATTCGCCTTCCGAGAGGTACATTGCTTTGAGGAAGCGCTATATACAACAATATTCACACCGCACCGTCATCATTAAAGAAATCAATCAATGACGCTTAGCGTATAGCCATTAAAAAATTTAGAGTAGTTTGATATCAATAAAAAAAGAAAACTCATAATTTCCGTACCCGCGGTTTTAGAAAAATTAAAAAGATTGTGATACAGATACTGCCAGAAATACTAATCTCGAGTCGAATTGCAATCAGGCGATTCAAGTGATCCTAAGATTCGTGAGACGCAACCCTGCCACATTATTAGGCTCACGATTTCGCATCGTTACCTATACTATCATCAACAAGGTACCATTAAACACCGACTTATAGAAATGTGCAGGATTCTTATTAGCTATCATATTAATTTTATTCAACTAAATAACGAGAAGATTCAAACTTATCAGTCTGAGCTGGATGTCAGTGCCTAAATAATATTAATATATATCTATGTAGTGTTTCTGAGCATACATAGACACATTGTGAACAATACAAGAAACTCAGCACGAATTAAAACTGATAGCATCATAAAAAATAATTGCAAGAATTCTGATTTAATTCAATCAGAATTCTGATCAATTTTTTAACTTTATCACTTAGTATGTATATTTCAACGAATTTAAAAATTCACAGTTAATGTTATCATAAATAATGATCCGATAAGGGTTAAAATATCTGATGGTGTTAATTTGTTATGATTTAATAATATATTATTATAAAAGAATTTGCGCAAAAAATAATTAACTTTAGCTCTCAGCTCTTTCGTTTTTTAGATTTTTTAAATATATATCTAGTTCTGCTCGCTGAAATAATACACACACACACACACACACACGCGCGCGCGCGCGCGCACGCACGCACGCACGCACACATATATATTTCACACATATATTTCACATCGAAATATTATTTAAGCATTAATTAATAAATAAAATTTATCTCAGATTGATAAGACTTGTTATTTAGTTGTGTAATCATATGCAGTCTAATATCCTTTATTATTAATTTTATTATTATATAGACATCTGATAATGTTTATTACGATATCGTATTTTCATCCGCGTTCATCCATGTAAATAATAGTTGGAAAAAATGTAGTTTTCAGCAATATTGTTGCTGTAAATATATGCTTATTTATATGAAGCATCTGTATAATAATAAAAAAAAATCATCAATTAATATTGTTATACGCTAATTCAGATATAGGAAAAAAAAAATTTTGTTGATAATGATACCTTGTCGGTGATATTATCTACTTATCTACTTATTCTATCTACCAATGCTATGTATTTATACATAACGCTGTCGTTAAAAGAAGTACAAAGAAATGTACACAAAAAACCTCATTTCATTCTTATAATTCTAAGACGTATTTACATAGTATATATACAAACACTCTGTGTATTGGCTTAAGAAAAATATCAACATGGAACAGTGTAGCAATTTTTTTTTCTTTTCATACGCTCGTGAAAAAGAAAGGAGGAAAATTCTAGTATTACGCTTAAAAAGCAACGATCGCTCAAATTTGGTAATAACATGCCGTTGTCATTAATATTTCGCGTGGCAACTATCAATCGCAGTACTCATCATTTTGCACAATACCGTGTTTCTTTCTGCAGTCTGGGCAGTACCACCTGCCCTTGGGCGGTACCATTATACCAACACATTCAAAATGAAACCACTCGATGCGACAGTCCTCACCATCACAGGCTATCATCTCTGATACCTCATCATACGGACATTGACAGTAACAATAGATCTTGCCGGGTCGCTCCGTCGTCGGTGCGCTAACAGGTGGTATCGTTGATTGGTTGATCTTCGATTGATTTACGATATTCTCCGACTCAGATTCGCTGCTATCGCTGCTACTCTCCGCGGGACCCTCAGACTCGGTGGCGGATGTCGCTGCGACGATTGGCGATGCCTCGGGTAGAGCCGTTTGCTGCTGACTCACTGCCTGCTCCACCTGAGCGGACCTGTTACTATATGTCTGTATAGTCTTTCCGCTCAAGGACAATCTCGATACTAGCGGTTTCGGATTCGTCGGCGTCATCATCGTCATGGGCGGCAGCGGTGTGAAAGCTGGGATAGTAGTGGCGATTGTGGAAGTGGTTGTCTCGATTTTCCGCCACCGGCTGAATGACTGTTTTTCTTGTGGTTCATCGTCGCTCGAGTCACCGTAAAAACGCTTCGGCACGCGTTTCCTCTTCGAAACTCTCTTGTTCTCCGTCTCCGTGCCACTGTTGCCACCGACATTTTGATTCGGTACACCAATGACAGCGGTGGTCGATGATGCTTGCTGCTGTTGTTGTTGCATTTCTATCGCAATACTCGTAGCATTGCCGCTGTGGAAATCGTTGCACGTTGCAGGTGGCAATAGGTTCGGCGTCGAGGATCTACTATTAGGATGCAATACCAGCGTTGACTGCGACGATGCAACGAATCCCGGATTCTTCTGGTAAAGTGCCTTGGGAATGTTCAGTTTGATTGATTCCACAGTGGCTGTAATCGCGTTACGCTTACCGCCCCTCTCACCTTTTCGTCGTTTCTTCGTTTTCGTTTTCTTCTTTTGCTGCTGCTGTTGTTGTTGCAGTTGTTGATTCTCGTTGATAGTCATTGTAATCGGATCTGGTGTCGTTTCCGCGACTAGAACGCCATTATTCAGTGGCATCGATGATTGGTCCATCACCGGCATCGAAGTCGGCGTCGATGCTGGTGCTACAGTAGCTAGTAGCAGCAACTGATTGCGCTTCTCCGCCATCAACTTATTAGCGAGCAACTGCGGATACTCGTCGTAGAAATCCTCATCTGTTTCGGTTTCCTCAGTTTCCAAATCAGATTCTCGCAAGAGAAGCTTCGCTGGAGAAGGCTCGCTTGTTATCTCGGGAGGGACCACAGGACCATTCTCTATTGCAATCTCCGACTTGTCTTCCAGCTTGTCCTCCGGCTTGCTCTCCGGCTCAACGGACTGCGATTTGTTCTCCCGCGTAGCTTCCCTTTCCTTTTTATTCCGATCTTTACGATTGCTGGATTGCTTTCTGGGCGAGCTCTCGGATGCGGAGCTGTCGGAATCGGAACTGCTGCTAGAACTGGAGGAACTGCCAGACGAAGAGCTACTACAGCTACAGTTGGTGCCACATGAGCAACTGCTCGAGTCGGTATCGCTCGAGGAGTCGCTCGTGGATGATGTGCTGCCACTCCGCTTCTTCTTCTTAGGAGTCTTTACCTTCCGTTTGTTCGCGTCACTGTCGCCTCCAGTATTACGACTCGGAGTACCGGGTGACGGACTTCTTTCAGATTTGGTATCGTTCGCTTTCATGTCATTGTCCTTAGAAGTAACTTGATCTTCATTCTTTTCTTTGTCGGACCAATTTATTACACAATAATCATGATCAGAAAAAACGATACTCCTCAAATACGCCGCATCAGTCTCAGGTACGCTCTCTTTCAACGCGACATTCTTGGCGGATTCCTCTACGTCCAAACTGGCAGCATACGTTTTAAAATTGTCCCAAATGCCATCCATAATACGCGCTTCCTGTTTTTTCTCCTCCTCATTCCGTTCCACTTCAACTATATCATTGTTCAACACAGCACTGTCATCGTCATCGGCAGCGATTGTTTCAGTAGCTTCATTCTTCTTTGCTGCATCTTCATCAATATTTTCTTTCTCTGGTGGTTTTTCCGTAGAAGCTGGTTTCTCCTCCTCGCTATCAGTATCACTTTCGGATGATAGATTGAGCGGCGGTAGATCGTAAACATCGACTACTTTTTTCACAGCCTCTTTAATATTCTTCGATGTAGTCTCGACTCCCGTCATCAAGTCTCCATCGGTTATAGTTACGGATGTGTTCTTATCCGATTTTTCATCCTTGTCCGTTAGTGAAGTGTTAATTACATCCGTCACATTCACATGGACATCCTCAGATTCAGGTTCCCTGTGAGCCGCTTGATGCTTAGCTAGGAGCTTTCGTGATATGAAACGCTGTTCGCACTCGTCACAGCCGTATGGTGAATCGCCGGAATGCAGCCTTTTATGCACCTTGAGCGCTACCGCGCGTCCAAAACTTAAGCCGCATTCCTCGCAAACGAACGCTGTAGGCGGTATACAGAAATGATATATGTGCGGCCATTTCTTCTGCAGGCATTTTCGACACAGAACGCTCTCCGTACCGTGTTTCCAAAATAGATGTTTCGTGATATCCGGTTTATTACGGTACGCGATGCCGCATCTGTAACACAAATGATGTAGCTTGTGCTTCCATACGTGATTCGAAAGACGTTGCTGATTGCCTGTAGACTCCAGACAGACATCGCAAGCATGGTGACGTTTGCGCACGTGAACCATCAGTCGGAATGCCGACGGCAGATTCGCTACAGAGCAGAGGCAACATCGATATCGTAGATTAACATTCGGCGAATAAATTCCAGGACATAAGTGGCACACTAACTCGCTATAACTATAGAATGTCGATTTGCACATTATGCAAATCAATATGGTCTTCTGATGCATCTTTCGATTATGCAAATAAAGCTCCTTGTGCACTGTCGAATGAAATCGACAATGAAAACATTCGTATATCAATATGTTTGGCACATTATACGTGCCGTCTGCGCTGTTATACGTATCTAAATTGAAGTAACGGGACTCAAGTTCGTCGAGGGACCTCTTCACCCGTGCAGTAAATTGCTCCGCGTGTATGATTATCGCAGGATGCTGTGGTTGAAACTTGTGCTCCGCCAGCATATGCAGGCCCAGTTGTCTGCCATTGACCGCGATGTATCGAGCGTGATTGCAGTACACGCAGATAGGACTGGCTGCCTCTATACAACGTTTCAACAAGTCCTCCAACTCCATACTGTCCAGAGTGCCCTCGACGTTCAAGTCAATACATGGAACATCCTCGCCGGCTAACACGATACCACCGTTGTCGATCGTATGACTTTTCGTGTGCTCGTTTCCAACACTCACAACTGCGTTGTTGACGGATATTTCACTGGTGTTGCTAATCGGCATCGTTTCCGTGACAGAGAATAATTCATCAGTATATGTCCCAGTTTTAACTTTGTCATTTTCCTCTTGATTCCTTTGACCCTTGTCTTCCGTTTCATTGTGTCTTTCTTCAGTTTCATCAGCTTCGCCTTCCTCGCCATCTTCCGCTTCCTCGTCTTCTTCGGGATTGCTGTCTACTACCGCTAATTTATCGCTGTCAGAATCACTATCATCCAGCTCGTTTGCTTGATCATTATCAATGATGTCCCTTCCAGTTTCCGAACCGTTCGGCATTCTCTCCTTCGATGTCGACTCTTCGGCGTTATTGTTTTCCTCAGATTCCCTACTCGTAACGGTAGTTGTTGCGACGCTGAATTGCGAGTTCCTATTGCAAATCTTAATAACCAAACTCCTATCGGAAGAAGCAACGGCGTTAAACGAGACCGAGGCTTGAGATTCAGTGGCATTTGTCGCAACAGGTTTCTTCACCTTCTTTTCGTTATCTTCGAAACTTTCTATCTCTTTAGACTGCGGATCCGATATGTGCGATTCGTGTTGTGGACTAAATAATGATCGACTGAAGGGACTACAACTTCGTGTATCCTGTGGACTGTTATATTTAGTCTCGCACATAGTGTTCGCTTTTGTATCTGCTGTCGTAATTTCCTCGGTATCAAATTGTACTGGACTAGGTGTTCTCGAACTGGCCGAGCGTGTCGGATCAACATCGCTTTTGTCACATATTCCCTCATCTTCAGTATTCACTTTTTCAAAGATATGTGATGCACATGTGTTTGTACACGTTACATCTTCTTTCTCATTCTTAACTTCTTCACCTGTGTAGCGTGATACTTCCATAATAGTCTCGGTTACGCTATCGTAAGGTTCACTGAAATCAAGCTGACAATTTTGAATCGGCGATTTTCCTCCCGACCCTCTATCACGATTGTTATGCACATCTTTATTCACTGCCTGCTCATCATTCTCATCATTTTCATCAGATGAATTGCCGCCCGTGTACCTGGACACTTCCATTATCGTCTCGGTAACTGTGTCTCGGGGTAAGTTATTTGCAATTTCTTTTTGGATATCGAGATCGCAATCGAGTTGAGTTTCGTTACACTGAACTTTCGCACTGAGCTTTTTCATTAGTGTGCTTGATTTTTGTTGGCGAGAATTTTGCATACCGTCTCTTTCACGCTTTCTCCTATTGTATTTTATCGCTTTTCTTGGCAGTCCCTTACCCCCGAGATTTGTAACTATTTCCGATGGAGGAACCATCGGCGATGAATTGTTCGTATACGTCGCATCGGCGACTGTTAGTGGCGTTGACGTGCTACACACTTCCTTATCCGTATCCAACGACAGTGTAAAATTACAAGTACTCGCGTGTGTTCCGCTTTGTCTGCATATAGTGCACATTGACGCAACAGTAACAGTTGGATCCTGTTCCAATACTGGAGAGCAAAAGTGGTTAAAGAAGTCATCGGTCTCCGAGAATACCTTTTCGCAGCTGCAACAGATAAGGTAACATGAACCCTTAAAGGCGTTATAGAAATCCTCTACCGAGGAAAACGCCATCTCTGGAACACTGTGCTTCTTCATCAGATGATACGATAGCCTCTCCGCCTGGCCGAACATACCCAGGCAGTAGAGGCATATGTGACGCTTGTGTGTATCCCTCATGTGTAAGAACAAGTTCCAATTTTCGAAATATGTGCCACACGCCGAGCATAGATAAACTTTCCTTGTGATTTTAAAATTGCTCGCGTGCGACACCGAGGCACTCGACTCGGAGGTACTGGGCATCGGTGTCATACTAGGATTACAAGCACACGAGTTCTGTCTCGAGTTGGGACCGTAACCAGACCATGCGTGACACTTGGAGCACTTGTACTTCGAGGACGGTCGAAGACCCAGATATTGAGCGTATTCCGTTATCTTACGCTTCCGCTTCCTCTCCACCTTCTTGTCTTTGCCAGTCCTTGCATTGAGATGCTTCAATTGTCGCAGCTCTGGCGTACTGTTCTTTGACGCAGCGGTAGGAACTTCTCGAGCCTCGGCCAAGATACGCTTCTTAAAACCCTTAAATATAAAATTTGGCCCCGCAATGGTATTTTTACCTGGCGAATCATTCGTTATGATCGAGTTGTAGCGTATTAACTGCTTCTCCTCTTCGATTACAGCAGTATATACATCGTCGATGGAATGTTTCAATGGGTTATCCAATGTGGAATCATTGAGTCGCTGCTTGTCCAAAATATTCCACATATCTATTTTACTTTCTCCATCCTCATCTTCCATAATAGTGCAAACTGTTACAGCGATCTACCTAAAACACATAATTATATATTGTACCTGTATATACACATATAGTGTATATCTAAATATAAAATACACATGTAATGATTCATGTAAATTATTTAAAATAACATATTCATTAAAAATCGATTAGCTATAATTTAAAACTAAACGTGCACCGAGTATGTTTATTTACAATTAAAAAAAATATTATTAATTTCAGCGATGTAAAATTAAATTCGAAATTATCAGAGATTCAATAAAATATTCAGAAAAATTATCTTCTAGAACACAGACGATGTTTCAATACAACAGAAAAAAACATATCAATACATCATTTCGCTAACGATTTCAGTGGCAATGAAAATAGGATAGTCTTATTGCGTCACACTATGCACATTGATGACTCGTCACGTAGACGACGATCACTCGTCACGATTCTATTCTCAGAGGATTTCACACCTTTGCTAACGTAAAGGAAAGGCGAAAAAACAAAATTCGGACTCGGATTCACAGTCACATGTCACGTCGGGAGAAACACGAGGCTCTCGCTGTGATTTCAGACTCGCACGGGATCCGTCACTTTTCGAAGAAACGGCAGAAAAAGAGAAGCGGCGTCCGGGGAAGACA
>Ga0157363_1005502_pt1 | contig 11814 bp, 13 predicted proteins | sample AttsexASBM1_FD_111477 | JGI IMG/M metagenome (GOLD analysis project Ga0157363, IMG submission 111477) | Fungus gardens microbial communities from leaf cutter ant in Ribeirão Preto, State of São Paulo, Brazil - Atta sexdens ASBM1 | ecosystem: Host-associated > Fungi > Mycelium > Unclassified ...
AAGCTTAGGAATTCGTCCGGCACGGACGTGGTTGCTGGGATTCAAGTTTCTGGGGCGAATGTACCTCCGAAATGGCAATGGTATGTTGACTATCTTTATGAAGTGGTTGATTGGCAAATCCAAGATGTGGGGTTCCTTCCATAGGCGGGGTGATTTGATCATTGTCCTTTTCATGGATCGTGTTGAGCTGTAAGGATTTCCTAGGACTTGGTGATGAGGCTTGTCGAAGATCACTATCCTTAAACGCCACATTAGATTTACTTCGGATCCACCACCCGTATTTCTATACAATCAGACAACAAGGTAAATGGCTCCAGTAGAAACATCAGGGAGTGGACATACCCAAAACAACACAGGAATAGGCATACAAACAGTCGCCAGAGCAGCAAACACACTCATGGCCCATTGATCTCCCAATGCACTAAACATGCTGGGACTGAACAAAGGAAACGCAGCACCACAACATGATCTTAAAACGACCGTTGAAGCAATGGCACTAGCAAAGTACACGTCGTACGCATCCATAAGGTACGCTGTGAGACTTTGTAGAATTTGTGCAACACCGAAACCAAATGGTGTACCCGCAAGGATTGGGACTATCCAGTGAATATTCGGTTTTGATGTCCTGAGATAGTGGAAATTAGGAGGTGAAGTTGAGTTCAGTTTGGGAGTGTGAATGCACTTACCATGCGAACCACCAGAGGCCTACAGGGGTAAATATACTCCCCACTATAGCCATATGCAAGCGGCTGATAGGCAGCGGCATGTGTGAAGTCAAAGAAACGAGAAAGAGAAATGAAAAACGTACGCTTCAGGTGGTGCACGACCCGTCTCACTCTGATCCATGCTGCGTCGATAAATCCTATTTTGTATGGATTGCGTCATAGTACCTAAAACAACTCCAACCCCGACACCAATGAAAGCTAGACCACCTTGACCAGGTGAGAATCCTCTATGTTGCTCGAAGACGATAGGAAACGCAGAAAAGAGAGCGTATAAGGTGCCGTAAACGATAGCGATATAGAGCGCGAGGAGAAGAACAATGGGTTCAGTGACGATGAAGACTATATGAATGGATTATGGATTTTTAGATTGTGAGATTTTCAGCAGGAGAGCCTACCGAAAGGTCTGCTGAGATCTGTACGCATGATTTGGAAAAATGATTTGGAACGTTGAAGGTCATATGATGTGGTGTAATATATAGTATTATTTGATGCCTTTTGAAGCTTTCGCGCTCGCCATCGGAGTAGAACTGGTGTATACTAGCACCCGAGGATGTCAATGATATTACTCATGCACTGAGATACGATAAACGCACCGTTTCAGGTGTGAAGAAATACCCTACGACCAGTGTAAGGAAAGACAAGATCAGCATAAGCCAGAAATTGAAGTGCCATCCTAGTCGGGGATTTTGTGCTACGAAGCCGCCTGCAATGGGTCCGATGACTAATGGGTGCCGTGTTGGTTTGAGAACCGGTATGGACTGGGATTGTACGTACCTGGACCTAGAAATGGGACGGTTGCATAAATGGCGGAAGCAAGACCCCTTTCACGGAAATTCCAGATGTCGGAGACTGCGCCGCCGGAATTAGTGAGTGCTATAAATGAGAAGATTCAAACCAGGTAAGTGAGACAGGGAGGAGGAACGTACGAGAGGAACCGGCAATGCCTGTGAGGAGACGGCAAGAAAGAAGAGTGGCCAAGTTTTTGCTGAGTGCGCCTTGCACTTGAAACAAGGAATACACGGAAAGTGTTACAAGAAAAATGATGCGCTATGTGACCGATTGATAATTTGTTGAGGCAAAGTCGACAGACGACTCACGCGGCCAAACATCTATAGTAAGCCGAAGTTATCACGCTGCCGGTATATTCGAAGAAGTTATGTACCTCGCCCAGGGGTGCAAATAGTAAGGGACTGGAAAGATGAGTTTAGCGCGTGGCGGCTGGGTGGTGGAGGAGAATGAAAGCACCCTAAAGCAAAGCCAAGGACGTAGAGAGAAATGCCGAGGATAGCGATATCATTAGAAACGTTCAAATCGCGTTGGATGCCTTGGAGGCCTCCAGTGTAAGCAGAGCTGCTGAATGAAACGGTAAAGGTGGACATTGCAAGCTGTGAGTGAGGGTGGCTATCTTATTTATTGAGCGAGGGTGAAAAAAGTCGTACCTGAGCAGTAATAAACCATCGTCGAGTTTTTGACCAGTTGTAAGGGTTCTCTGGGTCATCCGGGACCCAGCCGACGATGAATGGGTCTTCGGGTGTTCCACTACCTGGATATGGTTTGTCAGTAGGTGGAGGGTGATATCGGGTGTTAGTGGACGTGGGGGGCCGAGAGTGGGAGGAAGTGCTGGTGGGTGGTGTGCTGTCCATGCTCTGCGCAGTGGTAGTTGTTGAAGCGGAGGCCCAGCTTTGAGTGGGTTGGGACATGGATGGACGGAGAGAACACACGGAAGGGAAAGATTTATAAACACATGGCAAGAGATATAAATAAGATACATTGTAAAGATTTATCACACAGGATTTTTATTGGTATCTTCTTGTCGAGATTCTCCTGGGAGATCTGTAGCATGGTTCTACACGACATGACAGGCGGCAGATCCGCAGAAAGCTGGATCTGGTGTTTGTGCGTGTATGTGTCGGTCACCTGGTTGCTGCCGTCTCGAGGGCACAGACCCCGGCCACGGAACAGACCCCGTGCACCCCGCGGCCTGTGCATCGACCCCAGATTACAACCACAAACCACCCACAGTCATGGCGACGCATGGGCCCATCAACGGTGTTAAGATCTCTCGTATGTTTTTTCTCTCTCTTGTTTCCTCCCCAATCACGCGTTCTGCCAGCCATCGACGATCCTCGCAAGGTCGTCAAGGTCATTGCCTCCGATGGCAAGGATGGAGAGACCAAGGAGATCTCCTACAACAGCTGCAAGGTCGTCGGCAACGGCTCCTTTGGCGTCGTCTTCCAGGCCAAGCTTCTTCCCTCAGAGCAGGATATTGCTATTAAGAAGGTACTCCAGGACAAGCGATTCAAGGTGTGTCCCGGATCAATGACTGATCCTCTCCCTCTTGAGCAGCTGATCTTTTATTCCTATCCCGCAGAACCGCGAGCTCCAGATCATGAGACTAGTCTCTCACCCTAATGTTGTCGACCTCAAAGCTTTTTTCTACTCAAATGGCGACAAGGTCGGTTGACCCAGCACTCTACATCGATCTGACTGATGCATCAAGGTAGAAAGACGAAGTTTATCTCAATCTTGTTCTTGAATTTGTCCCCGAAACCGTTTACCGCGCCAGCCGCCATTATGCAAAACTCAAACAACCCATGCCCATGCTCCAGATCAAATTGTACATGTACCAGCTTCTCCGGTCCCTTGGTTATATACACTGCGTTGGCATCTGCCACCGCGATATCAAGCCTCAAAATCTCCTTCTCAACCCAGCGACGGGTGTTCTCAAACTTTGTGATTTTGGCTCGGCCAAGATCCTAGTTGCAGGCGAGCCCAACGTCAGCTACATCTGCTCGAGATATTATCGGGCGCCCGAACTGATTTTCGGTGCAACTAATTACACCACTAATATTGGTAAGTGCTCCATGGACGACAATAATTCATGCGGGCTGACTGCCTCCAGACATCTGGTCAACAGGATGTGTGATGGCCGAGCTTATGCTCGGACAACCGCTGTTCCCTGGCGAAAGCGGAATTGACCAGTTGGTAGAGATAATCAAGGTGCTGGGTACCCCATCACGAGAGCAGATTAAAACTATGAATCCCAACTATATGGAGCACAAATTCCCACAAATCAAGCCACACCCCTTCTCAAAAGTGCGCTCAATGTGACTTTTTTTATCGCGGGTAATATGATAGAGGTATTTTTGTTTCAGGTTTTTCGGCCACGCACGGCGCCCGAGGCTATCGACTTGGTGTCAAAGCTGCTGGAGTACACACCTGAAGCACGGTCGAGTGCGATTGAGGCGCTCGCTCACCCGTTCTTTGACGAGTTGCGTGTTGAGGGCGCAAGGATGCCGAATGGACGAGATTTCCCACCTCTGTTCAATTTTACACGCGAGGGTGAGTGCTTCTTGCACGTAGAACAAGTATAGTACTCAGTCCTGACACTGGCGTAGAACTCTCGGTGCGGCCTGATCTCATACGCCAGCTTGTTCCGCCACACTGTGAACCGGAGCTGGCCTCGCGGTCCATTTCGCTGGACAACTTTGTACCTGTGCCCCTTGAACAAATGAGGCTGACGCTGGATTGAATGGTGGTATTGGGTGGTAGCGGGTTTCGTTTTGATATATCTTGAATTGAATGACGCGGCTGTACGCATGAACAAATAAAAGTGCTTGTGATATCTGTTTGTTGGCGAGAGGATGACTTGCGATGGCGACATCGTGGAAAATAATATAATACACATACATGGTGAGATCCCATGACGGTCACTATGTCAAACAAGTCAAACAAGTCCTCCTACGTCTGTGATACCCTCCCCGCCCCTCGCCTCGCGCTCGCCCCCGGCGACGGCATGCACGCCCAGCACGTTTCACACAGCCCAGAGCCTTGCTCGCGCCCGCCCCAGCAACCCCCGAGGAAGCTATGTGTGCGGCACCAGCGCATGGCAGACGAGGGCACTAATCTCAAGCTTCAGCAGGTATGTCGTCTGCCCGGGACTTCTCCGTTATTTACTCATTCCAACAGTCACTGGATGCCTTGCCACTCGAGGAGCGAGAGCAGGTCAACGCCATCTGGCAGGCATTCTCCTCTTCGTCCCATCCCAGGCGGGCTTTGATTCTGCAGGGCCTCCTCACAATGTGCTGCTTTTCCCAGCTTTCTCTCCTTACTGAACTACTTGCTCATCTCATCCGCATCGACCCCTTCGCTGTCCTGCCCCGTGAAGTGTCTCTCAAGATTCTGACCTACCTTGATGCCACTTCCCTCTGTCGGGCAGCCCAGGTATCTCACCGCTGGCGGTCACTCGCAGACGATGACGTTCTCTGGCGGGGCATTTGCGAACAACACATTGGTCAGAAATGTACAAAATGTGGTTGGGGACTCCCCATCCTTGAGAAGAAGCGGGTCGTCCGACTTCCATCTCCTACACCCACACCCTGTTCACCTGCCGCCGCCGCTCGCACGATCACCTTTACCTTCAATCACAGAGTCCACATCCACCATTATATCGCTTACGAACTCTTCCTCGCTGAAACGGCCTCTCATCGGTGATTGTTTGACGAGTCTCTCAACCCCACCCCTGAAGCGTCAGAGATCTGGGGATTCTGCCTCGAGCAAAAATATTGCCTGTTCTCTGATTGCGCCATTCTCCTCGCTTCTTACAACTCCAAACACGTCATCGGGTTCGATACCACGATCTGTGACACGCCCTTGGAAGGACGTGTATAGTGAACGATTGACGATTGAAAGGAATTGGAGGCGAGGGCGGTGCACGGTCAAAACACTTAAAGGCCATACCGATGGTGTGATGTGTTTGCAGTTCTCAGAAACGCTACAACATCCAGCTTTTCCAGTCCTCATTACCGGCTCGTATGATCGCACGGTCAGAGTGTGGAATATGGAAACGGGGACTGAGCTGCATTGCTTAAAGGGTCATACGAGAGCTGTGAAAGCATTGCAGTTTGATGAGGTCAAACTCATCACAGGAAGCATGGATAGCACACTCAAGGTGTGGGATTGGAGAAGGGGAAAGTGTATTCGGACATTATCAGGGCACACTGAGGGTGTAGTGTGTTTGAATTATGATTCAAATGTATTGGCGTCTGGGAGCGTGGATGCGACAATCAAAGTGTGGAATCTGAGGACAGGAGGAGCGTTTACATTGCGAGGACACTCGGACTGGGTCAATTCAGTGCAGTTATGGGATTCGAATGCGACGGATGGAGATTCCCTGTCTTTGGGCCCATCACTGTTGGACGGACCGCCCATGACATCGTCACCATTGACGTGCTCACTCCAGATTGACCCCGGAAAGATGTTGTTCTCTGCTTCTGATGATGGGACAATACGACTCTGGGATTTGACGCAGCGGACGTGTGTCAGGCAGTTGACTGGTCATGTTGGTCAAGTACAGAGTTTGCGGTTGCTGGTAGATGAAGACTGTGAAGGACAGACAGACTCTCTGTCGAATGCTGCTGCCCAGGATATGGCGCTCTTGATGCAGCCAAGTCGTAGTTCATCGAAGGATCCTATTCCGTCTGTCCCTTCTTTTTCCACTATGTCTCCTGACCCTACCATGGACTCGGAAGAGACAGTGGTTGAAAAACGCAAGAAACCGATGTTGATCTCGGGGAGCTTGGACAATACGATCAAGCTGTGGGATATAGAGACCGGAAAGGCTACCCGTACATTTTTTGGACATATTGAGGGCGTGTGGGGTGTTGCGAGCGACAAGTTGAGGTTGGTCAGTGGGAGTCATGATCGTACTATAAAGGTGTGTGGCGATTCCATCTCTATGCTCAACGCATCGAGCCTTGAATTATAGGTATGGTCGAGGGAGGGAAAATGCACAGCGACGCTCGTGGGTCATCAGGCTGCTGTAAGTTGTCTCGCACTTGGGGAGGATAAGATCGTTTCGGGCAGCGATGACAACGATATCAAGATCTGGTGCTTTAGTGGTTAATTGACCTTGACCACTTATACCCTCCCTGCCGTTATGCAATTCTTTCTCTTCCTGGCATCACGGATCTTCTGTCTCCTTCTAACGCCTCAAGAAGATCCATCCGTGGTATTGTTTTTCTGACTGATCATTACACCTTCATTAATTTTATTTTATCAGCTTACATTTGTGTACCTTTGATAATTTTGCTCTTTGCTTGTTAGATCTTTGTGTTAGATCTCTTTGTGTTACTAGACTACCCGGAATATTGCACATGGCCTGGATTCTTCGGTGAATATAACTATTGGCTCTGGTATCCATAGTCTCTTGGGCCATAATGTGTGCCAACAGTGTATAATGGCCCCTGGAAAACTCCAATAAAACTCCAATGCAGGTTGACAAAGTTGGGAAATAAAACAAAGTCCGTAGTTTTAGGCATCCGTCAATGCAGAGTTACTGTAACTCGTATACCAGCGAGGATCCGGGTACTTGCCCGTATATTTTTATCTTGCAATGCTGTCTGGCTTTCAGCACGGATCTCGGTACATGTTTGATTGGCTTTCAGAGTGGATCGGTGTCATAGGAAACCATTTTCGCTCTTTCTTTATGCCCGTCAAGCTAAAATATGGTCTCCTGCTGTAGTTTCCAAGGCTTTTTGCTTTTTGCTTTCGGTTCTTGAGCCCCCTGCTCCCAGAGAAGTTAGTTAGGCGGAGAAATGGTTTTCTTCACATTCGAAGGACGTGGTTTGAGCTTGGGGTGTAATTAATGGCCTAGAGATGGATGAACGGTGTGTACATCTGAATGATTCTGTCGTGGGCCATTGGAAGGAAATGGTTATTGAAGCATATAGTCTGACGGAAATGATACAAAAGACGGTAGCAGGGAATCAATAATGAGTTGCCAAAACTCTGTGGCTGGGACCAGGAAAAAAATGGGAACCGGATAAGTCTGTATGGAAGATTGTCTGGAGCATTCGCTCCTTCTGCTGTGTGATCCGGGAGTTTGGCCCTCTTAGTTCTTCTTATGGTCGTTTTGGCCACTTTCGGGGTCCTCCAATGTCCAGCGAAGTCATAGCTTGCACCACAATAACCCAGACTTTGCATTCAGTAGACCATCCTAAATTAGATGCTCAAGAATACTAAAGTTTTTTTATCAAAAAATTATATCCTGGCACTTAGTCATAGTCTAGACTACTTGCTCTCTGGCATCTCTTTTCTACTTTAGATGTGCTCTCTCTTAGTTGATGGGGTCTGGTAGGAGGCAGAGGGAGGTTCATCTGTAGGTGTAGGGGCAAAGTTTGGTAATAAAGTTCTCAAGTTCTGGAGCTGACTGGTGAGACTGGTGAGAATGTTGTTGGTAGAAATCTCTAAGGCATGTTGACATTTAGGCACTTTCCAAAAATGATATTGCAAGAGGCCTAGGTCTTCATCCATGCTGACAGAGTTCTAGGAGTGTTCTGCAGAAGCAAACATCATTTAAGTAGAGAATATATATCTATTCTTCACAACTGTTAAGTGTGGTCCACAATTTGGACAAAGTTCATAGGAAAATGCACAGAGTGGAGCAGATCAGATACTTGGACTTATCTGTGATGTGTGGAGATGAACTTTGAATGATCTTGACTCTAACTTATATATTGTATCATTATATGTGACAGTGTATAGATTATACTCAGAAGAGGTTATAATCTACAAGAAAATTACAGAAGAGGTTGAATGAAGCATGGGAACTTTATCTGTGATATGTAGATCTAGAATAACCTTGGCTTTGGCTTATATACTATGTCTCTATACATTATGATAGTCATAATTTGAGAAAGAGAACTAGAGAGAAGTGGGATATGAGAGAAGTCAAGGAGTTAGACATGGATATCCAAGATGTCACATCCCGTGTTCCAACCTCATCCATCCTAATCCACAGATAACTACTTATCCCTTATCTATGCTCTCCAACCTCTTTTAGCATGGATTAAACCTGTCTATTTCACCTCAGATGTTCTCACTGGTCCAAGATAACTTCATGGAACTCCATCCCTTGACATATGAGGATCACTAGTAATCAGGATAACTCACTTAGCAGTTATATTCTAGATAGCTACCCTAGATATACTAACTAGTTTGTAATAACACACCTCACCACTTTCTGGTGGTTTTCCACCTACTAAGTTCCTAAGCCCTAATCTGAAATATGCAACCTATGTAATTCATAGAGGCACAGTATATAAGCTAAAGCCAAAGGTGTTATAAGACGAAAGTGTGAACAGACTTTGGTAGGGTTAGGGTTAAGATATAGTAGTAGTAATTATTAGTCTACGACAAGAGAGAGAGAAGGCATGTGACTTCCCAGTCACATGACATTACATCATAGGGCCTAGAGTAGCTGAGAGTAGTCTAGAGCGGTCTAGAAGGATTGGAAAGAGTCTAGAGATAGAGTGATGTCAAGGGACATGGGTTCCTCATGGTGTACATATGGTGCATGCATGTATGATGGAGATTAAAGAGTATGATGTCAGGACACATGGACATGGCATGGTGGCCTTGAGGTAGACGCATGGTGGATGAGTAATTGACATGAGGACAGGGCATGGACATTAGGGTAGGTGTAGAGAAGTTGTAGTATGGACCATGAGGACTTTATATAAATAGTAGGTAGAATACTGTTGTGGTTTCCTGTTGAGTTCTCTTGTGAATACAAAACTTGTGTTCCTCACTAGATATCTCTCCTGTGAGATTTACTTGTAGTGATGCTATTGGATATTGTGTCTAGTGGTTGCCACAACAAAAAGTTATTCTAATCTGCCTTTTGCATTCTTATATATAGCTTACTAGTTTTGGACTCCTAAGATACTCTTCTAGATCTTGGATAATGTGATGTGGAGTAGTGCCAATTCTAGTCAATTTTAAAGCTAAGAAATACAGAGTATGTAAGGGGACTGGCTCTTCTGAGACTTTTTTCTTATATGTTTTTTAGCTGATCTATGTTCTGTAATCCTTTCCCATACTCAGAACACCTTCAGGCTGTACACTAATACTCCTAACCATCCAGATATGTCATTAAACTCCCTTTTATACACTCTCTTACTCTTCCATAACACTTCATGATCTTCTGAAGTCTTTTAGTGTCATCTGTATATCCACTTATCTGCTTTTCCATGTTCCAAAAGTACTAAATACTCCAGCTCTCTTCTATTTCAGTTTCTGATTACTTAAGTATCATCATTTCTTGCTTATGTAATCAGAATTCTGGCATATTAGAATGGACCTATTATTATATAGAGTAGTGTTATCATCTTCAGGAATCTCCATTCTCTTAGGATTTTCTAAAGATTTGAAGTGCTTTGCTCTTCTACCTAACAGAGTATTTATATTACTTAAATACCAGTACTCAGTAACTAAGATCATATCTTGTTAGAGACAATTCACAATTGCTAGGAATATTTACAAGTATCACAGAAGATAAAACAGATGATGCAACTTAGTGGAAAAGGGAGGTGGAAGTGATTCAGAAGTGATGTTATATGGATTAGTCAATCTTGGCTTTAATGGAAAGATATTGTACCTAACTTTACTTCATTATGTGATTGTATTTCAAAAAAGAGTTTAGATAAACTTAGAGTGAGTGTGATACAATTTCAAGTTGATTATCAGACTAAAAAACTACATATGGTAGCTGTCATTCTTAAATACAAGAAATATTTTCTAATTATACTACTACTGCACATACTTTGGATTGTTAAGCATTATAGGAGTTATCATTTGGAACTTTATAGAATTAATAAGGAATGGAGAGATTTTAGTCCTCAGATTGATGAATGATTGGGATAGAGCATGATCCAAACTGAAAAAAAGTAAAAGAGTATGAATGTCAAATGCAGTTGGATAGTATATGATATATCTGAAAATTAGAAGAGTTAGGTAATTACTTAGATTATACTAAAATCCTCAAATATAGTCTAGAGTTCCATGAAGATTATTAGGATGTCATGTGATCAGTTATGAAGTAATTAGCTATAGAATAGAACTAGGTTGATCTATACTAGAAGAAAATATTCTTACAGTCCTAAGCTTGGCTCAGGTTGCAACTTAGGCAAAGATTTGAGTAAGAAAGGAAAGAATAATTAATTGGTAAAGCATAACTTGTATCTACAGCTTTATATACCTAGTGACCATAAAGAAAGAGAAAAGCATTCTTTGTTAAAAAAATGGATGGAAGATAGGGTGGAACTTGCTTCAAGCAGATATCTAGGATTGGTCACAACAAGAGAGGGTTCAGATCAAGTGTAGGAACTTATCCAGGAAACAGGTGTAGAAATCCATAAGATTGGGTAAGTATCTGAAGTGTGGATCAAGCTTGAAAGCTTTATCTATGAATAAGTAATGTGACTTCAAATGATGACTTTGGCCTCAACTTATATGTTATCCCTACTACTTATCATATGGTTATAACTTTGGATGGTCAGGGAAAAGTGAAAAGTAAGTTCTTAGTCAGAGTTTAGATGAAACTTAGTTAAAGTATTAGTTAATTTCCAGACTAGGAACTACAGAGTATTTACTTGGTCTTATATACTAAGTCTGTAGTCAGAACTGTGGCTAAGATAGTAGTAGTGTAGGAGATAACTAAGGAAATGTTATAAAGACAGTTTCTAAGATATAAGATGACTGGGAGTCTGAGTGACAAGTTACCAGAAGGTGAAAAATAAGAGGCTGATCTATATGCAAACAATCATGAATGCAGAAGTATACCTAAGTATGTTAAGGTCTTATTTGAAGGTCAGTGTTGTAGCAACCACTCGTCACTCAAGGACAAATGATCTTACAACGAGCAAAGCTCTCCAGTGGGCTATCAAGTAACAAATGGGGGATTACAAGAGAACTTGACAAGGAGCCCTCGCTGCATTGCTCCTCTATTTATATAAGTTACATGTGGTCTGTGCTACAACAATATGTTTACCTCATGTCCATCCACTATGCTTCTACCTCATGTCCTATTACTTATCCACATGTGTTTTCCTTAAGGCCACTATGCTTTCTACATGTGCCCTGACGTCATACCTTTAATCTCCACTGTACATGTGCACACCATGTATACACCATGAGGAACCCATGTCCCTTGACGTCATCCCTAACCCTAACTCTTTATCTAGACTCTTCCCAATCCTTCTAGACCCTAAGTCCTTCCAGACCGCTCTAGACTCTGTCACATGACTTC
>Ga0157363_1005503_pt1 | contig 11813 bp, 7 predicted proteins | sample AttsexASBM1_FD_111477 | JGI IMG/M metagenome (GOLD analysis project Ga0157363, IMG submission 111477) | Fungus gardens microbial communities from leaf cutter ant in Ribeirão Preto, State of São Paulo, Brazil - Atta sexdens ASBM1 | ecosystem: Host-associated > Fungi > Mycelium > Unclassified ...
ATACACAAATTAATATAAAAATGTGTTTAATATAAAAGCGGATTAAACCATGAGATCCTCATTTTACTGTGCGATTGAATAAAATCTGTATCTTATAATTCAATATGTTTGTATTTTACTTTTACATAGATTAAATTTGTGTACAATAGCTTTAATATGCACTAGTGCATCCAATTCGCTATAAAAACTTTAAAGATAATTTTAATTTTAATTTATTTTTACATGTTGCTTATATATGTATATTTAATAAATTTTTGCTGGATGTATTATTTATTATCTCAGCAAATACAAAGTTATATGTAACGTATTTGTTAATTATAATTTCCTACTCAACAATATAATATAATACACGAACAAATATATTACATGTAACTTTCTGTTTGCTGATGAGTATATAATGATGTTATATATACGCGTTTCAAATATATCTAATCAGAAACAATTACTATTTCTTGTTAAAGCGCCTGTTTCTTATCGACTTGGTAATCAACGACGCTTGAAGTATGCACCGCCGCCTGATCTAACATCTAACACCACAAAGCCATATCCGAATCCAGCATTACAGACGTTCTTGTCGACTCAAAATGTCTCTGCACCACCAACTATTTTAAATCCATATGAATCGGAAGAATTGGCGCAGGATAACAATTCTAGTGTACAACAAACTAGCTGTTTGCCTGAACAACTTCCAACGTCTGAGCAGCTATCGCGAAATAGCTCTCTTCACAACTCGTTTCGTTCCAGTCCAATCGCAACAGGAGCGCAGTATAATTCATCGATAACGTCTACAAATCAGAATCCATTTTTTGAAAGTTCTTCCGTGTCTACACAATTTTCTTCGTCATTATCTACACGACCGATACCTACACGGGTACTGGAGCCTGCAACGCCTCAGAACACTCCGGCGAACATCTCTTTTCCTGGCTTTGCTCCTTACATAAACCAGAATCTACCACCAACATCTAATTCCGACAAAGAAGTAGTTGTGATTAAGAACCCTAATCAGCTAAATTTACCGTCGGAATTTTCGAAAGGCGTTTCTCTCGAGACGACTACAGAATCTACATATAAACCGACATTAATATCAGGGGAATCCGATGCGACATTCACACCAATATCAGCAGCCAAGGTGACAGAGAAATTAGAACATTTACTTGCGGAACAACAGGAAAATTCATCCGTAGCAACTCCTGAAACTTTTACAGAAGTTGACAAAACGTCCAGCGTTACTACCGAATTAACGAAATCTTTCGAATCGCAAAGTGACGCGCTAAAGGCTACAAATGAAATAATCAATAAATCACATGAGGCGAAATTGAATGATGTACAAGAGAAAGCAGTTCAACCTGGAAGTGACACATGGAGTGACGTGTTTCTTGGGCAAGAGTCAACGACGCAATCAGTGATCTTCCCGGAAATACATACTACTGATAACAGTCTAATTGCAATAACTCCCCAATGGGCTAAGTCGAACACACATCCGCCTCAACAGCATTACCAAGCGCAATCGATATCTATGTCAAGCTCCACATTTTATATAAATGAGCCTGCGGAACAAAAGTCCAGCTTAAATTACGTATCACCTATCCAACTTCCGCAATCTTCTTCTTCCATCGATTTCTACAACGGATCAAAACCAACGGAGCAGTCGGCAAATGTGTTCTTTGAATCAGCGAAACCAAATCAGTTTTCAAGTTTTTCGTCACAGGAAAGAAATACAAATTCTCCATTTGCACAATCAGTAGTTAATGCAACAAATAATCTACTGCAAACTCAAGAAAATTCTGCATTTAATTCTAAAACGATCAGTTCCACGGCTCACGTACCATTTTGGAATGTCGATCAATCTTCTCAATCGCAGGTATTAAGCGCTGTATCCAGCCAACCGACGTATACAACGTCTAACCAACCGGTATACACTGCTCCTATCCAACAACCAGCTCCGGTATTCTATAATCCTGCTCAATTTGCGAATGAACCTTCTAAACAACCGACTTTTTCACATATATACGATCAACTTTCTTCTCAACAACAATCACATCAAAATCCGCCGTTTTACGAAAATAATACTGGGCTACAGCAACCCTACGCTATTCCTGAAAATAATACTGCATATTCTTCGCCCGCTGTATCGATGACAACAGTACCTGAACCAACAGGATCAGCCACACTTAGTCCTGTTCAAATGTCGGTTAATTCGCCAACCAATCGCATCACACCAGATACCATTCCACCAAGTTTTCAAAATTGGGTAAGCATATCACAATTTAAGTTTTTATTTTATTTATAAAATTAAGGAAAAATATTCCAAAAATTTATAATTAATGCTAATAATTGATAATCTTTTAAGATACATTTTTACACATATTAGGTGTAGTAAAAAGAAATCCATTATTTTTCCATTCAATTTTATGCAAAAATAATGGATTTATTTTTATTACACCTAATATTTAAGTTTATATTTAATACAAAAATGAATGAAGTTATGATTTTATTCTTAATTATCTAAAACATAATGGTGATTACACATATAATATTAATATTTTTTAGGCTTCTGGATCTTCCGACAAACGAATGCAATATAGATCGGTATATCATCATTGGTTTTATCGTAAGGAAGTGGAGAACAAAACATTATGGCTACCATTCTCCATGCAGGACAGCTTAAAACTTGAAGAAGTTCATAATTCAAGCGATATCACGCCCGAAACTACAGTAGCTACTGATGGCGGTCGTTTTGATGTTGATATCTTACGTCGTCAAAGAGCACCAGTCTATTGGATTGGAACATCTAATGAAGTTAGGCGATGTTCTTGGTTTTTCAAGGGAGCAGCTGAACCGAGATATATTCCTTACAACGAGAGCACCGCTGCCAAACTTGAGGATGAATATAAGCTGGCGTGCCTCTCGAACAACTGGAATCGAAAAATTGAATTAAATAATGGAGAATATATTGTCTTCCATAGCGCTACAGTGCAGGTTCATTATCTACAACCGACTTCTCCCGACGTGGCAGGATCTTGGGGAAATAATGCTGTAAGTAGGTCAATTTTATATATATATATATATATATAATTATATATATTTATTATATATAATTATTATTTTCTTTATTATTTTATTTTCTAAATAAAGCTTTCATAATCAAGTTTTAATTAAATATTTTATGCAAAATATTATACACTCCTTCATTTATTATCAAACATTATTTGACATTTAATTTATTATATAAATATATATATATATATATATATATATATATTTATATAATAAAATATTTAATTAAAACTTGATTATGAAAACTTTATTTAGAAAATAAAATAATAAAGAAATTAAATAGTATCTAATAAGAAATTGAAGTATAATTGTTAAGGTGCTCTTTTATTTACAGTGTTAAAGTATATTTAATTTAATTTAAATACGCAAATGTTATATGATATTATTTTTTTCATTATTTCTTTAAACATTTTAATTGTTACTACAAATTTGCCTCTTATAATGCAATTTAATACAAAAAAAAAATTTTGCTTTATAGTTTACAATTAAGCTTTCAGTTTTGTTAAGTAATGCTATATTATACTTTTAATTATGTTTAGCTTTATATGTATAACTTTTGATTTATATGTTGTAATTAAAAATAACAGCACACAAAAATATATAATATCATAAATATTATACTATTTCGCATTTATTTTTATTTTGCTAAGCATTATTTGCTTATATTTAAAAATATTTTTTTATTAATTATTTTATCTTTTTCTTAATTTATTTTTTTATAAATTACTTTTATTATTTAAAATGTGTAAAGAGTTTTGTAATATTGCACGCATGGTTTTGTTTGATATGGTCGATCCTAATTTCTACAGGCTTCAGAGGACAGTACATATTTACAGGGTTCTGCAAGTAGACCAAAAACTGTTAAAAGAGGAGTAGATGAATTCAATATAGATGAGGGTGAGCCTGAGAAAGTGGATCACCTTCTGTTTCTTGTACACGGTATTGGTAGTGTTTGCGATCTGAAGTTTCGTACTGTAGAAGAAGTTGGTAAGTTGCGGAAAATATAATATTAATTTGAAATAAATTATAGTTATTTGTATATAAAACTCAAATTATAATATTAACGTCATTAATTTTTCAGTTGATGAATTTCGAAGTATATCATTTCAATTAGTGCAATCACATTATCGTACTGCATGCGAGCAAGGAATTGTAAATAGAATAGAAGTTTTACCGATTTCCTGGCATACAACGCTTCATTCAGATACGGGAATTGATAAACGACTACAAGCTATCACATTGGAGAGTATTCCGAAACTGCGACATTTTACTAACGATACTTTACTTGATATACTTTTCTATACTAGTCCTATATATTGTCAAACTATCATGCAAACAGTCGGAAGTGAGCTGAACAGATTGTACTCACTATTCAAAGAAAGAAATCCTGTCTTTGATGGAGAAGTATTCTTAGGCGGTCATTCATTAGGTAGTTTGATCATGTTTGATCTATTGTGCCATCAAACACCCGAGAAAGAAGATGAAGATATGGACAACGAGGAAGTGAGTAATAATAAAAAATATAAATAAAAAAATTTATGTATTTTATTTTTCTTAATCTTATAATTTAAATGCTTTCACACTTTTTATATTTAGGCTTTAAAATATTGCAATTACAGGAAAGTGACAGTATTGGGCCCATTCAGCCAATGCCTTCAGCTATTATCAAGAGACGTCTTAGTAGAAAAATCAGCTATGTAATGGGAGCTGCAGGAACAGGCCAGCCTTATATACATTATCCGCAACTCACTTTTCGCCCGCGTGCCTTCTTTGCTCTCGGTAGTCCGATTGGCATGTTCGTAACGGTTCGAGGCATCGATACTCTAGGAGAAAATTTTACTCTGCCTACTTGTCCGGCTTTCTTCAACATCTTCCATCCGTTTGATCCGGTAGCTTATCGAGTAGAGTCCTTAATTAATTCTGAAGCCAGCAATTTCCGACCTATGCTGATACCACATCACAAAGGCAGGAAGAGAATGCATTTAGGTGAGTACTTATATCCGTGTTAAGTTGGCTCCCCACTTTTGAGAAAATTAATTTTTCATAGCTCACTCGTTTGTACATTTATGCACACTTTGAATTTTTGTTTGTACACTTTCTAGTAAGAAAGTTACTAAAAAAATCCAATTTTGGTATGGGCTAACTTCACACTAGCTTTCCAACTTCGAACAAATTGGATCGAAAAGATCACAATCGATAGATTTTCATTTGCATATTTCGAAAAAATTCGATTTTTCGCATCCTTAGTTAAAAATACAATTAATTTAAAGTTTTGAGAAGAGAGAGAAGAGAATCGAAAGCGGCAAATAGATTCAAATTGCATCTACTATGCGTAAAATGATATGAATCGATAGGTTTTTGTTTGCATATTTCAAAACAAATCGATTTTTTGTTTGCATACCTTTAGTTAAAAAGGTATTAACAAACAGGAATCAATTTCATAGAAATTACGTTTTCAGCTCGAATTTAAAGGGGGAGCCTAATGTACTTCGTTAAAACATGATCTTTGGGAATTTTTCTTAAAGAGATGATTCGATGAAATTTTTTGAAACTTTAGGATATTTTTGAAGTATATATATATATATATATATATATATATATATATATATATATTTGCAGATATAATTTTGCAATTTTAAATGACTTAGTGATGAATATGATTGTTTGCGCCAAGAGGGAAGTGTCTTAAGGGATGCAGCACAAAAATTAAAACTATGTGAATATAAAAGCGCATAAATAGCATATTATATAATTTATTCATTAAAATTTGGTTAAGTCGGGGAGCCAGTTAGGTAGATGTATTTATTGATATAAAGTTAGCCCCCTAAAATTGTTTTTTTAATACATTTTTTGAACTAAAGGGTATGGAAACGAAAAATCGACTTGTTTTGAAATATGCGTTTTGAAATATAAACTATTGAATCATTTTGAGCAGTAGTAGGTGCAATTCGAACCTATTTGTCACTTTCGACTCTTTTAGAAACTTTAATTAATTGTGATTATGTTTTTAACTAAGGGTGTGCGAATGAAAAATCGAATTGTTTCAAAATGTGCAAACGAAAAGCTATCGATTATGATCTTTTCGATCCAATTTGCTTGAAGTCGAGAGGCTAATGTGAAGTTAGCTCTCTCTGTTTTTTTAGTAACTTTCTTACTAGAAAGTGTGCAAACGATGAGCAATCGAATAAGCTATGGAAAAAATTAATTTTTTCAAATGTTAGGGAGTCAATTTCATACGGGTAGTATTTATTATTAAATTTTTAAATATGCGCGTGACGATTTGTAATAATAAATTATGTCCTAGGTTGAACTTACTTATTATAGCACAAATTATTCCAGCAATGTTGCAACATTCTAGTAATATTGCAATAATATTATAAGCTTATAGCATTATTGTAAATGCTGCTTTTGTATTGTATAAATATGTCCTTACTAATATTTATTATTTACAGAATTAAAGGAGACGATGGCACGTGTCGGAGCGGATTTGAAACAAAAATTAATTGATTCCGTAAGACAAACATGGAACTCTTTCTATCAACTAGCCTTATTTCATAAGCCAGACAACCAAATTTTTGAACGCGAAATTGATAAAGTCGTCGAAGAACAATTACATAAACCACCAAGCGTATCAGATCAACATAACAACGATGATGATGGTGCCAATTTAAAAGTAGGAAAACTTAATGGTGGTCGCAGAATAGATTATGTTCTTCAAGAAGCGCCTTTTGAATATATTAATGAATATATTTTTGCTCTTACAAGTCATATCTGTTACTGGTAAGTAGTACATTTCTTACGAGAAATACTTTGCTTTATATACATACTATATACTATTTGTAATTTGATTTTAGGGAATCTGAAGATACTATGCTTTTGATATTGAAAGAAATATATGGGTCTAAAGGTATTCAGACCGACGCGCAACTTCCTCAGCAGTCAATGTCAATTGAGAGAGTGTCTCCTTCTCCATCTTTGAATTTAGCAGCTGCCTTGTCACCCAGTAAAAGTAATATAGGAACATCACTTGTTATGGGCGTAGATCCTACAGTGCCTATGTCCAGTAAATCTGTCGGTCCACCACCTAAGACTGGTTTTGTACCGAAATCCTGATCGATGGAATATTTTTCCCATAATTATATGCTGCGAGATTAAATTATATTGGAACAGAAATTAATCTTATTTCTAATTAATATTTAAAAAAGGAGCAATTAGGTTGACGTTAAAAAAATGGAATGCAGAACAATCAAACTTTGTACTTTACAGTATCTTTTGATTATCTGTAAATTTTAGCATTATTTAATTATATACAAATATCAAGTATTAATTGCACAAAAATTGGCCTACGTATTCAGCTCTTCAAATAAATTTAGTTTATAGCAAATTAATTGTTAGGTAGGTAAAGGATGTAAATAATGATTCGATTAGTTCGTATGTTGGAATAATCGGTAATTTTTTTATTGCAATTTGCGTTTATTATCTGGTGCATATTTGTATACATTATTGATATTTAGATTATGTGTAATTGTGATTGTATGATCGAAAATATATGTATATTTTCGAATTTTTTCATTATATGAAGCGTTAACTAGAGAAGAAAGATATGAAAATGAAAATGTGTAAATGAAATAATATGTAAATATATAATTTAGTTGGATAAAGATATAGTAGATTATATAAACTTTTTTATAATCTGCTTGAACGAATTATGAACATACTAATTTTGATTCTTATGTATGCGCGTATTTTAATAAATTACTGTATTCTTTTATATTATTATTAATTATCTATATTCCCTTACACATAATTTGATTATAGATTTACAATTGTGCTGTCGAATATCATTATTTATAATTATTAATAATATTACTTTCAAGTTCATGTCAGTTACGTATAGTGACACATGACAAAATTATGGAGAATTTCAACTTCAGCAATTTCGATATTGTGCAGTCAGGCGATGCCGATATGTTCTTTAAAATGGTGTTACATGTTCAATCGGATCAGCGAATGGCGTCACCTTATCGCGCAAGCAGGGCTAGAGAAAAAAAAGAAAACGCTTCGGCACATGCACGGCTATCACGAAACGCTAATTAATTGCGGTGCAAGCCTACCAGGTTCGAGACTGCTTTGCATTTTGCGTGCAGGCCCTCGTAAAACTACATGCCTGTCAGCCCCGGCGAATTTCAAGATGATTTATCGTCCTCGCAAAAGTAAGTTTTTCGCGGTACTTCGTGGCTTCTCAGCGGCTTCGAAAAGCACGGCCGACGCTTTCGACATGCAACTGTGGCCGGTGTGGGCACGATCCGTAAAGTTGACGTCGCTGATCGACTGCTATTTTATATCCTCACCATCTAGTCGGACTGACTTTGAAATATGTTTCTTTCAAATCTTTCGATGTGAAGTTTTCGGTTGGCACGTTTCACGGTGACCCGCATACGCTATAATTGCGGGGAAATTAAGTGCCGGCTTTTACGTGACGGCATTTAATACGTACGGCTGTATTGTCACGCGAATAATCATGCACACGGAAAGTCATGTCGTATATCAATCTTTTCTTAATTTTGTCAAATTATAACAAGAATCGAGAGACGCATGGACGAAAGACGTATGGACATTGAGTAAATTTTGTAAGCTTCTTTTTAGTACAATGTAATATTAATATAATTGTAATCTAAGATGCATCTAAACTTTAATGTTAAATAACTATCTATGTATATAATTGAATCTATATAAATTTTTTGTGTTAAAAAATACCCCGGATTGCTTTCAGAATATATTTAGTTTTTCAAGAACTTAGTAATTAGAAATTTTATAAACATGCAGTTTCTTACTGCATCAGATATTTTTTATTTCTACGGCATATAAAATCTGGGAAAAAATATTAACGATGCGAATATGTTCTTTTATATAAAAACATATTTTCCTTGAGTTTTCCATAAAATTTGCTATGTTAGAAATGGCTATTCTCGAATATGCTATTCTACATTGTTATTTTCGCATACAATGCTATTCAAATCTGGCTGTCCGACAATTCGATATGCTTTGGTTATGCCGTGTGTGTGTGTATGATGCGCAACCACGTTTCCCTTTTCAACATGCAAATACTCGTATATTGCGAGACAGACGTTTACGCTCAACGGCGGTAACATAAAATGGGGTAAGGGTAAGATTTTATAACAAGCCCTACTAAGAGTGATTTACACCTCGGAAAAACTCCACGACATTTACGATAGCTACTCACGAATTATTTATAGCATCTGGCTATGGCAGGGTGAATTTCACATGTATTTTTCTTTGTTTTTCTGAAGAGATCGTTGAGGTCATGATGAAGTAGATATTGTTAAAAGTTTCTATTAAAACATTGGGGATATTTTTAGATAAATTTTAGCTATTAAATTAAAAGCATGATGGAAAGCTTAAGCCAACAATAGCGAGTTATTAATATTTAAAAAAGCTTGTTCTTTTTTTATGATATAATTAATTTGAATAAAGTTTATTGTAAAATGTTTTATATTCTTTTAATGTGTAAAAATGCAGACGTAATATTAATATTTTTATTTTAAGATTACTGTGTAAAAAAGATCATAATAATAAAGAAGAAAAAAAATTTATACGATTTAAAACTGCATTTACCATCAAACATGAGATGATTTTGAATTTTATTCAAAACGCCGCAATAAAATCATGGAGAAAATATGTTGTTAGTCTTTTTTTTTTCTTTGTTGTTTTTCTCATCGAAGTATGAGCATGCATAAATTATTAATTATTTTTTTTTTATTGATTTAAAATACAAAGTAATTCAAAATTAGAATTTGTTTATTCTTCATTTTGGCATCCTATTTGTCTGTAAGATCCACGCGCTAAGGATTTGCAATTCCATTATTAGGAGATTTTAGACATTCTATGCTCTAGTTGACGGGCATTTAAGTAAAATTAGTTGATTTTAATGTGTAAGTATGCGAGAAGCTGCTATGTTTAGCAGCTCATCGCGGCGTGAAACAATTCTCGGACATCGATATGTCAGATGATATGCCAAAAATTTTATGAGTATTATTTCTTCTATTATTTCTTCAATCATTATTCCGATCATTCAATATCAATTCTATTTGTACTTACACATATATATATATATTTTAAAAATAAATTTATCTATTTACGTCTATATTATTTATTTGCAGCTTATTTTAAAGAAATTTATTTAATTTATTTATTTTATACTTCAAAGATAAATTTTTGGAATTTTAAAACAATTCTATTTCTCGAAGTATGTTTTTAAACTCTGAAATATTATACATTTGTTTATACGTTTGTTAATATATATATTACATAAATTTTATGAAACATGCCTCTTTTTTATTCTCTTTTTAATATTTAAATAATTTTAAGTTAAATATATGTATATGTTTAAATGTGATGTAAATACGTATGTATATGTTTTTCACTTTTTAAATTTGCGATATTTTTGTTGCTTTATCATTCTTTCTAATTTTATTTTTCGATTTATGTATAATTCTATTTATGTTAATAAATTATTAATGCTGAACAGATAATTTAAAATAAAACACTAATTTGTAACACACATATGTAAAAAAGAATATTAAAAGCGATAAAAAAGAAAATTCTAAGCTGATATCTGTGTGTTCTTCAACTTAAAACGTTATATAGACAATTTAGCCCTTTAATGTTTAGTCTCGCCCATGAAGTTTCTCTTCCTGTGATTAAATGAGGAAATATTATGGTCATCATCCGAGCTTAGTTTATGTATGTCCGTATTGCGGTGCATTTTATTCTGCGATACGTATAACGAGTTAATGGCAACTTTATGCGCGGCTCCGATGACATTTACTATTGCTCTATTCCTGCTCCGCTCACGTAACAGTCACCCGTATTATCGTATTGTTTCCTGAAGCACTCTTCATTGTTCTTCCATTACGGAAATCGAGCTGGCTACGAGTTTAGAATTTATCGTGCGATACAGTCGTGCGCCGTGTATATTCGGAAATTTGGATTTTTGCCTATTTCCGCTCTAATTCGACTATCGGACATATGGGTTTCTGGCATGTATCCATTCCCTGTTATATTTTCTAGAACAACTTGCCGCTTCGTGACTGTGCTACCATCAAGATTTGGCGATCAAATTCGAATTTCAAATTAATCCCGTCTAATACTTAGCTTTCCTTAGTCATATCTTATGTTAATAACGTAGATTGTATAAAAATACAATTTATTGGTTTTCATTTAAATTAAAAAAATAGGAGTTAATAATACTTAACATAATTAAGACTATTGTTATGTTTATGTTTAATTCGTAAATATATATAGAATATTACATCTATGGTTTAATTACTTATTATATCATGAAGATATTTTAGAAGAACTTAAAAATTATTCTCATTTACATTCTCCCAAACTGACTAAAGAAATTATATTTTTTATACGATATAAGATAAAAAAGAATTATATAATATGGCATATTATTATTAATGAGGATGTAGGATCGCAAAATTCTTATTTTTACAAATGAATTTCATCGTTCATTTATTTATAATCGTATTACCGTTCAAATTGGACTCGAGTCATCTCTGAAGATGAGGTTTTGAAACAATGATTTTTATGGAATTAGGTAATTTTGTTAGTTTAATGTTCAACGGGGGGGATCGATGCATCTGATATATGGGAACTATTGTTTTTAACGCCGATTCCAAACGACGATGACAAATATACTCTGGTTGCCATTGTCTTTCGAGAGGTGG
>Ga0157363_1005504_pt1 | contig 11812 bp, 6 predicted proteins | sample AttsexASBM1_FD_111477 | JGI IMG/M metagenome (GOLD analysis project Ga0157363, IMG submission 111477) | Fungus gardens microbial communities from leaf cutter ant in Ribeirão Preto, State of São Paulo, Brazil - Atta sexdens ASBM1 | ecosystem: Host-associated > Fungi > Mycelium > Unclassified ...
AAATATATTAACCCGTGATTTCCCAGATATATTCCCAACTTTTTTACACGACGTTTCTACATACTTACACGAACAAATTAGTCATGTTTGTCCGTTAAAAATTGAACGCCTCTCGTGCACTCAACTCGACGATTTCACTACTTATCAATTAGCATCGTTTTATATCCTGCTTCCGGTTGCGGAAATGCTACCTTGCCAGATGGCACTCGCCGAGAACGTGTCGTATTATACGCACCTGCCTTTTCCAAGTACATGCGTGCGCACGTTGCATAAAACCTTGTTGAGTTGCGATAATTTTAATCGAACGACTTCTCGACTCTTTTTTTTCTATTAGTCCTTATAATATCAAGAAAAATTGTGCTGTGTATTGATAAGACTGTGACCGTAAAATCACTCGTTTATTTATTAAAAAAATATAATTGCTCTAATTATCCCATCAATTGCCCATTTAAATCAAAGTGTATCTCATCCATCGAATTTTTTAATCGCCAACAGCAAAACACTCATATATCATTATCATATAACAAACTTTATTAATTTAAAAAAAAAACAGATTAAAATTTCACTTAATCGTTCGATAATCTTTTATTTTCAAGAATCGAAGCATCAATATATCTGGTTCGCATAAAAATTTCGTAGAAAGTACCTTGGGTCATTACGGGACCAAGCCATGTACGAGACCCACGTGAAAGGTTGCCGGGCAAATTCACCGAGCATGGCGGGGCCTCTAATTTGCGCTTTCGGATATTTTTATCGACCTACAGTGCACCGCGGACGAGGGGCTTTCGAGGGCTGATGACGCCGCGGTAAGAGAGAGAAGAGTGCAACGGCGTCGAAAGATTCACGGCAGTGAGCATCTTATTTGCATTTTTTTTCAGCGAGTTTCATTAACCTTTAACCTGGCCACGCACGAGGAAACGGTGAGCACGTAAAATAAAACCGGCTGAATATTCATACCGATCGAGCAGTAAATACAGTCGCGATAAATTCCCGAATTCTTTTATGAATTCAGTGCAGCAGCCCGCGACGCAATGACGAAGAATGAGAAAGAGAGAGTAAGAGTCTTTCCTCTTCACCGATACGTGTTTCGCGCCGCGTGAAAGATTCGTGTCGAAGTATGAAATCGTTAGCTGCCGCGCGATCGTGGCCGTACATCACGAGGTTATCGCCACCGGACTTTCCTTACGAAAAAAAGACAGAGAAATTATCGCTGGAGGGAATACTCGATGACCTATTAGCAGGAATTTCGCTGCACTTTGCAAAACCGGTTTCTTAAAATATTATTTAAAGATCTAACATAAATAATTAATTGATTAGAGAATATTTAACACGTCATACAAAAATAGTAAAAATAATAAAACAAGAAATAGTTTCATATTTTAAATTATTATTATATAAGCACATAAGATTATATTCTCCAAAGATACGATTTATCTTTTTTACGGACCACATCCGGTCAGAGGTAGCTAAAGAGCTATATTTGAAGCTTTGACCCCGAGCGAACCTGAACCGAGGAGAAGTCCGCCTCGGGAAGTACAAATTAGAGGGTCGATCCCCGGCAATCCAACCCTTTCTCGGACCGTACACCCCCACACTCGCTTCACGCTACAGGTGCACCGTCGACTAATGGACGAAACGAGTTCCCGAGATACTGCAGCATCATTATAAAACGTTTATTTCGGCGTAAAAGTCAAAGTGCATCGCGTCTACACGTCCATCGAGCCCCACCGATGACTCGCGAGTAGAAACGCTCTTTCTTTGTATCGAGGTTACCCGCCAGATCGACTCCCTCCCCTCACCACCCCTTCTCACAAAACGCCTTCGTGATATCCGCGCGTCGAATAGTAGGCTCCCGATCTTTCACGCGTTTTAGACACGTTTGCAATGAAAAGGTGCAGACAGCCGTTGGAAACGTGATGTCTGTCCGCCCACTTGAATGTAGCAATCTGATTCGCACTGAAGTAATTTTTAGGTAATAGTACGTCTGGCATCACTTCTCAGACTAATACTATTATCTTTCTTTCGCACTGCATAACAGTATATCAATTTTTCTTTTCAATATTTCAATCCAAAAAATCGTACATCTGTCCCACAACAGCACATATATTATATTTGCAAGATTTATACATACACTAAGAGAAAAATGATCTGGTTGGATTAAATAGTAATTCTGATGGAAAATGGACGAATCAGAATTTTCTGATTAAGTTTATTAGAATTTTAGTTATCTCAACTAGAATTTCTGATTCGTCCATTTTCAATCAGAAATTTTTTTTTCAATGTATGTATATCGTTTTAAAGAAAATTCGTCAATAGCCTATTTCGTCATTGCCTATATCATCTAGTCTCCAGTGTTGTTCATTACATCCTGATGATTATTATTACTAATTTTGCTGCCTGGTATCACAATTTTAGACTGGCAAATAATCTCCTGATGCAAATCCAATCGAAAACATTTAAACGTCTACGAAGAGAAAGATATAAGCAAAAAATATATGTATAAAACAATTATACTTATCAAGCAATTACTTTCAAGTCAGGCAAGTATATAGCGTAAGTTTATATGAAATAGTTGGTGGCTATACGTCGCGAAATAATGATGCGCGAATGATGGCATATCAAAAACGTGTTCGTGAAATTTCTATCTACGGGATGTCACCAGCGAATGGAAATATCTACCGTAAAAAATCATAAAATTTCTGCAGCCTCGCACTTTATCAATATCTTTATTCCCAGTATTAACCCGTCGTATCGAACTGGACACGAACCAAACGCGAGCGTTTCTCTCGACGTAAATCGACCAGCCCCTCGTTCCTTGGCGAGATTACTCTGACGGTGCTATATTTACACACGCGCGTGTGGATTACGTGTGTGTACCCTTATTACCTCCCCGAGGTAAAAAATCGCGGAAGTTTCGGAGCACATGCCACGGTAATCGATGCCACCTGTTCGTGCGTTCTGCGTTCGAACGAAATGCAGTCGGTCGACTCGAGTACGAATGAACCGAGAATGCAATGGGTAACCGATACAAATCGGGGTATTTCAAGTCGCCAACGTGTTGAAATGCCAATTATGTTGGTATTAGAAAATAGTTCATTAAACAAGATGAGTTAAGCAATTATAGTGTATTAAACTAAATTAGCAGAAATAAATTTTCAAGATAACATCCAAAATATATAAAATCATTGTTCCTCCAAATTTCCTTGTAAAATATTAATAAAAATATATTATTACAAATAAAAAATACATCCGCATCATCATCAAATAATCTACTAATTATATAACATTTTCTGGATTTATTGACTCATATTTTTATGACATTTATGACTTTTAGTTTCTGGAGTTATGAAACACTAATAAGACTACTTTCGAAAGTTTGATTCTTTTTTAATCATTCGTGCTTCATTCTGCGCGACGGAATAGCAAATCGAAAACCGCAGAGGACACCTTCCGAGAAGTGATTAGACTGCAGGTGATAGTCGGTTATCGCAAATTTTCGCGAAACAGTTCCGAGGTATTAGCCGCGGCCGGCAAAGACGAAAGAGTGGCACTGTCTCGTGTTCCCTGAATATTACCTAGAACGATTTCCACGAGGGACCACCTGTAGGTCCCACCGACAAACCGCTAGCAAACCGCAAGACGCGGTAATTACGCCGGGGATCCTAAAAGTAAAGGCGCGCGCTGGGGACGAGAACGGAGAGAGGGGAGGGGGAGGGGAGAGAGACGCCGTTGGGCGAAACGGGAGGAAAAAAATACAAATCAAAAGAAAACGGCGAAACCACATAAAAAAGCACTTAAAGGAGAACGGGCGCAGGCGAGAGGAGGAAGAGACCGGAGGAAGCTGGATTCGAAAAAGATGAGGACGAGGCGGAGGTGGAGAAGGAAGAGTTGCGGGTGCACAGAGCGTGACAGTGGATGCAGGAGCACCTGCCTATTCTCGATGGAGCTCTGCACTGGGTCGTGATTTATGGAAACAAAGAGTGGGTGGGGCGGAAAACACGGGACGCGCGGCGTCCCTGCCGTGTTTCACCATGAGTGATTTGAGAGTCGGGAGGTAAAGAAGTTGACGCTCGAAATATATATCTGATCTCGGAAAGTATCCTCGTAGAGACCCCCACCTGCTTTACGAATATACATACCAAAAATTATTTATACATAGTTATTATTTATATTATATTATAGTTTCTTCATAAAATATATCTCTCAACGCGAGTGAAAATCATGAAGAATCTTGAATGAAGACTCTCTCTTTAGGGTTGTTACAGAAAATGAATTTTAAAATTCCTTGATTTCTCCAGATTTTCCAGATGAAAATGGAAAATTTTCCTAACTAATATAAAATATGTAAAATTTAACATTTAGACTCAAGGATTGTAGGAAAGCTAATCTATATTATTAAAAACAATGCAAAAAAACTTAGTAGCATAGTAAAATTTTGCAAATTCAAGCCAGCAAAAAATAAATTAGTTTTGGAAAAAAGAGAGATCAAATAAAAATACTGAATAAAATATAAATTTTAATTATTTTGTTAAAATCGTTTAAAGCGCGCAAGTTTTGAATGTATGTGACTATAAATGTCAGATATAATATTTAAAAAATTACAACAATTCTTTGAAATAGGAGCAATTTAAGGAAATTGTGAGCAAATATCAAAATTTCAAACTTTTACATTTTCCCCTGACTTTTCCCAATTTTCGAGGTCTGTAGCAACTCTGCTCTTATGATTAGTTAAAAATGAAATAGAAAATGATATTTGAATAAAAATATCATTTTTATGCGATACTTGAATAAAAATTGGAACGTAGGAATGCACAATAAAACTTATAAAAGCGACATGAAAAAGTTAAAAATCCCATAAGGTGATGCGACGGATATGTTACGATCCACTGCTTATTGTAATGATAATCATCAAGAGAAATCAATACCCAAATTCTGTGGAGTAAAGATAGATTTTAGAGATAACGAATAAAATCGTGGAAATCGTCTCGTAAATCCGGCTATAACAGCCACATCAGATAATTTACGTATATCATTCTTACCCTGCCACGCAACGCATACTAAATTATTAATACGCCTATTATTCGCAGACATCGAAAGTATCAAAGGAAAGCATAAAATTAAGAACGTATCCGATAGAGGGTCACGCAGGGTCGACTCCGGTGAAATTTACAATCCGTTTAGGCAATACGTACATCCTGCGAGTAACCCTTCTCTAGCTGCGTAAAGTCTCGGTAATTAGCCATCAGTCTCCCCCGTTGCTTGCCTCTCTCACGTATAAATTCGAAGCTTTATTTATTTCGCCGCGCCGGAGAATAAATCTCTCGTCACCGCGCTCGAATCTCCGTGCTCGCTGCAAACGACTCACACGGACCGTCTACTGACGTTCGACGCAGCTTTTTCATCGACGAATAGCCGGAACGTAATAATCGTTAATAACCGTCTTTGCGGCAGCAGGACTGCCGCTAAGTATCAACGCGTGGGCGAGGAGACTCGGAACGGCCCACGGCAGGTTGCAGCGTCAGGGCCCAAGCCATTTTGAATCCAGATGAACCTAAATATATTCGCCGTTGCATTAAGGAACTATACTACTATCTACTTCTCGCGATCCATCGTAGATTACATATTATTGAACAAACAGGAATTAGAAATATACCATATACGATATCAAATCTCAAACGCTTTAGAAAGTTCCGTGTACGTACTGTATCATCATCGGGATGATGCCCGAGGGGATGTTGTCCCAGAATAAATTGCTCTCTCACCTCCGTCCGTCTTTATGCCGTCGCCTCGTAAATCGCAACTTAGACCCTTCGCACGCAATTGCGTGGCACGCGAAGTAATGTCCGGTCGTGTCGCGGATCGGTCGCGCCCACGCCGAGTATATGAGGACATTAACGTAACAACTGGACCGAAGAAGCTGTAAAACAGCGTTACGTGGCATAGCCAGCACGCCGCGGCTCTTCATCCTCCTTCTCACGTCCCTTGTGGCTGCCCCGAGGTTCTATCGTCACGGCTCTCATTCTCATCCTGCTCTCGCTCGCCGATTCCTCCCCACGCGCTCGTAGTTTCTCCTCGAGACCGGCACGAGCGCGTACTTCCTCTGTACTTACGACCGTCCTCGAGTAGTTTTATTTTGTCTGGCCGCGTGGGCGGGAAGCGGGAACTTAGGGACCATCTTCATTCGTCGATCACTCTCCTTCCTCGTTTCTTTTTCTCTTTTATCTCTATGATACGTCCCTTGCATTCGAACTCTCGCGAGACTATTTTTCTCGTCAGCGAAAAATATGAAATTTTATGACGATCTGGCGCACTAAAATTGGACGCAGTGTCGATTGCAGAGACACGAGATCGCGTCGAGAAACCAGAGAAGGCGCACTTTTTATCAGGGATCACATCTCGCGGCAATAAAATAAGATTATGTCGTCAGCATCATCATCGTCGGACACGAGCGAGTATTTCAGCGCGCACGTGATATGGCGCCATATCGAAAGGCGCGCGGGAAAGTTTAATGCTCGACGTTAATAAATGGATGTATATATAGATGGCGGCGATAACAATCTCGGTTCGAAGCCCGTCCGGAGCACATGACAAGATTTACGTAAGAGCGCGTGTCGCTCTTAAGATTAACAATGCGTCAGTTTCTCGTCTGTCCGCGGCGCGAAGCTTGCGTGCATACGCTCAATTTTATACCGCGACTTCACGCGCATTTACGCGCCGTCCGTGACAGAAAATAGACTTTAGCTCTACCGGCTGCGTTCGTGTCGGTCGCAGACGTATAAAGTTTTACATCCTAGATATATGAAACATCGAATGTATAACTCAATAGGAAACATTGACATTCCGATTTGCGTGGGCGCGAGGAATTACACGTGGCGGTCCGCACGATATATTTTATGTCCGCGGCCATTATGCGATCTTCTTAGAGCTAAATTATCCGAGTACGAGGCACCGCTGCGAAGAGATCAACGACGGGATCATAGAAGCCAGGCGCTGACGGTAATGTGGCGCCGTATATTCCGAGGAACGCTCTCGGCAGCGTGCGAGCTGACTGTCCGAACAGCGGCATGTGCTTTATGAAGACTACGCGGGTCTTATATCATAATAATGCAACATGTCCTGACACACGTGCGCGCCCCCGAGTCTTTCACGATTATATCCTTATGTATCCAATGCGACCTCTGCTCGAGACGGCAAAGAAATCCCGATGCAATATCACTATTCACTATTAAAATCCTGCAAACCATCTTTTATCGCAGTTTCAAATTTATTTTTAACTAACTATTATTAATATATTTTTCTGTTATTAATAATATTCGCAATAAAAATACGCACAATAAAGATACGTGGTCTTCATATCTTTATATTTGGATGAGTTTTGAGTTGTTCTTACGCGACGCCCGTCCACGATAACGAAGGGTCTGTCTCAAGTATACTCTCTGAGGATACCACTCAAAGGTTAAAGAACGTTTTAAGTTCTCGTTCGAGAGGAGCCCACGATCTCTCCTCGCAGTGCGTTATTTTTTTGTCGCTCTGTTCGGGCAGACAAAAGCCACTTCGAGAAAGAGAGAGGCAAAGAAGGAGACTCTTTGCTCTCGCGTGGGCCCGGAGGCGAGGGCACCAGTTTGGTTTTCGGGCAGCGAGAGGAGTGTGCCTCTCGTGGACCGAAAGGCCACCTGCCCTACTGCGGACCCCCTTCATTTTTACGTTCACTTTATTAGCTATTATTATACGCATGCTTTGGCTCCACAGTCTCACGAGAACCGCCCGCGCCTGTTTAGAAATATTTCATGAGACGTTTTCGACTTAGCTCGACGCCGCGAGTTCGTTAATCCTTCGACGTAGCCTAAACAACTCGAGGACCCATGATTTCAGAGTAATTTGACTGATCGACATTCGAGGACCACATAAGTCCTCGATAAAAGACCTTTAAACCATCCGCGTTGACTAAACTTTTGTAAAAACCTACAGTTACCTTGTCGAGATTTGTATTAGATTTATCTTTAAGAACATCCGGTGACATTGCTCTCAATACACATGAATCGAATTAATCAATATCGAGAACAATCATAATGCTGAGTTCATCGAACTCTACTGTATTAAAAAAGCGATTAGAAATAGTTATTTACATTCCAGAGATCTTCGATAAACAGGTGATTATATGTGATGTTGTTACCGTGAACGTCTTTGAACGCGGAAGCAACCTGTTCATACTGACAAGATAAGAAACGTTTCATTAAAGATATTTTTAATCTTGTTATATCTATCGATATATTATGATAAAAAGAAATTAAGAAATAACTAAATAAATGAAAAAAGAAACCGTAAAAAAAATATCTTTTTACTCAATCTTATTACATATTCAAGAAAATATTTAAAAAAAACAAAGTACTTTTTTCACTTTACTGTACATGAATGCTAATTATATATTACTTTAAAGAGTATTAAAAATTTTTATGTTTCCGCTTTAACATAATTATCAATCATATTTCGAAAAATCGTGATGGACATCTTAATTGGTTAGCCATGGGCAAACTTTCTAAACTTATAATGGAACGATATATCTACCGTGATAGCTTCTGAGAATTTTATCGAATACAAAGAGGCAGCGATTTTACAAGAAAAATATATTGCTTGACCCTTAATATCTAACTTGAAACTTTGTAACGAAATGGAATATATTGGCGTATCTTCCACAAATGTTGCGTATTCGTGCCTAAAAAATTATTACCTTTTGTAATAATCAACAAAATCGCAAATATTTTATTCGATGGCTAATTTCAGCGAAACCTCTCTGCTCCATTTTCGAGAAGAAATTATTACGTTTGCACATAGAAGAGAGTGAAAGAACTCTGTAAACACTTAAGGGAAAAATTAAATAAAATCAAAGATTACATTTAACAATTAATATGAGTCTGTTTAAAAAATACTTGATTTTAAAAACTATAAATAGATTTTAAAAACTATAATAATTGCATTCATATATTATCAATATAAATGGTAATTTTAAACAAAAAACAAATTTTTTATTCAGAATTACCAGCCACCATATGTATTGAATAAATTTTGTTCTTTACTTAAAATTATAATTTAATAATTAGACAATAGTTAATTATTAATTAAAAATCAAATATCCTTTAAATAAATATTTTTATAATTGATAAGTAATCGTCGGCTTTATTTAACTTTTCCCTTAGGTATTCGCAATTCCTCCCCTACTCAAACTCAAAAACATGTAATAGTCTTTATTTTAAACGGCATGTGCATTCTATGTATCTATATCGCGGTACTAAGCATACATTACTGAATGCAAGAAATGAGAAGTTATGTGACTACTCTAATATACTGTAATAGTATCCACTCGTGTTTACCCCATGTTCATAATTCCCCCACTCTCCCCTATCTCATGACATGAGAACGTTGAAAACATTCCTCTGCACACATATAATCTAATTTTTTCTGTGACCTCAAATTTTTACTAACGAAAACATTTATGCTTAAGGAACTTTAATTAAAGTTATTACTTATTTGCTCTCTTGAAAAACTGAGTCATAAGAAATTTGCAGCAATTTATGAATCATATTTACACTTTGACGGTTGGTAATTAAATATCAGGTTGTTAAATACTGAAAATGATTTACATTTAACTTTTAGTACTTCCGCAAAATCCTATACAAGAAGCAATGACGAGCGTTTAAGTTATGCGTGTGGTTTGCATATTTCCGTTCACAAACGAAACGTGGTCTGGCGATGTCCTTAACGGGGCACGTGCGTGTTCGCACGATATGCACGCACGACGTACGCGTTGTCGCAGTTGCACGCGTAATGAAAGAAAACGAGCACGCGAAAGGAAAGACGTTAAACACGATAATCGGCGATTTATCGCTGTTTTCGCCACTCTCGGAATTCGATTCTCGACCGGTGCGGTGTGTTTAAAAACACGTTTATATTCGCACCGACTGTTCGTCATGAATTAAATCGGCGCGATCGAGGAAAAAGGAACGCGGCCGGGAGACTAATAAAACCTGATATAAAATGACCAGAGGGACTTCGTAATCGGGCCGCCATTTCTGCCATTGTGCCGCGATAATAATACGCGACCTGTTCCCAACGGCGTTTTCAATCCAACTCAATGCCTTAGCGCCGACACGGCTTTCAGGAAAGCCGCGCGGCGACTTTTAGAGAGGCGTGGCGCATCCAGCGAGCGAATATTTCGATAATGCCGATCTCACGCCTTCGTGAACGATCACGATTACACAAAGTTACTCCGTACATATCACCGCGCGTAATGATAATGCATGGATACTGCATGTCACATGGACTATCGTACTTAATTTCCTCTTAATGTGACCATTACAGATTTTTTTTTTCAAGTGTTAAAAGCGTAGCCATGAATTCGAGAAGCATGGTAAGAAAAACAAGGTTGTTCTTTACTTGACGTCCCTCCCTTCCAGGTTATTCCTTTTCGTCTGAGGTGGAAAGAAAGGAAGGTGCAATCTCAGGTCGCGACAGGGTGCCGAGATAGAGGCAATCTACAAACACGAATTGGCCATTTGGCGGGCGTGGTGACGCATATGCGCGCGCGGCATAATTTGCTTTGGTACCGTAGGCCCGCTTTTTCTCCCGGATGGTGATTCGTTCCTGTGGTAATGCGCAACATTGGTATTCTATTCGTAACTCCGCAACTTCATCAACATGCGCGAATAATTACTCCTAATAGCATTAACATATAATCCGCATTTTCTACCAAACTGCATTTTTCTTATTGGTATAGCAAAATTTACTATTTAATATAACTTATGTTTTAATATTTTTTTCGCTCTCTTTCATTCGATCAACAGCCGCTTTTGTCGCGTCTATTATTGTATGATTTTTTTATATATATTTAAAAAACGGAAATAAAAATAAAACAATTTAATATCTTAAAATTAAACACTTCTTTTTTTAATTATATATAAGTGTATATTCATATCACATTCAATACAGTTTTAATAGTATTATTAATGTTATTATTAATCGTAATAATATTTGAAAAAAGCAAAATTGTTTTCTTGCAATCTAATTTTCAAAGCAGTGAAGCGAAGCTTAAACAACATATAAAAAGAATAGAAAGAACTGAAAATTTTAAGACGAGCCTATTTAATTAAAGAATATAAATAAAAATAATTTTAGCTTTCAATATCCTGCTCCATTTATCTATCAAATATTTATTTTAATTTTAAATCTTATCAAACATATAAATCATGTTACTATTATTCTTAATTTAGATGTATCTTGTTTTCACTTTTCCTCAAATATTACATAAGTGTTATATTATTATTCAAAAAAAGATGAATACATGGATATATATAATATGTAAATGTGTAAGTCCGCATATTGAGCTCAGGTTCGTTCGTGAGTTCACCAAATGACTGTGCGGATCAGTCATCCCTGCGGGAAAGGTAGGCAATTATGTTGGTATTTACTGCCGCGACTTCTTCAGAGAAGCCATTGTGCTCGCGCCAGCATTTGCATCCCCCGCAAGCAAACACAACTGTCGATTGTTTTAATGGCCGCTCCCGCGGGCCTTAGCCCATAAACTTCATTGTTTAGGCACGCCTTTTTGGGTAGTCGACCACAACGTGGAAACCGGCAATAAGAGAATGTATAGTCCCCAAGCTCGCCAAAACTACAACGCGTCATACCGTAATAAAACGTGCATTTTAAGATAAATAGATTCTCCTTTCTTAGAAACAAGTACATATTTTACGTGTCGTAGTTCACACTTGGAGATTTTGAATATTCAGACTTCAATCTCAAAGAAGAAAAATGTAAA
>Ga0157363_1005506_pt1 | contig 11811 bp, 6 predicted proteins | sample AttsexASBM1_FD_111477 | JGI IMG/M metagenome (GOLD analysis project Ga0157363, IMG submission 111477) | Fungus gardens microbial communities from leaf cutter ant in Ribeirão Preto, State of São Paulo, Brazil - Atta sexdens ASBM1 | ecosystem: Host-associated > Fungi > Mycelium > Unclassified ...
GGGATTTATGCTCAAAGCATATAAAGTGCGCAGATTGAATTTAGTGCACTAAATACAATAAACGCATTATACCTCATCATAAGACTTGTACATGTGGGAAAATTGTAATTATTATTAATTACTTCATATACATATTTATTATTCTTATTCCTTAATAAAACTTTATAAACTTTACTTATAACTCTATAAACTTTATCGTATTTTATAAGTTATTGTGTTTTATTTATATGCATATATATATATATATATATATATATATATTTATATTTGTAAATTTTTTATGAGCCATACATACCTCTTTCCCCTATGAATAGCCATATATCTCACCCCTATGGGATATACGGCAAAAATGCAAGGGTTTAAAAAAGTTCATTTTTTAATTAACGAAGTATAAATATTTCGGATTTCTAATATTTTTTTCATAATAGTAAACAAAGTTTTTACTGATATAGTTCGTTTACTTTAAACATAATAAATAATATTTAATAAATTAAGTTTTTGATAGGTGCGGCGTATATACTGGAGTTATCTAACATCGTCGTTCGACATGCATTTTTGTTTTGTTTCTGCTTGGAATAATAACATCACATATAACGAAGAAACACATCATGTTTATGAGCGCGATCTAGAGATAACACTTTATTCACGAAAGACGTCGAATGACCTTTGTTTACTCGTCATAGCTGTCAGCTAATTGTTTCCTGCAATCGTTTGTCATCGGCGTAATTCTTACGGCTCACGATATGCTGTGTATCGAGTTTCTGTTGAAAGAACGAATTCTGCTTTCTAAATCGATAAGATTATAAAATATTAATAAACTCGTTAAAATCGTGATATGCTACAGAATTTATCTCGAGCTCCACGAATGCATTAAATACGCAGATGATTCTATCAAAAATAGGCGAATGCAGCATCTGATTACTATAGAAAAAAAGTAAAGAAAAAACGAAGTAGAAATTAACTTAAATAATCATGATAAAATCGCGATCATAGTTGTGAACAATGTTGATATTATCAAAGTAGTAAAAATTAGTGAACGAAGATATTTTTTTTGTAGTATAAAAATGAATAATAATGAGTGACCGCTCTATAATGTAAAACAAATGAACAATAAAATTCTTTTGAATGTTTTTTAAATCCTTTTTTAATTCCTTATGAATGACAAAATTATTGTGAGAATCGCTGTTATCAGGAACGATTAAATTGATAATGAAAAAAATAATACCGATGTAATTAATGACTTTATTCGAAAAATTGTCTGATCTGGGGCAACGATAAGCTTTACTACAGAATTTTGTCACAATACTGTATTATAAGAAAATGGAAAAACGCAACTATTTCTTTTTTTTGTAGAAATGAATTGACTAAATATGTTGACTTTAAGGGGATCTTAAAGCGAATCTGTTTTATGAATTTTTTTCAAGCACGTATTTTTCTTTGTCTTTATAGATTAAAAAATTGTTCGTCATAATTAAAGTATAATTGATAATGTAGTCTAAACCGGATTTTATGCCAAAAAACGAAAAAAAAAAGTGAAAAATTGCTGTTTTGTTACCAACTTTTAATGTCGAGTTTTAAAAACTCGTAATAATGGATGCTTTTCATTTGACACAAATCGATACAAGTGTTGTATCTTTGTCATTCTTTTAATGTCAAGAAGAATAGAACGATGTTTATGTGTCGACTTGTGTCATCAAATAGAAATGTTTGCTTTATATACAAATTTTATACTTTGTACGAATAAAACAATTTTGGATTAGAGATTATATGAACAACCAATGTTGAGAACTTAGAATTAGGTACTTAATATGAAAGATTAGTTAGTTAGAAAATTTGTGTGTATGTATAAGTGCATTATTGATGTAGTAGTACATAAAGTATGTCGATGAGTCACATTTTATCAGTAAAACAACGATTTCATCGAGGTTCGAGCTTAGAATCTCGCATTTTAGGATCTCTTTAAATGTATTATTTTGCAAATATATATAGTTACAACAAAATAAAATTTTAAAATAAAAAATAAACAAGTCTTCAGTAGCAGTTATTGTAGTTACATAAAAATAATTCAAATTGTGATTTAAAATTTAATTGTTTAGTGGATCTATTTTGCATCAATTCAACTTGCTTGTATATTGCATTATAAGATATTTAATTTTTTAAACTCCCAAGTATTATATATTGTTCTTGGAATACGAATGCAGAAATTGCACAACTATATACCAGATGTCGTGATTTTCCAAACAAGTTCAAGTTCGAGAAGTGATGTAATAGTTTTCTGACTTACCATTGTAGATATACTGAAATGTTGTTTGGTGCAGAAAGAGATTGAGAGAGGACGTACCTGTGTTTTAGATGAAAAATATTTACTGGCGCATCTATGTCATCTACGTATACGTTGAACTGTAAGCACTAATATTTCTAGTGAGTATAATATATCCATTCGGCACAATCCTCGATTTTATGTTCCAATAATTGTTACACAATATATTCTGTAAACATAGCATGGAATAGTACTAAACAATTAATCACAAAAATTAAAAATTGTGGATGTGTTATCCGCCGGAAATATCAGTAACTATGTAGTTCAACGTATATGTACGTTTGTGCATGTGACTCAATAAATGAGTTCTATCTAAGATATGGATATGTCCACTCTTCTGTAATGATATATATACCTTATTTGATACTTTAATTTATCCTAGATGTGTGACTTTTTAGTTTTTTAAATCAAACTTACCGAACAATGTTCAAATTTCGATTTGCAGAAGGTGCAGCCGATATTGATGAAGGTATGGCTAATCATTGGCGTTTTTTCGTTATGCAACTAGAAACAACTACACTATGGCTATTTTTGTCTTCTGATTCCTGAAAACGAAGATAAGCCTTAATTGCTTCTGGATAACGAAAAAACACCTCATATCGTTTTAATAAGTCTTGAAACACGTCTGTCATAATTTGAGAGTTAGAGTGTTAAAAAATTGTTTTCCCGCGAATATTCAATTCACATCTTTCAATTCTTACGAAGCATGTATGCGCAAAGAAATTATTTATCCAAATAATTTTAGTAGATAACGAACAGAAGGATAAATTAGAATGGATTTCTGCTTCCAAACTTGAAATAACTCCCGAACAAATCGAAGCGAAATGTGAGGCTTATTATTATACAGAGACTGAAGTGTTATCTGGTTGTAATTTAAAATTAATCCGTTCCGATAAAGTAACGCAGGATTTAACTGATCAAAATTGCCAGAATATTATTGAGGCTGAGTCGAAACATTCCGATCTCATTCCAGCAAAATATGAAGGTGATTTTGCAAATGAAAATTTATTAAAAAATTTTTTTTTCCTTAAATTTGCTAATAATTTAAATTTTATTCGAATTTCCTTGAAATTTCGTTAATATGTGCTTTAAAAATTAATTGTGCAATTAAGGTGGTTTAAAAATCTGGGAATGTACATTCGATTTGGGCCAATACATATTGGAAAAGGAAATCGAGTTGAAAGACAAACTTGTTATGGATTTAGGATGTGGCGTTGGAGTGATTGGCCTTCTGTCTCTTCGTAAAAATTCCACCGTCCATTTCCAAGATTACGTTCGTATGATTTATAATTGTCACGCTGAAAAGTGGGATTAACGAAATAATTTTTTGTAGAATGCCGAAGTGTTAAAATCCGTGACCATACCGAACGTAATATTGAATTTTGATCATACGATTGTTCTGACGAGATGCGAATTTTATGCCGGGGATTGGGCTTCTCTCGCGACGTTACTCGACGAAAATAAAAAGTACGATTATATTTTTACAAGCGAAACGATTTACAATCCTGACAATCATAAAAAGTTATATGAAATTTTTAAGAGAAAGCTAAAAACCGATGGCGTCGTGTGAGTACATTGGATTACTGATGTCTTATTTTTATCATTAAATTTTAAGTTTCCAAATAATAAATAAATAGGATAAATTTCTATTAGATTTGTCGCTGGAAAAATCTATTATTTTGGCGTGGGAGGTGGAATGAGACAATTTGAGAATCTTATTTTAAAAGACGGATGCTTTGACGTTGAGTCAGTGTGGAGAAGTCAACATGGTGATTAATGATTAATTGTAAATATATTTTATCTGTGTTAGTTCAACGATATAAATTGTATACGTTTCAGGAGTAAACAGAGAAATTTTGAAATTTACAAGGAAACCGCATCAAGAATATCATACATCTAATGTATAACATTTATTGTCTTCATAATACTATGAGGTATCGACTCGAAATGTGATAATCAGCAATGACAATAGATACTTCTGCAACGAAATTTGCTGGAATTTCTTTTTCTTCTTGTATACGAAAGTCGTTAGCTCTCTCTGTCGTTTATTGTCAATAAATGTTGTGACTTTTTTTATGGCGAAAGTCTCTCGTATACCCATCCATCCTTTCCTTCGTGCACGAGAATATTATCTATTTTTTCATTCGTTTTTGGGCGTCTAAAACGGATTCTATCATGAAGACGATCGCTCTGACCTTGCCAAAATTCTACGGAGTGTGGCACTACGAGATAACCGCCCCTGAAATAAGATACAGTAAATGATTTAAATAAACGAATTAAATTTGAAAATTATACACGTGACACACAGATGAACAATATTGTTAATCTACTTTGTCAACAAATGTATCGGTGTTGTGAAACGAAGCAATATGCTGTCGCACGTGATTACTTATTTCTCTTTGGTTTTATCTTTCTCGTGTAAGAAATCTTTATATTCGAAATTGGAAAAACTAATTAATGCTTACACGCGCACGTTCTTTAATTTAATAGTAATTTACTACCCATTGCAGTAAACACCAACTAACAATAACGTGAAAGAAAGACCTTAATGTTATAATTTTATACTAAATATATAAATATAATATATGTACATAATAGTTATATTGTTGAACTTGGAATTGTGGCATTGATGTTATGTTAGTTGGTGTTTACTGAGTAATGATAAACTAATTATTTTTTAATTATGATGTTACCTACCAACAAGCAGGTCTTTTAACTTGATTTTTTGGAAATTTCGCGAGCAGTTCCTTTTCTTTAATAATAAGGATCTGTCTACTAGCAATCACACTACTTTGCTTGCTGGCCATAGATCCGATTTGATTCTCATATGGCCGACTTCGAAAATAATGATCTGAATCTTCCGCTGAGGTTTTTTTGGCGATACCTTCGATACGTACCTAAAATAATTACTAGTAGTAAATCAATAAAATGATTATGAAAGAATTAATTAATAAATATTGTTGCAAAAAATAATTTTAATCCGCGAAAACTTTGCTATTTACTTTGAGATAAAATATGATGTAAAAAAAAACAATGAATACCGTACACTTCGTCTAAGGGATTCCCAGTAGAAAGTTAATGCAGCATGTGGATTTTCAGCCTGTAAATAAATCGAATAATATAGAAATTTGTTTGTTTTCTTGATATCAAAAAAATATCAATTAAATATTTTAAAAAGTCTGAATTAAATATCTGAACTCACTAATTCGCGGCCTTTCCTGCTGTCGTAATTCGTGTAAAACTTGAAACCTTCTGTGCCGAAGCCTTTTAGTAACAATACGCGCACGGATGGTACACCATCTCTGAAACAATTACATTATAAGATAATGACAATGTGTTGATAATTATTTGCACAATCTTTTTATGATCCATGAGCTTGTTTTTCTTTTTCTTATTTTTCTTTTACGTGACTAATATTTTTGTTAATTAATAGATTGCAAAACACTACCTATTATATTCATATAAACGTTTTCTCTTTTTCAATAACATATATAACGTGTGTTTTTAAACAATTCAATTTAAATCAGTTTTATTCAAATCAAATTCAATTTTATTACGAGATAATTTTTAAATTAAAAAAAAAATGTTGCCTTGTCGCTGTCGCGAGAAGCATCGCATTAGGTTCTAAAATTTCTGGAGTATTGCATGCCTCCTCAAACCATGCTTTGAATTGTCCCATAGGCTCCTTGCTAATTAAATCATCCTCCGTAAAGATCTCATGTTTATCTTTATATTTTATTCGCATATCTGTAGAAAAAATGATAAAAGTTAAAATTATGAAAGTTAAAGATAAGTAGATTAATAATTTTCCAAAAAATTTTTTAAAAATAATTTTGGAGCATTTTTAATCTCTTGATTATTATTTTTAATATTATTAATAATATTAAATTAATCATTGATGTATGATTAGTTATTAATTGTAAAAAGTGTTCTTCAATATACATATAATATTACGAGAAAATAAGATCTTACAAAAATAGATTTCGATGATAAAAAAAATATGGCTAATGAAGATTAAACCGCATAGATATTGATAAATAAATATTTAGGAGAAATCAAAAAATATAAAATAAATTTATTTATTGTGTATTGTAGATAAGGAATAAATAAATTTATTTATTCCTTATCTACAATACACATTAGCAAAATATATATATACAATTTTATTTTTCATGTAATGTAGTTCGTCTTCGAAGATTTTTGCTGCTGTCGAAGTCACGTATTGCTTTTTAAATTTTAAGATAATTGAAATTTTTTACTAGCCACGTAAGATTTTCTTTGGTACAATTTGATCAATGTATGATTAACTTTAATTTTGGTTCAAATTTACTATTTATCTTTTTTTAATTCTAAGAATTAAAAGAAGATAAACAGTAAGTTAAAACCAAGATTAAAGTTCATCTTATATTAGTGAAACTGAGCCTTAATGGTCTAAACTATTAGGCGTGTCTAATTTTAGCTCCGGAATAAGTAAAACGTAAAATCATCGATGCTTCAATCAACATTTTATAGCTTCTAAAATTTTACTCACATTGAATTTTTTTGTATTGATGGCTTTGCGTTTTGGCTCCAAAGATAAAAAAATTTTTTTTAATGCTTGGTTTCTTGATTTAACATGTTCTTTTTTTAATTCTTAGAATTAAAAAGAGTAGTTGAACCAAGATAAAAATTTATCTGCATTGATAGAAAGAGTCAGTAGAATGTAGAAAGCGGTATATGTAGCTTTTTTTGAGGGCAGCTAAAAACTTTCTTCGCAAATAGAATGAAGACTAAATCATATGTAGATCCATTGTGTGTAAACTGTAGAATGTAACTTTTTTGTGATTAAAAAATTTATTTTTTTAATTTTTAATCAATTCTTGTTTACATTGCAAAAATTTCATTTTGAACTATTAAACAAATTGAAATGATTTACGTTAAATAATATAAATTTAATATTTAAACAAATAAATATAAAATTCAAAAATATGTAAATAAAAATTCAAAAATGTTTTTTCTAATTAATTGTAACTGTTTTCTAATTGTAATGCAATATGATAAAATGCATTGTTTAAAATGTAAATGTAGTAAACGTTTAATTTAAACCTACTTATGCACTGTAAAAAAATCATTTTTGGATTACTCGATAACAAAATTTTTCGGATTCTTGAACTATTTTTTTTTTATAGTTTATAATGTCAATTTTAAAATATGAAAATATATTTTTCCTCTAAATGTCTTTTTGTTTCAGAATTTTGGATTTTTATATGAAAAAGTGCATTTTTTTATTTCGACTATAATTAATTTTAACATTTACATACAATTTTTTATAAACAATTATAAATTTTTTAAAATTTGAAGATATCAAAATATACGTAAGAATCATTTTATAATTTTTATATACTTGTAAAAGTGATGAAAATTAATCCAAGGTACGAAAGGCCACCATATGTAGCTAAAAAATTTTTTATGCACGAGGTTTTATTGTCGAGAAATTAATTTAAAAAATTATAATTGAATATGTAATTAAGTATAATTAAAAAAATCGTAATTAAAATATATAATCACATTATTATGTAATAATGTTTGAAATTATCCTTCCGATAATTTTATATATATATATATATATATATATATATATATATATTTGCCACGATACATAAAGCAAACATTAGTTTATTACACAATATTATACAAAATTGACAGTTCTGTGTGGCGGTTATTTATTAATTTACCTCCAATGTCAACAGTGTAATTCTCACTCCGGAGTGACATGATGTTGCACGACTGTGTATTCGACCGACCAAACTGCTTAGCGACAGAACAGATGACCGATCTATGGCACGAACGACGTGCGACTGGTACAAAATGCGCATGCATAGAATGCGCCAGCCATCGAATCAATACATTTACAAATGAGAAAAGAAACAGCCTCGTCATTGTTATCTTGATGTAATAATCTGTTTTTCTGATAATATCGTAGTTTCATTATCACGTGACAGAATTACCCATCGACGAATGAAATTGCTCGGAATAAATGGGTCAGACATTTTTAAATCTACTATTCAAGCTGCTAAAAATTCTAAATCAAAGGAAATACTTGAAGAATGTTATTATATCTACTATTTTTAATGTTCCATAAAATTATTTTAAAGTAGATATATCTAATACTAATAATTATTGATCAGGGGCAAGTGAGAGGCTTGGAATTTCGAAATAGAACCTCTCCCATGTAGTAATTCGTCATTGAAATTATCTTTTCCATTCTCTCATTAGATGGCGCAAAACGCAGATATACTAATTAGAACATTGGCGGTGTTTTTAATTATTAGTATATTGCTATTGCAATGATTTTTAGGAACGTTTCAATTTAAAAATATTTTTAATTATTGGGTAAATAACCAATATATAACAATGTCAATATTCTTTATTTTAAATCATTTTTATTTTAAATCATTTTTATTTTAAATCATTTTTACAACTAATTATTACGATAAAATAATTAAGTTAACTGTAATTATGTATCGCGATAGGACAAATTTTCATTTGGGCAGTTTTATGGTTGAAGCATATTATATCTTTATCATTTTTATTTGTTAAAAATTAAACACAGTCACGCTTTGCAAAATGATATTGATTTAAATAGCGACATTTCCAATTTTAAATGCAGATAGCAATTTTAAATCCATTAACGCAAATCAATTTTATATTTATAAATTTTGAATCTGTATATTTACAAAACTAACCATCGTTAATTAACTATAAATATAACTTTCATATTCTTTAAATAATCGTATGATTAGCATTTTTTTTTATTCTGAAGTGTCTCTCACGACATGTTCAACTAGACAACAAAGTCCAAAATTGGGACATGAATCACATATCCCATTTTTGGATGTGCAAGTTGTCTGATTATCGCCTCTCTGATGGCAGAGCAACATTTACGTTTACTATGGATAGTTAAGCTCCCACCATTGGCAGTGATCTATTTAGCGCGATCAGGGGCACTTTAATCATTCCATCGTTATTTTTCACACCTTCGAATTGTGTGTCATCAACGTTGTTCGTTGTCACGAACGACGTAACGGTTTGCATAATAAGCGATGGTTTAGTATTTGTCGGTCTTGTAATTCGCTCGATTTTTCCGGCGCGATCCCAGCTCGTCTGATTTTCGCGAGTCTGCGTTGCATCATTCGCAATGATCCGGGAACTGATTTTCTGCGAGAAAATCGCGTTACGATCATTCCGCATATCATTAGCCGTGCGCACTCGTAATCGTCGCCGGCGCGTTCTAATTGTGGCCATAGTATTATTTTCATCATTCTTTATAACTCTCGCGGTAGTGCTCCTCGGCGTTTCGATCGTAGTCGAGGTTGTTTCGTTCAAACGACGATTTCCACTATTGTCGGCGGACGCGAGCGAGTCTGTGCAATTTGGTGGTGATTCTCGATGCAGGTACGTGATCGGCCAATGTCTGCCGTAATAATTAGGATCATACGGACGATCGGGACGATCGTAGCGATCTTCGCCACCGATCATCGGTCGGAACGGTCGTGGACTCGGTAAATAGGGATAGTACTTTTCGCTGCAAGGTCGCCATTGATCTTCTGATAATCCCACATAGCACCTGCAATTTATTAATTTTTAGTTCTCTGCTTCTATTTACAAAGCACAAAGGAATCGAAGAAAGCTGCAATATGAGAAGTAACAGGTCACGCCTCTTATAAATCAATGATTCAGCTTTGTATACTTAAACGCAAGATAAAATCATTCTTATCAAAATAAAAAAAAAAAGAATATTTTCTTTATCATGTCTAACATAAATATCAATTATGAAATTTAAGATGTAAAAAGAAAAGTAAAAGTATATTACGTTGATATATCGGGTTGTAATAATATAGGTACCATGGATAATGATATCCTTGCGAAAAGCCGCAATGATGAGTCGGTGCGCAACAATAGTCCCAGCTGTCGAATCCGCCTTCTTCAGTCTCGCAAGCCCAAAATCCAGCGAGTTTATTTTTTTCGCACTTTGTACCTCTTTTACATGGATAACCGTTTACCGTGTAGTAACGGAAAGTGGAGAATTCATCCGCTGATTTCAAATAAATTAATTACTTTACGCAACATTTTGCGAATAATTAAAAAATTCATAATTATCAAATTAATCCACTCACGGTAAAGAGATCCGAATCCACCGAGATAAATTCCGTATCCGAATTTGTCATCACCGTATCCATAATTACCAGGATACGGTCTGACAGGATCAGGCTTATCAGGATCGAACGGTCTCACACTATGACTGCCTGGTTTCATAAAAAAAGGTCTTGGATCGATATAAATATCATCGGGTCTTAGACTTGGATATCTTCCGAGATTAAAATCAGGTCGCGAATGATCTGAAAGAACTGGTTTCGGCGGATTTGGTCCAAGTCCGTGAGCATCATCCGGCGAATAACTGGTCATCACACAGTAAGGATCGAGATCTTTCCATGTGTAAAGAACATGATCACTGTCGTAGGTATAGTCTAGACCTGGTCGCAAGTCCCTTATAGGTACGTCACTGAGCAAACAGTTTTCTTCTGTGCCATGCGTAGTGAGCCTGAGAAATCAAACGAAATTAATGTGTATTAATAAGAATTAAAGATAAATAATATTATTTTGAAATTTTTATTTAAAAAAAAATAGAAAAGTGACTTTATTATTGATTTTATTTAAATCACGAGTGAAAACAAAATTCAATTTATAAGAAATTACATATTATAATTATTATTATTAGAAACGTGCATGTTGTTATATTAATTTGTTAAATTTAAGACAACATCCAAGGATTTCTTACTTGTAACTGTAAGACAAGCAAGGAACGGAATCAGTTTCTCTCATTTTTGAGCACTTTTGTCGACAATCTTGTTCCGAATTTACATACGTTGCCAAAAGAACAGCATAAGGTGTCAATTTGCACGGTTTGTCGTATCCAGAATAGCATACTGTGAAAAAATTTATTAACAGAAAAATTTAATTGGTTACAATTATATTCAAACATAAAATAGTTAATATGTATGTGCATTAGATTGATGTATCTTGCCTTCATCTCCTTGCGTTTGTTTACTATTGAACCGTTCCATATTGAAAAACGGTACAGCATAAGGTTCACATCCTCTGCCGAAACTGCCTCTTTCATAAACTTCTGCTCCGTCCATATCTGGCATATGGGTAGGGTTGATATCTTGCGATGGCCAATCACTTAGGTAACAGTTAGTTAGAACATCCGATCGTCCATGTTTTAATTCATATCTGAAACATTTCGCAATATACAAGATGTAACTGAAATAACGCCCATTAATCATATGTGCTATTCCTAATAAAAAACTGAGACGAAAAGTCCTCTACCATTTTGCAATTTTCGCAATATTTTTTTTAATTACCCAATGAGCAATATATAAAATTGTGTGTATAAAACAGCTTTAAGATATCTTCAAGAGTTCTTTAAGAAAAATCTTCAAAATATTTCA
>Ga0157363_1005507_pt1 | contig 11809 bp, 4 predicted proteins | sample AttsexASBM1_FD_111477 | JGI IMG/M metagenome (GOLD analysis project Ga0157363, IMG submission 111477) | Fungus gardens microbial communities from leaf cutter ant in Ribeirão Preto, State of São Paulo, Brazil - Atta sexdens ASBM1 | ecosystem: Host-associated > Fungi > Mycelium > Unclassified ...
ATTTTTAGATTTTTAGATTTTAGAGTATTACATTTTCTGACACATTCTATAAAAAATTCCAGCGAGAAAATATAAAATACAAATATTCCCAAATATCACAGACAAATTACAACTCTTTTTATTATATAAAAATAAATAATAAAACTATTTCAATCAAGGAGATAGATTATAAAGTCATAATACTCTTTTTCTATCACTTAAGATGTTATCAAAGTATATTTGAAGTTGAGCGATCAAAAGATGTATCGTATAGCACGTATATATAAGTTCATTCATAAAATGATAATGGATGAACACAAAAAAAATTCGACGGGATGAAAATCGCATGGATCATCAAGGAGGAAAAATAGCTAATCGTATGCCGACCAGTTGTTATGTGTCGTGATATCGAGTAATCGGAACGAGGTAAACCGGTTGGCCATGTTATCAGTCGCTTCGTCTTCTACTGATCTTCAGCTATCGTGCGATTACGAACCTGTTTGACCTGCCATTGGAGCGTATCGACTCGCGCTTGAAGAAAGACGTTTTGCAGGAAGGCGCTCTGCAACCTCCGGTTTTCCTTCTTCAACGACTGGCATTGCTGCAATGAGAAAATAAGACTACTTATACATCCGTGCTCTCTCGGATACTTTTAGATTATGATTTGATGTAATGTTGCCATCACGACTAGTTTTAAGGAGAGAAATCATGGGACTTCTACCATTAATTAAAAGATAAGAAAGAACTTTTTAGCTATTATTATCTTAGTAAAATTTACAGGATGTTTTTCTTCGAATGAGAATATTTTTCTGGAGCTAGAAATTTCTCCAGATGACATGTTATTCTCCATTAGAATAAACGTACACGCGTCGCCTGGCAGCCGCGAATTCGCTATGATTTTCGACTTTCTTCCGATAATATATTTCCGACGTCTCCTTTTTCATCTTACATCGCGTACAATCATAACTAGATTCAAACTCGCGGAGCGATTTTATGGATCCATTGACATTGCCTCGCCATGCATTCCACCTCGCTTTATTAGCAAAAACTCATGTTTCTACCCTAGTAACGATCTTCTTGGAGAGTATAAGTATAGAGAAACGAAAGAAACGGAACATAACGCGAGTATATTTGCGAGAAAGGAAGAAAGAGAGGAGAAAAAGAGACGGGAGATACGGACGAGTTGCGGGTCTAATAGTCGGTACGAAATCACGATTCTAACGAGGATACTTCAGTGTGAGATCTTGCGTGCGCGCAATAGCGGTCCACGTGTGTCGCGAGGTACGAGATAGATGGATGAAAGAGATACAAAACACAGAAAACGTAAAGCGTCGATAGCTTTCCGTAATTAATCACAGGACGCTACCTGGCGTGAGCGTATTATTATGAATTTTACGCTATTCTGCTAATTACGAGGGGTACTTATGTCGATTAATAACACGTCCGACAATATAATAGCGCCGTTTTTAAAAAATACTTTCCGTTCAACGAGCTATGTAATGGGAACTTTGAGGTAATCTGCGTGTATCGGTTAATTAATTAAACGCAATCGTAACCAATGCAGGCCTACAAACCTCCTTCTACTGACAATGCATACTTTCCTGTTTTTATCAATATTTTCAATAAGGTCGTGAGATTTTTTTCTTTTCCTTCCTTTCCGCTAGAATTCTGTGCAATATGATATATTTTTTTTTACCTTATTATAAACTGAAAAAATATATTAAATTTTAATTAATATCTATTTGTTTGAATTGTATTAACTGAATATTTACAGAATGTAAACATATATTTATTTTTTTGTACAAGAATTAATTTGATTTAATTATCATTTTTTTTATTGAGAAAGTATTTATTTAAATAAAAATTAAATTGTTTAAGCAAAAATTTAGTACATTTTTTTTCAATATACCGTCCGCTTTCTCTCTTTATACATATTGATTATTATGATAAATATCATCATATGCCTCGATGATTGAATCGGAAAAGACGCCCAGTTAATCGAGAGTTCCAATCCTAGTTGATGACATTTTTCGCAATAAGTTCTTGGTAGTGTTTTAATATATTTATTAGCATTAATAATATTAATAATATTTATTTTCAGTTTGTGTTTCGAACATTTCAAGTTCGAATATAATCGACGCATTTACAACCAAAGATGTATTTAAATGATACATTTATATACAAATATTATTAATCACATACGAAGAAGAAAAACTAGTATTTTTGTGTGAAAATTGTGCCAATAGCAAGATATTTGTAATATCAACTATAAATTAGTGTAAAGAGTAAAATTAAAAAGATTGATATGATATATAGGATAAGAAATATTTACAAGTTTAAATAAAAATAGGTTTAGATAAAAGTAAATAATAAGTAAAAGTAAGTAGATAAGTTTAGAGATGAAAAGAAGAATATATATTGAGAGTGAATTCCAGTCAATAAATATTAAGATATGGAATGAATGTTAATTAAGATATGATAAAGTAAAACTACAAACCAAGATTTCTCTTGGCATATAAACTGCAACAATAATAGTTGCTTCTATTATATGTATTGAACACCAAGATTCAACTTCGGCTATATATGTGCTTCTTTAATTTTTTCATTTTTTTAAGTTTCAAATCAAATTTTTTCAAATATAAAATAGAAAAAATATTAAGTAATTTACTCAGAGGCACATAGAAATTAAACATCAAGAATAAACGAATCAGATATAGAAATTAAAAAATCGTAACCTAATCGCATTAGCCAATCAACATTTTTACACAATAAAAAATATAATATCTTTGAAAAAACCATTGTAGCAATTTTTTTCGAAAAGAATTTTAAATTTCAGAAAGTTTACTTTAAAATGCTTATCTATTAAAATTTCCCTTAAAAAGTTTAAAATAATTACGACGTGTTATTAGCAAAAAAAAATAATGATGACGTAAAAACCGCGTGACGATCATTAACATCGGGTGTTTCATTATCTGCGTCACACATTAATTATCACTACCTTAGCCAACTAGATATTCTCTATCTTGACATGAAAAATTGTAACTGAATAATGTTGCGAATAATGTTGTCGGCTTTCTAGGAGAGCGCGGAGCGATGGTGAACGGGCAAGGAGGTAGATCATAAATCAGAGCCCCGGTGAGAAAAGGTCACGAAGGAAGCTGGAGAGAATCGGCAAGGATTTAATGAGGTACGCTTCACTTTCCATGTTTTTCGCGGGAGCATTTAAACGACCGACGAAATTACACTTGGTCTCGCGACGCCGCGAAAGAAAAGTTCGGTATTAATTTCCAGATCCTATCGTTTTATTTTCGTGCGTTCCTGTTTTTCCTTTCACGCTTAATCGATCGCACGATATCGTGTACGGCAGCTGCTGGCCACGCAATATCGATATACCGTCCGATAACATCCAGAGGATCTATCGATTCCGCATCTCTCAAAGAATTTAATGAAACCTTCGACCAAACTCGAACAAGACGAAGGCAATTTTCTATCTAATTTCGATAATCATCGCCGCAGCGTGGCCGGAGTAGAATCGTTGTAGTTATTAACGGATGACCATCGTCGTCCTTCGAGAATAGCTCGTTACAATAGCTCGACCTTCGATTATATCCAGAAGTAAAATATTCACTTGCTTTTGCAATTCATAATACCGTTAGTTTTTTAGAATTGTTAGTTAGAATTGTCGCAGCGCTTCCAATTAATGAAAAACCCCGTATCTTTAATCTTCCAGAGCTAATACCAAAATCTGTAATACAATTACTGGCTGGATTTGCAAAGTCTATTCTACAATTGAGTAGTTGTAAGTGATTGTAGTGTGAAAATGGAATCACAGTCGAATATGAAAAGAATATTCTGTGTAATATTCGATAATGACTATAGAATGAGCTTAAAATCTATTTTATATTATAATTAAAAGACACTAATTAATTGATTGCGAGAAACTAAAATAACATAACTCATATAAAAAGATGTGGCGAATTTATCGCCACTACTCTAGCTGCAAATCAAATATAAATGACAGTTTTTTATCTCAAGTAAAAAAATAGCATATACGGAAGATACCAATTACATATTAATCCGTGAAGGCTTCTCAGCTGTTCGAACGAGAGAAAAAAAAAGGACAACACAGACAGACAGTCACAAGACAATATATTGATGAGCAAAAAAATAAGATGCAACTGCTGCATCCGTTAAGAAAATTAGATCACTAGATAGCGTATATATTTTAAATTGTATATTTGAAACCTTCTAGAATATTCGAGTAAACAAATCATTTTCTTCGGGTCGAATGAGCAATTGAGAGAAGAAAGAGCGACATTTCTTATCCTTTGGCTCTTGTTGCGTGAAGTCGTGTCTGTTAACGCGCTCAGTAATAAAAGATTTTAATATTTGCATACGTTGAGTAAATCATTGGCACTAGCTACATATAACCATCGTCCGAATCGCATAATACAACCAAAAATGAATAAATACTACTTTATTTTAATAATATTTTTAAAAACTACGGATGAATTTAACACCATAGATTTTTAACCTTAATTTTAGATTTAGTATTAAATTTTAAACATTTGGTTTATATCGATATCAATTAAAAATAACATCAACTAAAAATAACATAACATATATGTTGTAATTTTGCATTCAACAATATAAATGTAATATAACATAGGGTGTTACATAAATTACATTGTTAAGTGCGAAATTAGATGTTATGTTACTTTTAGGTGGCATCGAAAATGAACATCACATAGTATTAAATCCATAACAGCACAAATTTCTAAAGAACATCTTTAAAAATATCCAGAAGATGTCCTCGAACATTTCCAGGATCTCGAATAAAATATCCTGCGTAGGAATTCATATCTATATTTTTTAGAATAAAGAATAATTCAAATTTACAAGATGTAACTTAAAGAAAGGTGAATCGTTTGACATTTTTGATAAAGAAATTTATAATCAAGTAGGTTCATCAGTGAACCCATTCCTCAAAAGATATTAATTTCAAAAATTCTACAGCAAGAGGCCGCAATGAATGGATTTCAATGCGGCTCTCGCTTTCATCGTCAAAGTTCCTGTCGCTAGAAGATGGAACGATAGAACGGCGCAGTTACTACGACGCCACGTGCGTAAAAACAAACTTTCGTACGAGATTGCACGCGGCATCGTCGAACAACTAGAAACGAAGGAATACTGAATAATTCAGGCAGTGACCGTAGCGAATGACGTCACGATAGTATTCAGCCGGTGGACTGTTCAGGCTGAGCGACCATGCGTAACCCCATCCGCTCGGCCGCTGCTGCCGCAGTCGCCGATGAAAATTTCAACTTTCCGTAAATATACCCTCACACAATCGACGAAAAAATGGAGGAAATATCGATGAAAAAAAAAAAAAATTTACTCTGACTCACGTTGCGTTACGAATTCGTGAGAATTTGTCGACGTCACGCACCTCAGCCGACAATTTTCGCAAATCAAATTACTCCTCGATGAACAATTTTTTTGCGCCGAGTCTATCTGCGTGTCCGTTACACTTGTGCCGTAATGCGTGCCTTACAATAACAGTTGCAACATTCGGCCCCTTGTGATATATATTTCGTGACGTATCCTCGATTCCTCGCCGTGAAAATCCTGATGTAAACGCGATTCTTATGGACGTACGGTCTATCTTTCGACATCTTTCATCCTGGCCTCGTTATCATCTAGAGGCCATCACCGGATATCTTGCAATACATACCCGTCTTTTTCCCGCTATTGTATGGAAATGTTAGGAAGAGGTCTTTCTCGCGGTGTCCCTCGCGGAGCCAATCTGTTCGCAGTTACAAAGGATGAACGGAATAGAAATTGAAATAGGACTATCATTAGGACATGGAATCAACCATTGTTTCGATATTCGCACCGTTCTCTAAATGGTTCAACGTCAATGTCAACAGTTTGTCGTGCTCGATTGAAAGCATTGCCATTCAAGATCCTATCTATACTGCACATCCGTTCTCTTTTATTCCTGTCTTTAGTCATTTGATGAAAATTTGTGAAATACATTTAACATCATCTCAATTGAATATGCAGTCAATAGCAAGCAAGAATTGACCAAGAAATTGTTCAATACGAATAAGTGAAGAAGGCTATATTCGGTTAAGTAGTCTTGATAGAAATATATGTAATTTTGCTAGACACCCATTCAGTTACTATTACTGTATTCTCATTAGTTGTAACAATACTGCGTAGGAAATAGGCAAGAACTTGATAGAATTTTATTCAGTGAGTGAAGCAATTTTTTTGATAAAAATAAGTGCAATTTACATAGACAATCTATCCAACTATTATTCTAATATTATTATTCTAATATTAATTGTATTAGATAAACAGTGCGTAGTCCATTTATTTACAGCACAATAAATTCTGTCTTCAGTAAATTGTACATTCTTTTTTGCATGTACAAATCATTACATCTTTATTGGAATTCCAAGTATTTTATTTTTCAATCATTAGACAGAAGTTAATAAATTGTTTAAAAATTGTACAATTGGGAAATTTTATTGTCTAATAATATTGTATTGCCTAATAATATTTTTGCATGAAATTTTACAATTTGCAGTTTGAATAAACTACGCGCTGATTATTTGAATTAAAAGTTATAACATCGCTATTATTAAAACCTATTTTTACCGAATATGATCTTTTTCGGTTATTTGTTTTAAATACAAGTTACACTATAAAATCGGACATACATAGAAAAAAATGCATTTGTAATTAAAGACTTTTTTTTATAAGAATATTCTTTATTGCAGAGGAGAAACAAGAATTTTCTTAGAAAATATATTTTTAATCGATTCTTCTATGGAAAAGAATTTATATTAGCTTTTTCACGTTTGAAAAAAATATTTAATTACTATTTCTTCATTGCCTTCTTCAACTTCGTTTATTAGAATCAATAATTAGATTTTAATTAAGATGGATGCGATTGCGCGCATTCTTCGATTGGGTCCTGCCCTCGCGCTCAGATGAAACGATGCTCGAATTGCTCCTTTCACTTACTCTCGCGAAACGTCTTTGCGACCCACGCGCAAAGCAAGAACGTTCGCCTCACGCAAATCGAAATCGCCGTCGAGTTTTCTTCTGTTCGTTCGAAAAATTAATCTAACTTGTCCGGCACGTGAGAACCGACGCTTGCAACGCGAGCGCGGTCCGTTCGTCGTTGAGAATTAACGTCAAGTTTCACCTCACGTGGGAGATTTTCACACGAGAGAGGATATATATACTCGTATATATATATACACAGAAAGCGATGCGGAATATTTATCGCGCGCGTTGGCGTAGATATTCGTTTCTGATTGCACAAAGATTAATCTTTAATTTATATGGCGTGTACACGAGGAAGCGACTGCCTACCGTATTTCTTGCAACATTTATTTTATATATATATATATATATATATATATATATACAGAAAGAAAAATCCTGTGAAACTAGCCATGTTCATACGTATTCGCATCGCACAATCAAGACGCTCTAACAAAAAAGAGAGATCCATAATATAAAAAATATATCAATTTCAAAATTTTTAGTCGTTCGGCATAAACTCCATCTCACGTATTAATACGTATATACTTTAGTCCTAGAAAAGAATTTTCGAATTTGTGAAAAAGAAAAAAGTATATTGTTATACAAAAATTGTATGATTTAATCAATAATACAGGCGGCTTTAGGATCTCCTTAATAATGTCTGACAAACACGCTAGCTAGAGGCGATGTATGAATGGATGCATTCAGTATTACACCATTCATTGAGCGCTCAGTGAGCGATCATAGTACTGAATCCATCCAATGATTCTCGGATTATACCTTTCGTATCGCTGATTCGGATCTTTGTATATCGAAGGACCAAATTATTGGCGAACAATGCACACATGCATTGGGATATGTGAAGTTAGCATCCCAACTATAGTATACTCAGGAATTTTGATTAGAGTTCCCGTTTTCTTTTGACGAGACAAAGAGTTCTATATAATTTATAACAAGAGTTCCGCTTAATTATTTTTAAATAATTTTTAAAAAATGAGGTGCTAATTTCTCATCGAAAATCGAGATGAAATAGTTTTGAGCGGTTCAATAGCTTCATTTCGTGAATACTTAGAGTTCCTCATGCATAAAAAAAAATTTTGAAAAATCAAAAAAGAAATTAAAAATTTTTTAAAATCAATTTTTAGATACAATAGTTCTGATTGATTAAAGTTCCTGCTTCCTTTTAACGAGACAAAGAGTTCTCTGTATTTTTTAATGCGAGATTCATTTAATAACAATTTTTAAATAAGTTTTAAAAAATGGGGTGCTAACTTCTCAGTGAAATTCGAGATCGAATAGTTCTGAGCAGCTTAATAGCTCTATTTTGTGAATATCTAGAGTTCCTGACATAAAAAACAATTTTGACATACAAAAAAATTAAAAAAAAAAAATTTTTTTTTTAGTATATAGATCTATTTTTAAGTATATATCTCTTTTATTTTTGAATCTGTATTGGTTTTAATCGCTGAGAACTCTTCGAAATTGTTAGAATGACAATTAACGTATGATAGAACTATTTTATAAAAAAAATTTTTTTTCAAAATTTTTTTTTTTTATAAATTTTCTTGTTTATCAAAATTATTTTTTATGTATCAGGAACAACTCTCGCATTAAAAAATACAGAGAATTCTTCGTCTCGTTAAAAGAAAGCAGGAAACTCTAAAAAGCAGGAACTCTAATCAGAACTATTGTAATCTAAAAATTGATTTTTCAAAAATTTTTAATTTTTTTTTTTGATTTTTCAAAATTTTTTTTTATCAGGAATTCTAGGTATTTACGAAATGAAGCTATTAAGCCGCTCAAAACTATTCGATCTTGATGAGAAGTTAGCACTCTTTATTTTTAAAAATTATTTAAAAATAATTATTAAGCAGAACTCTTGTTATAAATTATATAGAACTCTTTGTTTCGTCAAAAGGAAATGGGAACTCTAATCAGAATTCCTGAGTACTATAGTTGGGATGTTAACTTCACATACCCCATGCATTGGCTGCGTTCAGCAGAGAAAGCAGCTTTGCAATTGTTGTAAAATTTTTTAATATGATTGGTCTTGTCCTTAGTTCTTCGCTGGATCTAAATGTACAAACCAATCATATTTTAGAATTTTTGCAATAATTGCAAAGCTGCTTTCTCTGCTGAAAGCAGTCACTGACTCTGCTGTTCTGACGTGATGCGAATACAGAATCACTTTGATGCTATAGCAAATTGCACTGTTAGAAACATCAGCACAATATTTCTTGAACTCGTTCAGTTCATTCGGTTGGTCCGAATATAAATTTAGCATTACATGAGTCAGTTTTTCATTTGTTCAATATGACAATAACGTACTGATGCAGTGCGTACAAGCCGAATGCGTGGCACTGAAAAAGTTCTCATTCAGCGCGCACTAAGATTCTCTAATCAGAATTTGATCACTTTCTTGCTTGTTTGTGATTGGTCTGATATTTTTCCATTCCATTTTAAATACATTATGAACATTACGCTTTTACTTTAAATGCATGACCATGGATTTGTAGTCGTAATATTTATGATTAGAAACTACTATTATAAATTTTTACGGTTTTTTAAATTTTAATCGCCAGTTAGTCGCCTGAACGTGCAAAATGTTTGTTAAAAACTATGAAGCTTATAAGGCATCTCTATAGAGCTGCAACTTACGGCGCCATTGTAGCGTGAGATGAAATGAGATAGAATGATTTTTCTCTCATACAATTTCGAAAAAATGGCGCCTACTTAGATGACTCTAATTAGAGGGTCTCTAGCGCGCACTAGTGCAATCTGCCGAATTCGCTATATGACCAGGCTTGTGCCTGTTACGCTATGTGTAGTACTCGTTTTCTTCTTGACGTAGCTTTGTGAACCCTGTCAGGATTGCCATAGAAAATAAATTTTACAATTCCTTGACTTTTCCAGATTTTCCAGATAAAAATGGGAAATTTTCACGACCAATATGAAATATGTAAAAATTTTAATATTATAAAATATGTAAAAAATTGTAACATTTAGAATTAAGAATTGTAAGAAAGCTAGTCTATATTATTAAAAACTCAAAAAAAGCTTAGTAGCATAATAAAATTTTGGGGGCAAATTCAAGTTAACAAAAAATTAATTAGTATTGGAAAAAAGAATGCAGTTATGACGAAAAAGAGCGATCAAATAAAATTAATAAATAAAATATAAATTTTAATTATTTTTAAAAAATCATTTAAAGTGCACGAGTTTTTAACGTATTTGATTATAAATGTCAGATATAATATTTAAAAAATTATAAAAATTATTCAGAAAAGGAGCAGTTTAAAGGAATTATGAGCTAAGTTCAAAAAAAAAAATTCCAGTCTCTTCTGGAATTACTTTCCCCTAACTTTTCCCGGTTTTCCTGATTCTCCAGGTCTGTGGCAACTCTATCAAAATAATGGCCGTTCAAAATCTTGGACCGATTAGAAATTTGCCTGAAAGTTCAAAAACCAATATAAAACCGCAATATAAAGCAATCTGCAATATTATGCGCAATATACCTGATATATTCTTACATCTTTCTACATATATATAGACAAGCCCAGCGATTTTTTTCGCTTTTCTTATAGTCTGCCTGTATCCTTGAATGCTTTGAATGCCTGACATTTGCGCGTGGGAAGAAGTTGATGAAGTTCCGCAGCTGACTTGTTCCGCAACGTACTTGTTACACGTATTAGATCACGTAAAGGGGAAGGTCCTCCGGGCTCGTCAGCACGGTGTTAGGTCTTCGCGGATTAATTCTTCATTTCATTCGGCCATTATTGGAATCAGAATGAAATTGCATCAGGCGCTTCATAAATGCGCGTGTTCCTTTCTTTCTGCGGGAGATAGATGTGGATATCGTCCTGATTTTACTATCGAGCGTTACGCTCCAAAAGGAGCTTAATTCTTTGTGTCGACTTGTGAGAAAGCTCTGCCCCAGCATCTCTCGAGAGAAGCAATGGCGAATCCTAGCAAGAATCATAGTATAAAAATATAAGGTATTCCATTTTGTGTGTGTGTGTGTGTGTGTGTATGCGCGCGCGCATAATGGCGGCAGAACCATAAAAAAAATCAGAACCAATCAAATACTTACCCTAAAGTTAGTGGAATGCACATGCTAATGTCAACAATCAGGTTCTTTCTTATAATCTGGAGCAACGTTCTGATTGTCAAAGAGCAATCGCTATGTTCAAAAACGATTGCGCATCCTTGAGAATGGAATATTATATCATGGCAGAAAAAAGAAAGAGAGAGAAAGGCTGATCGCTGCATCCTTCGAGATTAACTTGTGCGCACGCGGACTCGTTCATGCAATAGTAAATATTCCGGCTACGACCTGTTCTTGGCAACGCGGCCGATACGTGCAAAACTACAGCCGAGCACAAGGCATTCAACGATTTGCCTTTAACGATCTATCTCGATCCACTTAATCCATTCATTTTGCTGCGGAGCTCCTTCGGTGAAGAAGCTTATAGACTACACCGTATACTCCGCCGTCGGGAAGAAAACCGTGTACTCGCGAAAGAGCATTACTCTTGCATTTAATAACATTGTTGATTCTTGCTGAAGGCAGGATTAAACCAAACGTGCGTTATTTATAATTAAACCAGCAGAATTTATTGGTAAATTTAATTAAACACGTGACGTTACGTGTCGCTGTTACGATTGAGAAATCGTACTGCGATAAAGTTGTCGAACTAGAATCCAGTTGTAATCAACAAAATAAGAGACTAAAGAGACTTATCTTTTGTAATAGAGAGATATTACTTGG
>Ga0157363_1005508_pt1 | contig 11809 bp, 11 predicted proteins | sample AttsexASBM1_FD_111477 | JGI IMG/M metagenome (GOLD analysis project Ga0157363, IMG submission 111477) | Fungus gardens microbial communities from leaf cutter ant in Ribeirão Preto, State of São Paulo, Brazil - Atta sexdens ASBM1 | ecosystem: Host-associated > Fungi > Mycelium > Unclassified ...
AGATATCAACAAACAAAGATTTTACAGTTGCTGATGACCTGATATCTCAGTTGTTTTGTTGTTACTTTTATACATCCCACATATATGCAGATAGCCTTCATTTGGGGCTTTCCAGCACAACTTGGTTTGTGAAAATCAGTCCACTGGTTGTGGAGATACAAGCTGAATAAAGTTTGTGACAATGGGAGCTGTCATCTGTTATAGCAGCTGTCAGGCTAATTTTAGAAGGCAATGTGACAGTATGTGCTAAAAGATAAGAAGTTAAGAGTGGAGATAATCCAGTTACACTATAATGTGCTAGTAGCTAGACATGAAGAAAGATAGAAGATGACAGAGTTGGTAAAAAGAAATTACTTGTGGCCAGAGGTAACAAAAGATATAGAAAAATATGTGGATGAATGTGATATATATCAAAAAAATGAAGAATAGAACAAAGGTACTAGCAGATAAGTTGAAGTTGAGTGAGATATCAGAAAAGCTGTAGATGCATCTAATGGTGGACTTTATCACTAGAATACTGTTGATAGCAGAGAAATATGCAGTTTTGGTAATATATGATAGATTGTCCAAGATGACACATTTTGTGGCAATAATAGAAAAAACATCACCAGAGAGATTAGTAAGATTGTTTAGAGATAACATATGAAAATTGCATAGACTTCCAGAGAGTGTGGTTCAGATAAGAGACCACAGTTTGCAGTGAAACTAATAAAGGAGCTGAACAAGATCTTGGGAATTGAGACAAAGCTGTTGATATCATACCACCTACAAACAGATAGTCAAATGGAAAGAATGAACCAAGAACTAGAACAATATACACTTGGTAACTAAGATATTTCCATTTATGGCAAACTATGGTAGAGAATTAAGAATGGGAGTGAATATTAAAAGAAAGGAAAAAGTAGAGAAAGCAATGGAGTTTGTAGAAAGAATGAAAAAGGATCAGAAGAAAGCTAGAGTAGTGTTAAAAAATGCTTAGAAAAAAAATGAAAAAACAAGTAGATAGGAGAAGAAAAGAAGTTGAAGAATGAAAGAAGAGTGATAAGATAATACTGAGTATAAAAGACTTAGTTGTTATGAACTTAGACTCAAGAGTAAGAGCAAAAAAACAACCTTATATTAGGTAACACAAGAGAACTTGATAGAGTTCCAAGTACAAAATGTCTACCTTATATATGCTAGGCTACTAGTTCATGCTACACTAACCTTAGCCTATTCTAAAGGCCATATGTATTATATACCATTGACATATAGAATGATATTATTATTCTGGAACCTTTTATATCCTTCTGTGACACATGAACGAGTGACTGTGACATGTGACATTTTGTGACAGTCACAATAACCCACAATCCTAAGTCTAGAAAATAAAAATAAAAATAAAAAGAAAATGAGAATAAATAGAATCTATTATTTTCAACTCTAACATTAGTGTTTAAGAGAAGGCCAGCAAGAAAGCTAGTGGATTGATATGTTGGTTCATATATCATTAATGAGGTAGTTTCTACCAATATAATCAAATTATGATTGCCAATGTCCATGAGGATTTATTCAGTTGTAAATGTTAGTCAAGTAGTAAGATATAGAGAGCAAGTAGAGAACTAGAAAGTAGAAGAAGTGAAGATAGAGAGAGAGTTGAAGAATGGGAGATAGAAAAAATTTTAAATAAAAGAAAAATAAGAGAAGTAATGAAGTATTTAGTATATTAGAAGAGGTTTATAGCAGAAAATGATATATAAGAGAAGGAAGAAGATTTAGAGAATGCATAAGAAGTGATAGTAGAGTTTGAAGGGAGACTTAGTGCAGAATTGAGGAGACAAAAGAAGTTGGATTTGGCAGAGAAAAGAGACTTCAAAAGAGGAGAATTACTGAAGAAGTATATAGCAAAGATATTGTATGAATAAAATAATGGAAAATTTAAGAAGGAGTATTTGAGGAAGTTAGAGAGAAACTGGTGAAAATGGAAGTCAGTTTCTCCAAAGGAGAAACCTTAAAGGAAGAGTAATGTTAAAGTTGAAGATAATAGACTTATTTTATTTTCTCATTTTTATTTTTATTTTTATTTTATTTTTCAGATTTAGGGTTAAGGGTTAGTATGACATCACATGACATAGTCTCAACCTTTCCCCGATTGGAGGACTTATTTTGCGACCCAAGGATTTGTGGAGATACCTGGGATTTATCTTTGATCGCAAGCTATCGTTTCACAAACACATCAATTTTTATGCCAACAAAGCTATCTCAACAGTCAAGTGCATGAAGCTCTTAGGAAACTCGTCAAGAGGTATCAATCCTCTTCAAAAGTGACTACTCTACAGATATTGCATCCTCCCGATAGCGCTTTATGGATTTCAGCTATGATACTACAACAAGACTCCGTTATCATACCATATGAAAATTCTTGACAAAATGCAGAGAAGAGCCGCCATCTGGATTTTGGGGGTCTTCAAATCTTCACCCTCTGAAGGAATTGAAGCCATCGCTGGAATTATCCCTATAAAGTTCCACCTGCAAAAAATCGCCAATAGATCGCAGATCCGACCTTTCAAACTTCCGATCAACCACATTCTAAGAAGCCTTATGGATGACTCGCCCCCATTGTCCACCACATCAAACCCACACAAGATAGGTTCATTAACCAATCGTCAAAGAACCCTAACCAAAGGCCATCTCACTGACTCAAGTCTCACGGGATCTTTCTGTCTTTTTCTCCTATTAGTATCGAGTTTTCTCCTGGTAACCACATTGTAGACAAGTTTTCTGATTGATTTTCTTTCAACTTAGTTAACAGAAAAGAAAAAACGAAAGTCAATAACCGTACTCTAGAACTTGACAAAATGGTCCTACAAACTTCTTCTTCACCTCACACAGCTCTTGTGATTACAGATGCTAGCATCAAGAACGACATTGCTATATCAATATCGCACATTCACTTAATGAACAGTCCCCTCACCAAAATCGTCCATCACGCTTTGTTTGTAACAAGCACTGAAGCTGAATTGTTCGCCATCAGATGCGGCATCAACCAAGCCTGCTCCAAGGATAATGTCTTGAAGATCATCATCATAACTGATTCCATTCATGCCACTAAGAAAATTTTTGACAGTGACTCCCATCCCTACCAACTCCACTCCATTGCAATTCTTCGTGAGTTGTAAGAATTTTTCAACTCTAATCCCGACAACACTATAGAATTTTGGGAATGTCTGAGCCGCCTTAAGTGGAGATTTCATCGCAACGTCAATAAAGATTCAAAGTCTTTCTACCCGACTTCTTCCTACCCTTGCAAGACTTCATGGGATTTTTGCAAGAAAACTGACAGTGACGATATCATTAAACAGTGGAAAATGACGTTCCAAGCATCAGATGGTAAAGGAAATCAATTCCTGGACCTCTTAGACGATGACTTAAATCCTATTGAACTGTCATACATCAAAGGCGGCCCTTGGCTCCAATCTTTTGGCCACTCTAACTCGCTCTGTGCCCGAGCTACTAGAGCTATTACAAACCATGCGCCTATTGGGGAATATCGCCTCAGGTTTTTACCAAACATGGACTTTTTGTGCCCATGTAACAACTACCCTATCGAATTGAGGAGACATATCCTTCATGAGTGTAAAAGATTTAATGGGTATTGGAACCTGAGAAGAGATTCACTGAGCCATTTCATTATGTTCTTGATCACTAATCCTAATGCTTTCACATTTATAAACAGTTAGTTTATTCGTCTAAGTAGATCTTAGTCTTTTCTCTTCTCTTATTTTCTTTGTTGATTAGTTCTTATATCTTGTTTCTCTTCTTTTTCTTTTCTTTTCTTTTCTTTTTTTTCCTTAATTTTCCTTTTAGTTCGCCTCCTATGTATGTAGTTACGAAAGTAGCTACCACAGTCTGCCTTCACGTGCTGTGTAATAAATTGATGATTTTTTAAAAAAATCACATGACATAGTCACAAGTCACAGTCACATGATTATGTGTCACAGAAGGATGCAAAAGGTTCTGGAACAATGATGTTATATCATATGTTAATGGTATATAGTACATATATTCTTTAGAATAGGCTAGGTTTAGTATAGCACAGACTATTAGCCAGGTATATATAAGGTAGACACTTTGTACTTGGAACTCCATTGAGTTCTCTTGTGTTAACCTAATACAAGATTTCTCTTTTGACCTATCACTTGGTCTTAAGTCATAACATGGAGAACTAAGGTTTTACTCTTAGTCTTACTGAAAATATTAGCAAAATCATGGTATTTGAGTGGTACAGTAGATGGATTGACTGAGTTATTTGTGGCCTTGGCTAATCTTCTAGCTGGATCTGTAAAGTAGAGCACAATATGAAAAGTAGTTAACTCTGTTATCCATAATGCTCAGATGTAGGCTTATATACCAATGATGGTGATATGAGATCATAGGAGAGGAGACTCAGGTATAGAGATAGGTGAAGTAAGAAGACCAGATGTGAGAATGGAAACTACAGAAAAATTGGGTATAGACATGAGTTTGTTAAAGAGCTAGAGGTTTTTTAGAGGAGCAAGAGTTTTTTTGTAAGTTTGATTAGAATGTGATAGACTTAGTAGCCTAGTCAATTAAAAAATTGTGTTGGATAAGCCAGTTGTATCTAAGAACTAATGAACAAGAGAAGTTAGATAGGATAATATATATATTCAAGATGATCTAGTCACTAGATAAAAAGATGATAAGTAGAGATGTAGTTTTTGAAATGATGTTGTTTAATGATTTATCAAACAGTTTGAGTGTTATGAACTTAGGTCCTTAGGGTTGGATGAAAGAACAACTCTTGTATATGAGTAACATAAGAGAACTCGATAGAGAACTCTTCTACAAACTAGTCTACCTTATATAGTTCTACAGATGGTCCATGCTAAGTGCTGTGCACCCTACCCTAAACAACCATGTGTAGTTCCTGAGGCCAACATATGGTGTCCATGTTGTATAACATCATCTGTTCTCGAATCTTCTACTAAATTCTCCCAAGTCTTGTGATCTGTCTTGTGACTTTGCTATCAGGTGACTGTTGTAATGGCATGACCAATCAACCCTAACCCTAGTTGTTCTAAAAATAGAAAATGGAAGAATAAATCAAAAAGAAAAAAAATAAAAAAGTGAAAAGAAAAATAAATCAAGTCCAACTTCTTCAATCTTGACATTGAGCTTTATAGGTGGTGTTGGAAAAGTAGGAATATTGTGATTATACATAAATATAATGTTAATAAAACAATATGTGAAGCTAAAATCAATGAGAGCATAGAAGGGAGAATTTTGAATATAGTTTGTTTTGTAAACCAATGGTGATGTGAGAATAAGAGTAAGTAAGTTTGGATCAGAAAGGGTAGTAGTGTTGAGATAGAGTAGACTTATAGTTATATAAACAGAATTGATGTAATTCATATTCTGTGTAGAGTTTATAAAGCTATACTCTATTTTTTCAACTATTTAGTCAGGTTTGCTTCTACATATCTGGCTTGAAACCTTATAAGTAAGAGTAAGCTTTAACTCTGTAGTTCTTTTTACTATAGTATATACAAAGATTGTTCTCAAAGTATTTCTTTTACTCATTAAGAGTCAGTCTGCCATCACTACCTAATATTTCAGATATGTTAACTTATAGGAGGAAGTTTGAGAGTTTTCTACTTGAAATTGTTTTGATGAGAAATACAGATACAAAAACATAAGATAATATATCTTTTTTTTTTAAGTCAACAATTTATTACACGGGGCGCAATGACAGTCCGTGCCTACAGGAGGAATTATATATAGAGTATCAATACCCTAATCTTTTTTATGCAGTTACCCAACACAAAGGATTACTAAGGAATTGAACCCATAATCTCAAGTAGGTTTGAGGTAGGTATAATACACATAGACAGGGGCTCTTCCACTATGCCATCTCTCTCCCATAAGATAATATATCAAAGTTGTAAACAATAGACTTGGTTTTATTTTATTTTTCTCTTTTCTTTCTATTTTTATTTTTATTATTTTTAAAATCAACAATTTATTATACAGAGTATGATAGCAGTCTGTGGTAACTACTTCATAGCTACATATATGCAAACTGAAACTATATGGAAGAGAAAAAGAAAAAGAAAATAATGGGAATTACTAATGTACTCTACTATTATAGAGCACCTACTGTTTCTTATTACTGTCTACTTGATGATCTCTTTTACAGTTTATACACTTGAAGAAATGGGAACAAGGCTCACCCTTTATTGTTTTGAGCCTTGGAGGATTGATCTTCAAGTTTTCTTTACAACACCATGCCTTCTCTTGATAGTGCTCAGATTTGTATAGTCTATTGCATTTGACATATCTAGAACCATATGCTCTCCAAGCCATAGTTAAGTGTCTCCACTTCTAACAGTTCTTGCACTAAGAGATCTTAGAGTTCATATTGGCATTATGCATAGTGACAATGAAACGTCCAATGTTAAAACTACAGTTAATGATTAACTTAGCTTTGGAACTACTTTGCAAGTCCCAGATATTGACCTATACTACAGCCAAGTTGGATTTGAATGAAGCCTTGATAATGCAAGGCTTGAACATGAAGATAACATCATTGAATAGATGTATTTCTTTGATTACTTCTTTGACTAATTCAGATATAATCAGAAGATTGGTGTTTTCCAAGATATAAGAAAGACTTAGTATTTTTAAATATAATTTTGACTTAGGAAGTTGAGAGGTATCAATATGTTTGAAGTCAATATTGTTGATTTCTTTGACACATTTTCTTATGATGCTCATATCTTAAGCAGAAGCAGCTTGACAGATAGTTAAGATGATTTCATTATTTTCCAAATGGATAAAGTCTGCTATGATGTTTGAATTAGCTTTCTTGAGATGCCTATTGATGTTGATGATAAGGAAGTTAGCTTAATTTAAGATAACCTCCACGTTACTCTTGCTCATTGGAATAATGACCTGTTTTCTTGAAGGTTCTTTCGTTCTTTCATGGTTATATTAATCTTTAGTTTGACTGTATTTGATTTGTTGATAATATTGTTAATATCAATGATTTTGTTAGGAGATAAAGTTGGAAATATATCTTTGATATATAAGACATCTTCAACATTGATTTTCAAAGCCTAAGCATATAACTTCTTCTTATTGATGGGCTTAGACAAAGAGGTCTGTGTGTGTATGACTTCTTATTGTTGATAATATTGATCAATTTGCTTTTATTTAACCTAGACAAATCAGAAGGAGATGTTAGGACATTAGAAGCTGTTATGGATTTTATAAAAAATCAAGCTGATATACATCTTCAAAAAGACTTGTTATTTTCATCTACAATAAGCCTATCCCATCCAGACTCATAGATAATATTAATTAAATACTAGGATGTAATGCTGATTTCCACAAGTTTTGAAAAATCCTTTGCTAATTTATCACCTAAGAAACATTGCTTGATGAATGTTTCTATCCTGAGAAGTGAACACATGATGTTTTGGGCATTACTACTAAAGAATTTTTTGATCTCAATTAGAGAAGCAGAGGAGAAGATGTTGTCCCAAAGGTTTGGGTTTGCAGATTGGTTGTCATTATAAGGAATAGCCAAAGATTCTAGAGAAGATCTAGTATTAGTGATATTCATATCTTGACCATGAGGCATGGAAACATTGTCTTCTGCTGTTTGAATGTTAGAAAAATGTTGAAATGGTGCTAGAAGTTCAGTAGGAGTTGAAGGTATAGCAGGCTCTTGCATTGCTCTACTATTGGGGATGGATGGTGTATTGTTCACCTGAGGAGAGTTCACAGTCATGGACAAATTGGATACAGTGTTAGACATGTGAAGTCTGGACATTAGTTTCTTTATTTAATTCCCTTTTCTTTTTCTTTTTCTTTTTCTTTATCTAAGTCTAGGATTAGGGTTAGAGTGACATCATGATCATACTGTCACACATCAGTCACATCATATGACATGGTCACAGTAATGGTCACAAGTCACAAGGTCACAGAGAAGGATGTAAAAGGTTCTGGAAGGATGATGTCATACAACATGTGCAATACATGCTGATCTTAAGGCAAACACATGGTTATTTAGGGTAGACTAGAGAAGTAGTAGCATAGACCTTTGCAGTTTAGTATATATAAGGTAGACAATCTTGTACAAAGTTCTCTATTGAGTTCTCTTGTATTAATCCAATACAAGGTTCATTTACTTAACCAACTCTAAGGTCTTGAGTTTATAACATACAGCATCTCTTGAAACCCTGTTAGTAGGGTTAGAGAAACAATTTGTAGAGTTCTCATAAGGCCAGGAGACTTTTTTGGAGCTTGATTATTTAGATTTCATGAAAAAAAGTTTAAGTTGTTAAGTGGAAGAATGTATTCACTAATTCACTACTAGATACTACCATACAAGATAGTGGTAAGAGTGAAAGAAGCACTGATCACTTTCTTTCTATTTTTATCTTTTATTTCTATTTAGTTTTCCTTTATATTTTATATTTTGAACATTAGATAAAGATGTGTAATATGATATCATGTGTGATAGTCATATATGTTACAAAGTATGATGGAGATGGAGGTATGAAAACTGTAATAGGATATCACACTTCTCACAGTCACATGTCACACAATCATATGATATAAAGAAAATTGTAGAAAGTTCTGGAATAGATAATATTATATAGTATGGCTATAGTATGTTGACTTTATGAAGAGTACATAGACTTTAGAGTAGGTTAGTTGTAGTATTACTTAATACAAGAGTGTGTCTTTCATCTTAACTTGAGATTTAAGTTATAACACAAGAGGATAAATAAGAAGTTTCAAGCATGAGTATATTCTCTTTCCTATTTCTAGTAATGGTTGTTAATGATTATGACTAGTGAATACATTGTTGAAAAGAGATAGGTTTTTTTCTTCCTTTATATAGATAGGATCCTAGATCTAGTTAGGAAGCTCTTGGTAGTACTAGTGATACAGAATGTTATCTCTATAGCCTAGCTAAGATATATGCTTCATGAGTTTGATATTATACATTATAATTTCCTCATCTAGCTTTTTTTACAAATTGTCAAGCACAATAGTAGCTTCTTCAATAGGGTTAGATAATTTGAAATGATGGTAGAGTTTTTCTATAAAGTAAAATCAGCTCTAGAGCCAATTCTAGTAGATCTCTTGCTCTTCTTGGTCCAATATTATTTTAAACTAGTCCTATATGATTCTAGTTAGGTATATCATTACAAAATCTACCTTTGTACCATCTATAGTAAATTACATGGAGTTTGTGCAAAGGTGGAGTCAATACTGGAATAAGAAACTGTTTAGCTTTTCTGATTCTAAGCTGTTAAAGGGATTAAATATCTAAGTTCTTGTTACTAGTAGTGTGAGATTTGTTGTAAGAGCAAGGTTGGCTATAAGTCTTCCTAAGAGCCTTGGCTAGGAGGTTTATAAGTTAGATGGATTGTTGAGTTGAGATAATTACTAGAGTTTTTCTATTTCTGAAGTGTTATTAACTGGAGCAATTTCAGGACACTTTTCAGGATTTTTTATAGAAACAGACAGATTGGAGTCAACCCCATTAATTGTCTGGAGTGACATTATAGGATAGCCATGTTAGCAAATTACTTACTTAGATACTGAGTAGTCAGAATTTCAAAAAAAGATATAAAATAGTTTGTAACAGTAGCTATTTAGTCTGATAATATTAAGAGTAATTTACACTTGTTGGATAAATTTGTAGATGTAGCATGGAAGACAGATCAATTGTAGAACTTAGTAGAAGGAGTGTCAGAGTTAAAGGTAGTGGACTCTATTTATTTTAATTTCCTATTTTGGACTTAGGGTTAGGATTAGCATTGTGTCACAAACTGTCACACAGCATGACACTATGTCACATGTCACAGTCACATGATCATACATTATACAAAAGAACATAAAAAATGCTGAAATAATGATGTTATATAGTATGTTTAATATATGTTGATCTTATAGATAACACATGTTCTTTAGAATAGACTAGGTTTAGTGTAGTATAGACCATTAGCCCAGTATATATATAAGGTAGATACTTTATACTTGGAACTCTATTGAGTTCTCTTATATAAATCTTATACAAGGTTTCTTTTTTGACTAAACTCTAAGTCTTGGATCATAACAAGGAGGTATAGAAGTGGAATGCTATGTAGATTGTCATATGCCAAGTCTAACTCTAGCAATAGCCTGTCTTTTATACATCTACATATCTGTTTTTAATCTATTTTTCATAGTAATATTATTTTATGAGTACTTAGTCTTCTATGGTAGAGTTCTCTTATCCAAACTTGTCAGAGTTTCAAGATAGTGGACTCTAACTATTATTATTTTCTGTTTCTTATTTTTCATTTTCATTTCATTTCATTTTATTTATTTTTTATTTTTGGGAACTTAGGGTGAGGGTTAATGTGACATCACTGTCACACTGTCACAAATGGTCACATAACAACATTACAGTCACACAATCACATGTCATATTGGAAGAGCATAGAAGATTCTGGAAGGATGATGTTATACAGTATGATTAAACATATGCTAATCTTAAGGCAAACACATGGGCTGTTTAGGGTAGGCTAGAAGTAGAGCAGCACAGACCATGGGTTTTGGTATATAAGGTAGACAATCCTGTACAGAGTTCTCTATTGAGTTCTCTTGTGTAAACCCTATACAAAGTTCTTTTTCTTGACCCACTCTAAGGTCTTGAGATTGTAACAAAACTCCTATCAGTGTTTTGGAAATACCACTGAAACATTTGCTCAGGGCTATACTATATTTGATTATTAGACTAGGAAACACAATATATCTACTAGTTCTTAGATAATTAAAGAAGAACTTGGATATCTTATCATAAATACAATGAATATTATTAAATATTAAACTTCAGTGTTCTATAGTGATGCACTTCTTATCTCAACTTCCTTAGACTCCTAAGGTCATTCTACAAAGTCTATAACTCTGTATATTCTATACAAGTTTCTTAATACAAACTCTGAGCAAACTCTACAGACTTTCACCCTTAAGTATGAACTGTGCTTGATAGTATTATCAGACTCCCTAGTCAACTACTGCTTCTGTTACAGTTCTATCTACATTTTTTTTAAATCAACAATTTATTATATGGAGCATGAAGATAGTCTGTAGTAGTTACTTCATAACTATATTACATAAGACCAAAACAACAGGGAGATAGAAATGACAAGAAAAGAGAAGAGTGAAGAAGAAAGAGCAAATAAGAAAAGGAAAACTAACTAAGCTAGTAAAAGGAAATCATCAGAGTAGAAAGTCTGCTTTGTCATGTAATATCCTTTTCAAAGGAAAAAGCATTCAGATTATATTTAAGAAAAGAGACAAAATGACTAATCATGTCTCTCCTAGAGTTCCAATAGTTGTTGAACCTCCTACAATCATGAAGGATGTGATGTCTGATTTTAATAGGATACAAATTGCATGGACAATTAAAGTTCTTTTTAGGAAAGAACTGAAGGTGATACTCTTCTATTGGAATATGATTAGTGATTGCTCTTGTAGCTCTCATACATAATAAATCTGAGTGTCTGAAATGTTTGATACATGAACCTCTCTTAGTATGTGAAGGTTTCATAGGACAAAGGTGTTGTAGCAACCACTTGTCACTCAAGGACAAATGATCTTACAAACAGCAAAGCTCTCCAGTGGGCTATCAAGTAACGAATGGGGGATTACAAGAGAACTCGACAAGGAGCCCTTGCTGCATTCATCTACTATTTATATACATGGCTCCTGGTCCGTGCTACAACAATATCTATCCGGCCCTTAA
>Ga0157363_1005510_pt1 | contig 11808 bp, 6 predicted proteins | sample AttsexASBM1_FD_111477 | JGI IMG/M metagenome (GOLD analysis project Ga0157363, IMG submission 111477) | Fungus gardens microbial communities from leaf cutter ant in Ribeirão Preto, State of São Paulo, Brazil - Atta sexdens ASBM1 | ecosystem: Host-associated > Fungi > Mycelium > Unclassified ...
GATGTGTTAAGATTTAATAAATTTTTATATATATATATATATATATATATATATATATATGTTTTTTTATATATTTTTAAATAAACAATTATATACAGTATATATTTACTATATAAAAAAATGATTTTAACAAATAAATAATTTTTTTATACAGTAAATATTTACTGTAAGTAATTTTTTACTTAATACTATACAAAAAAACATATATATATATATATATATATATATATATATAAAAATTTATTAAATCTTAACACATCTTTTGGATAGTATATATATATATACTATCCAAAGGATATGTTAAGATTTAATAAATTTTTTTCAGTGACTCACAGTTTCCATAAAACTATGAATGCCGGTAACAGGGATGCAGCATGCAGATGCAGAAAATGAACCGACGGAATGGACACGACGAGCAACACAGCAAACGATCGTTAATCACATCAATAAGTTCATGATCACCTATTAAATACGGAGGCGTAGAATCGGCCAGGGGCTCTTCGTAACGGTTGGGAGCGACATAAATCGCGAATCTCTTTAGAATCGAATACCAAGTGTGCTAAGTATCCTAGAATGTCCCTGTACGTCACTTGTACAGGGAATACCTTGTATGAATATAACGAGCCTCGGGTATTTACTTCTTGCGCAGAGAAACTCACCGACTGCATTCAAATCACGCAGTTAAGGTAGGAAACTCGTGTGCAGCAATTAACCCATTTATCGGACTTAACATGAAGTAAATATTAAGCAACAGGGGAGAGAAACAATTGTCTTTAAATATAGATCTCATGAACGAATTCATCAACTTTCTAAAAACGAATGTTTCGAACGTTTGGCTGTAATTAGAGTCATTTAATGTCACGTAATCACGATGGATCGTATTTTAACAACTTGAAATCAACTTGTGTGACTCGAAAATAAAATAAAGAAAACGGAGCATTTCCGTATATATTTGAACAAGTATTTAAGTCAAATGTCGAATAAGAGACATACGCAGTGAGTTTAGAAAGACATATAGAAATGAATAAAGATTATCATTTTAAGATATAATTAATAATTGATATAATTGATAAAATATTATAATTTATCACTGATTCAATCTATGATAACCCACTTAGAAATCCGTTTCGAAATTCGTTTAAAAATAATTTGAACCCATTTAGACACTATTTTATTCTAACAACTAATTAAGTATATATACATATACTTAATTAGTTGTTAGAATAAAATTCCATTTATAATTTATATGTTGTATAATAAATAAAATAACAGAAAAATTAGAATACATGTAATAAATAATAATTTTTTATACATAATAATATACTATTAATTATCAATATAATAATTAATTATACATATTACATATATAATATAAATAAATTTTATATTAATGATTCTATTATTTTATTAATTACAAATTTTATCTTAAAATTTGAGACAAATTGCTGAAAATTGACTGAAAATTGTCTTTCTTTTTTTTTACTTCACAAGCGTAAAATAAAAAAACAAATTAACTAATATCATATATAAAGCGAGATTTTTAAATGTTCAACAAAATATCTTGCGTAGCAAGAATTTCAAAATTATATTTTTGTAAATCGAAACTAATATCCAATAACTAAAGATTTTTCAAAATTTCAAAGCTTTCTCCTATACATTTGAAACATTTACCTTCATAATAGTCGCCTTGTAAATATCCTTCGCATTCGCGCAATATAAGCGCTATGATTTCGAAACACCGTCGTCATTGCAAACATAGCATGTCTCGTTTAAATTCATTGAGTATAAATAGCAGTTAACACGCTCAAATAACCCTTCTATTATATAAATCTTACGATCTATATATCGCGCAAGGCATACGAAACGATGCTGCACTAATGACGATGGAGGCACGAACGCAACAAATGATTGAAGGGAACATCACGGGCACGATGAAGACGAAGAAGGAAATTCAATCATTCAATAGCGAACGAGATATAAAAGTAACGCCCAATCGCGTCACGTATATCGAAACAAGTGATCGAATGGCGCGACCAATCGCTCGACTTCGTCCTCATCTCGCGGCAAACTTCAGTCTACGCCGCGTCTAATAAACCGCCACGTTCGTGGAGAAGGTAGAGGCGCGAGGTCAGCTGTGGCGGCCCAATTCAAACCGGCCGCCCGCGCGATGCGGCCAATCGCCGCGCGGCGCAGCGGTGGTTTGCGTCGCGTGTCCGCCAATCGTCCCGATCGTCCGTAATGTTGTACGCGAGGTTCGTCGCGACATCGCGCCGTGTCATCGGAACACGGTCGTTTGCGCTCCCTGGACCGCATGGAACATCCAGACGCACAGTGGGCGATCGCGCCCTCAACCGTGGTCAAGTATCGCGCGAAGACCTGCGCGAGAATTACCTGAGAATGCTCGAGAAGTGCAAGTGTGAGTGGTCAACATACTGTGGCCATGTCAGTACGCGTCGATCGCGCGTCACTTGCGTGCGTGTTTTCGCCTGCGTCTGTGTTTGTGTACTTTCGTCACGCGCGAAGGGTGCTGCGCATGCGCTCGGCGCGTTCGATATATCGATAGGGCACGTGCGCTTGCGCGACCTTGACATGGCGCGCATGCCGAGCGAATTATTGGCACGCGGATCGATCGTTCTTCCTGCAAGAGTGACGACGCATCGTTATGCGTCTTCGCTGCGGCGAAATCGCGACGGGATCCGACAAAAGTTCTGAGAGACGCATATGTTATGATTACGTTTGCAACGACAATGCGACAAAATTCGCCATCGAATGGCCGGTCGCCAAACACTCGAACACACGTGTCCGAACACTTGAATTAGCAATATTAGCGCAATTATAGCTTTTGTTTGTTGTTTACGATGCATTCTTGAAAAATATTGAACATTCGTTGATTACAACTTCATTGTTTTTTTGGGAAGCAGAAAATTGGTAGAAAATAAAAATTCATAATTACTGTACCTAAAAATTTAAAAAGAAAAAAAGACTCAATCTTTTAATTTAACGCGATCTGAAATGCAGATTTGTTCCAATTAAAAATAATATGTAAGGTTCTGCATACAATGGGAAAAAATATTAGGAACAGAAATGATTCATTAGATAAATGTAAAAAAAAATAAATTAATATATTTATATAGAAATACACATTTATATAGAAATACAATAGATACAAATAAAAACGATACAAAACATAATCTGGGACGTTTTGATATTCGCTGCGTACTGAAAATTTATGGATGCTCCGAGTTACGTAGCGCATGATGTATCATTTTATTCTTCTTTATTATTTGGTAAACAACAAAAAGAATGATGCATTATACATGCGCTTTATGCGCAACTCGGAACGCACCCTACATTATATATTACGTGCGCTATAGATTTTCAATACTTCCAGAATATCGGAATTTGCAGCTTTATAATATATATAATCAGAATATGTCTTATATCTTATTCGTATCCATCATATACATTGTATATTCTATATTCATTTCCTAATTTTTTTAATTTTTAATATTTAACGTTTATTTCGGTTTCTAATATAATTTCTTTCACTGTAGGGCCTAAAAAAGTCCCCGTATATTATATATGGCATTATAAATAGAAGAGATTGATAACATAATAATTATGAAACTCTGGGAAAAACGCTATTTATTTTACTTGTTTTATTAATAAGAGGTTGGCCCATCATTTGCTTTTAATACACATTCTATTATTGTTTGAATAGTCACTCAACGAGTGACTATTCTATCTTGAGTAAATCTAATATTGTACTGTCGTTAATAGAATATCTTCCAATTGCTTATATAAATGATATTTGAGGAGAAAATTTTCTTTTCATTTTATTTTCCAAAAGAACTCTTTATTCTCCAAAATTTCATCGTTTTTCCATCTTTTTTAATCAATGCCTGATTTAAATATCAATTAACATTATTATAATATTTCGCAATATTTGTGGTTTTGAAGTACAGAGTAAAAAACAACACACTTTTCCAAGAGACATCCTAGAGACGTCTTTATTACGTCTGTAAGACGTCTTTAGGATGCCCTTACGTTTCTTTGCGAACTATGTTGTACAAGAGATTTTCTCCTTCAATATCTTTTAAGCAATTAGAAGACTTCTGTTAGAAGAATGGTATGATATAAAAGGAATGGTTGCACCGTAGCAGTTGCTATCCTATTCAACTCTATTTTAACAAGGATAGAATCTGTAGATTTAAATTGTGTGATTTAAACAAATAATGGACCAACTTTTTATTAATAAAACAAGTAGATAGATATTTCTCAGATATTCGCGTTTTTTGTATCTCCTGTATATATACATATAAATAAGTACAAACGGTGCATATCTTATCGCTTGTAATTATAGGAATTAGCGAATGTATATTATTTATGAATTTGCGGAGCTTCGATAAATTAAAAACCGGAAGGCATGCCAAGAGAAAAAAAAACGGACCGATGCACATTCACATAAATTTGTCGCGAGTGCGAAGAACACAGTAAAACGTAGTCTCACGAAATTTCAATATTAAATGCCCGTGTATCTCCGGCTGCGTTGACAAACTTACGAACCGTAGCCTGTATTTATCGTCGCAATTGGACAGCTCATAAGATAACGACGTGAAGTCGCATCGAGCAAGTTATTTCAGTGAGCGAGTTAACAGAAAAAAATACATAAATTATTGATGAGGATATTCGCCACGTCTCTCGGCTCGTCCAACACTCCAGTGTCCATCTTAATTAATTACTCTGCTGACGAAAAGCATCATAAGGAGGACGGCCAAAGAGCGGATTAGATTTTAGATCGCGGAGATCGGTCTCTCACGGCACAGAGAGGAGGCGACGAATGCCGGGCAGAAAAATCTAGGACAGTGAAAATCGGCCTGTATCGCGCACATCTATAGAGTGAAACGGGAGCACTGACGCACAAATTGATCGCCAGTTAGGTCTGGAGGAGTAATAACTGTAGTTCATTCCAATTGAGACTCGAGTTCGCGCGAAATTAAGATCGGATGCGAGCGATACCGATCCATTTCCAATTCTCAGAGAGGGATAAAGTCTTTCATCGCACCATTCGCCTCTTATCACGTTATAGATAGGACTGGGCATGTATTTGAAATATTTTTCTTTGAAAAACAAAAATTAAGAGAGTTGTAAGACAACTGTAATTTACATTTGGTATTTTAGCGAAGCATAAATTTTTTTAGCGATGCAAATTTTGTATTTCACATATGGGATCATATAAAAGTATTTTGTATTTTAAATACTATAAGATTGACGATCAATCTTGCTATTTGAATTGCAAAGTAATATATAAAAAAACTTTTAATCTTTCGATTTTAAATACAAAATACATAATATTTTCTTGTGCCCCGCTGAAATATAAAATACAAAATATACTTGTATTGCAAATACTGTTTTAAATAAAAGTATTTAAAATACATGCCCAGACCTAACGTTAGATTAGGTGCTCAGCATCTTTTTCTCTTCAGACTTCTCGGATTAATTTTCATTGTCGTAATTTTATAGCAAAGAAATTGCCGCAAGATGTGAATCCCAAAGGCGTGTTTGCTTGCAACGAGCTCGATTTGAAAGAGGTCCAGGTCTATGGATTTGATTACGATTACACGCTGGCGTGTTACAAGCCATCTATGGACTACTTGCTTTACAGCCTGGGTCGTGATATGCTTATTAAAAAATATAAGGTCTCTATTTTATGATAAATTTGCTGAATTAATCAAATCGATAAGATATGTAGTATTTATATAAGCAATTCTTTTGCTTCTTTGAATAAAATCTAGAATCAACTTTTTATAATAATAAAAAAAATATAATTAAAATGTCTTTAGTCAAATATATTTAATAATTAATAAAAGAAATGTATTTCGTATGTATTGCAAATCTTTTTATCATTTTCAAGATAAACATTATTTAATTATGAAAAATAGTTTGTGCTTTATTAAAAACTTTAGTAAAAGCTTTAATTTCTGCTTTAATGAAAGGTAAAAGAATTAAATGTGTAATAGTACGCAAAGCTTGTCTTTTCACCTTAAAGGACAGCTCCTCAAAATTTCTCCCGAAATCAAAGGACAATTACAACTGATTAGAATTTCATCTTGAAGTTCACTTAAACAAGCTTAATTATTCCAGTATCCAGAGGGAATTGCCAATCTAGAGTACAGAGAAAATTTCGCCGTTCGCGGCCTCCATTACGACATCGAGAAAGGTCTCCTGCTGAAACTCGACAGCTTCTTGCAAATTCAATTGGGGGCCGTTTATCGTGGCTTGCATCCCGTACCCGATGAAGAGGTTCTTCGAATCTACAAGAACAGGATAATACCGATAGCTTATGTGGAGGCACCCCATAAACACTCTTATGTGAGTTCATTATCGAATAACGATGATAAAATGGGAGAATTAGTGAATTATGCATAGCACTTAAAAGCTTAATGCACATACATGTTACTTCTTTTTAATAAGAAAATGAGCACGGCATGATTTGCTTAAAACCAGTAAATTCAAGATATGAGAAGAACTTCACAATTTTTAAATATCGACGATGTGATTTGTTGCGTAACTGAACAACTCTATGCTTAATTATTTTTAATCATTTTTCTAAATATTAAAACATTTTCTTCTTCTCTCTTTTTTATATACCGCGGCAAAAAGAAGCAATATTTTTCACGATTTGTACGTTTTCATTTGTAAAGAAAAATCTTAATGTATTAAATGTCTCTCGTTCTCTGTTTTTGCATGTATCAACATGTGTATTTTTGATGAATTGCTTCGATCACGATACAGAAGGCAAGTATAATAAATATATATTTATATTCGCGGTATAATATATATATATATATATATATATATATATATATATATATATACATATATATAAATTTTTTAGAATATTCTAAATTCTGACATTTATTTGTTCAGGATGCTATACATCGCTCGAAAATGGTGCAATTAGCCGATTTGTTTTCGGTACCGGAAATATGTCTATTGTGTAACGTCACGGAATATTTTCTACAGAATCACATTGATTATCATCCGGAGATACTGTTCAGAGACGTTAAGGTGAGCAATCAAAATGTAATCTTGCTAATTGCTATCATAATGAATTTTATACAATATTTATAGAACTCTGTGCAAAGTTGTCATCCTATAATGCACCGACTAGTAGTGGAAAATGTATCTGAATACTTGGAACAGAATAAAGATTTAAGGAGATTTTTCGATCGACTTCGAAATGCCGGCAAAAAAACGTTTCTGGTCACAAACAGTCCTTTTCATTTCGTGTATGTTTCTCAAGTATAGCAATCTTAAATTAAATCAAAATCTATTATATATATAATAATTATTATATAATAATTGACATGACTTTTACAGTAATAACGGAATGCAATTTTTGGTTGGCGAAAATTGGAAGAATTACTTCGACGTAGTAATTGTTCAAGCGAGAAAACCAAAATTTTTCACTGAAGAAACGCGCCCCTTGAGAATCTACGACGAAGTTAAACAGACGCAACTATGGGATAGAGTCACTAAACTCAACAAGGGTATCATATATCTTGAAGTAATTCTCTATTTTGATATTAAAAAATTATATATTTATGATTATATAATGTACTAAGTAATACTATATTAACCATGAAAACACTTAGGGAACAGTTAAACAGTTGCAAGATATGACCGGATGGCGAGGACATCAAGTATTGTATTTTGGTGATCATCCATATAGCGATCTGGCGGACGTGACTTTAGAACATGGCTGGCGAACGGGGGCAATTATAAAAGAATTGACGGTAATTAAACAATATTTTTATTAATCTTTTTTGAAACTAATATGTTTTCAAAAGAATATTGATACGCTGAATTTAGTAGATGTGACCATATGTATAATACATAAATTGCATTACAGCACGAAATCGAAACCTTGAATGATCCAAAATTCAAAGAAAATGCGAACTGGCTCCAAATGTTAACCGGTTTAATTGAGGAACATCAGGATTATGAAGGACCTAAAGTACAAAATGAACTGGACGAATGGATGAGAGAACGGGATCAATTAAGAAACGAAATTAAATCTGTTTTCAACGAACAATTCGGCTCGGTGTTTAGAACATATCATAATCCGACTTATTTTTCTAGAAGACTGTTTAGATTCGCTGATATCTATATGAGCTCGATTATAAACCTATTAGAATACTCCACAAGTCATACGTTTTATCCTAGGAGAGGTGTAATGCCTCACGAGTATACTAGTTATTTCGTATAAAATGTCTATGTTTTTAGAAATATTTATTGTTCTTATGTAAACGCTTTTAGGGCGTACAATATTTTACAGAGAATAGTATTTTCGATGAGAAAAATATGTATTCGACATCATAATATAAAGCCTTCGTAACAGAGAATTTCCGTTCGCAATACTTCCGCCTTATTATTAGATATGCATGCATAATTCACATGTATATGCAATGTGAATCTATATCGATCACCATTAATGCGCTTTTACAGCCGCGTAGTTACAGGTAATCTGCATCGAAATGTAATGTATGTAAACGTGATAAAACGAACGGGCGTAGAGATTACGAAGGCTGTTACGTTATTATTATTATTATTATCATGACAATAGCTGTATTATGTAAAATGAAGTTGTAAGGAGTAAATGTACAGAATAAGAAAAGTTAAGCGATTATACACAAAGTATTATTGAGCTACGAAACTTATAACATATTTTAAGATTTAATAATTAAAGTTTATTTTTCGTAAATGATATAAGGAAAAGAGATAATGTGCTTTTGCGTAATTAGAAAGAGATAACTTTTGAAGAGTATATTATAAGATCATGTTAATACTCAATTATTTTTGCAAAGAGATTGTATATTTACTGTTAGCGTATTATAAATTTAAAATTTAACTTGTAATATATATTTATGAATATGCTGTATATCTTCATGAACAAATACAATGTATTGCATGTAATTCGATATTCAACCGAAAAATTTATAAATTAAATTAAAACTCACAATTGAATTGGCATTATTAGCTTTCTACTAAATTCTTTATTTAATCTTATTTTTCCTACAAGAAAGTATGCATTAAAAATTAAACAAACATTTGTTTGGTTAAAGTTTAAACACGTCTATTTAAAACGAAAATTTATTTTCTTTACAAATTTAATTATATTATATTTTGTATAGAATGATTTGATACAATCACAGATATTTTTAGCATATTCAAAAATCATTAAGATAACTGTGTTCAAAAATATTTAAATATTTATGAAAAATATTAAAATATATTTACTGTATGTAGACGAAATGTATTACTGTTGCTAAATATCTTTATTTTCAATACAAATGATGTTTCTATGTAAACATCAAGAACAAAAATATTTTTCCATCTCTATTACGAATATATTTATTGATTCTGTTTTGTTTCTGAATTGCCTATACACTTTCAAATTTTCACGAACTTGACACATCAAAAAAATTAGCAATATGACTTGGGAAGAGATTAAACCAAAGATTTCAGTACCAATATTTTGTATACTCACGCTTTGCACATTTTTAGCAGATATTCTAATTGACCAGAAAAAATAAGGAATAGAAAATAATAATAATAATAAGGTTTGTATAAATATGATTGATTTTCTAACAGCAATTATTTCTGATATAAACAAAATATATATCTTGATTTCATACTACCATAATTTTTAGGAAAATAACTATTCATAGTCTATATATTCATCTATATAATTCTAAACAGATATAAGTAATATCAACTTATTCTAATATTTACACGCATTTCTAGAAATATAATTTAATTATATTAATTAATTCTCTTTCTCTAGTTTTTATTTGTCTTCACGTTTTATATAATATTATGTACGTTTGCCATCCCGATATGATGGTAAATGAACTGGAAATAACTCAAAGATAAACAAACATTTCAAAAAGAAATTGCTCTAAATAGATTATCATCAATAACTTTTCAACAAGCTCGTAGAAACATAATGTATTGATGATGAATCAACAAACGAACACACCATAGAGAAAACGCTGAAAAAGTCCACTGACATGTTCATCCAAAATTTAAATGAAATCTCTAAGATAGATGTTAAGGATAAAAAAGTAAGTAACATTATCGTGATACACGAATTAATTTGTTAAAATTAATTTATATATATATATATTAAATTAATTTTATATATATATATAATATGTCTTGTTGCCAATCTTATTGTTTAAATACGAGAAATGTTTAAAGAACTAGAGTATATATTTTAACATATATATTAAAATATATGGTATACAAAATTATAAATAAAATTCTACACAAAAAAACATTTAGATGTATACACATTGTAGATCATCTAAATCTGAACTTGATATTTATTATTTTTCAGTTATTAGATCTCATCGAATCTAAAACGCTTTTGAAACTTTCTGAATCGCCTAAAGACATACCATCATCAAAAACATCAAAAGATGAGATGCAGAATGCGGAAATGAAAGTTTCACCATTCACGCCGCTAGAAGCAGCCGCTATATCCTCCGTCCTAGAAGAGTGTTTAAATCAGCTCGCCATAATCGGATTCATTATACCAGCCAACGTCGATCCACGCTGGGATGATTCGTTCAAGACAATCGACGAGACATACGGGATGCCTGATGAACCTGAAATTATCTTCAGAGAGGACATGGGCCTGTTACCAATTGTACCTACGAAGGCTGAAAAATTGCAGAGAGAAAGGCGCGCAAAAACACACTCTCATACATGTTTTATAATACACTTATGGAAAAGTATATTCTACATTCTAATTGCTTTGATGACTAGCAGATATATATAAAATTCATTAAAAAAATGTCACATGATTTCAGAAAATAATACGTTATTTCGAGATGCTTTTATCGGGGCTCTGTGTATATTCAAGTATTTCGCGAAAATATTTTGATACGTTACTGTCCCAGTAATCTTACTTTAAAAATAAGAATTTTTGAAAAGAAAGATGCTCTTTCAAGACATCACGTTAATTTGCATCTCCTTCTCCAATAAATCTGCATTTAGGAACTACATAAGTGAAGTCCTAAAAAAAGTCCTTCACGAAATGAAGAATCATAGAACATTTGATAGTCTGCAAAAAGAGGTTTATAATATCGCGAAGAAACTTGAAGACGAACGTAATCTTGAAGAAAGCGCCCAGATGTGGCTCAGCCAAGCTGAACAACTTCGAGAGCAACTAGAATCCAATAAAAAAGCGAACAAGAAAGACAGGAAAAACACGATAAAACTCGCACAAGAAAGCGACGCGCGAGTCGATCACGCGATATTCATAAATAATGGAAAATTGGGTAACGCATAATCCATATAAATGCGTTTCATAGTGTTCTGATTGAGTACATTGCATTGCAGGCTATGCGGAAAAATGGGCGAAAGCTAGATTGGAGCAGCAGGAACTTAAACTGAATCTACAAAATAAAGATATGCTGAACAAATTGAGTGAATATTCAAAAGAGTACAATGCGGAACAGGCTGTTTCGGCTGAAACACATACTTACTTAGAAGCAAATATCAAAGAAAAAGAAGAGCAGATAGATATGTGGACGAAGAAATATAATGAGGAGATTGTGGAACGACAGGAAGAAATCGATGAATTAAAGGTATATTCGAAGATTAATAAGGTGGGTAGTTGAATAAATAAGATTAAATAATATAATCCGTATAGTATACATATATCACACATACACACACACACACACACACACACACACACACACACACACACAACCCACACACACACACACACAC
>Ga0157363_1005511_pt1 | contig 11808 bp, 7 predicted proteins | sample AttsexASBM1_FD_111477 | JGI IMG/M metagenome (GOLD analysis project Ga0157363, IMG submission 111477) | Fungus gardens microbial communities from leaf cutter ant in Ribeirão Preto, State of São Paulo, Brazil - Atta sexdens ASBM1 | ecosystem: Host-associated > Fungi > Mycelium > Unclassified ...
AAAAAAATTGTATTCTTAAGAATATCCTGCATTTACGTATAGTATGTTTTCCTCTAAAATAAACCAAAACGATTCTCTTAATTTAAGAGGGAAATTATCTAAATTATCATATTCTAATACAAGAATTATTATATTCTAATACCATATAAGAACGTATTGGATGTTCTATTTAAACGATGATCTCAAATATCTTTTGAACAATACATTTAGAGAAAAATGTTTCAGACAAAGGTTGCATGGTTTTAAGGGGGATCATCAAAAATCGCGTGAAGCGCGCGTATAGCGACCTTCGCAAATCAAGAATATTATTAATTCAAGAGGAAATATTGTTATATCTGTTAAGAGGAAATATTAAGTACATCTTTTAGAAGAATACAATTTTTTTCTACATATATAATTATCGACCAGTCTACATATAATTATTTATTTTGTTGATATGTACTAACAAAAATTTTTATACTATTTCATAAAAAAAAATTGTCAAAAAAGAATTTAATTAGATTAATCAAATTTTGATTAGAACAATACAATTTTTTAATAAAAAGGTTAGAAAGTTTTTCTTAATTACATATTAACAAAATAAATAGTTATATGTCTCAAACATTTCTCTCAAAGTAGTGTTAATAATATTCTTATTATTTCGTTATATTAACTTTTTTATTATATTATAAGCTCTTTATTATGTCATCGTTCGTTAAGAAGACAAATTTTCTGCAGAGAATAGTAGCAATTAAAGATATAATCCAGTAATAACAGTGGATTTTTCGTGGATTACTACATTAAGCACAACAGGAGCGCTCTATCCGGGATTTTTATCTCGCCCGACAAGCTCGATGAGCAGCTTTGATGTGAGAATCAAATGACGCAGGATCTCTCTTATAATAAGGACTTGCATTCGCATAACGATAATGTTCGTCGCCGTTTCCTTCCAGGAAAAGATGCGAATCTTGAGATTCTCTCGATCCTGGCGACTGACCTTCGACGTCTCCTTTTGGAGCGCTACGTAACATAACACCGGGGCTATTCCATTCTCGAGAGCGTTCAATAATGCGACAGCATTCAAGTCGCGCTAATTAAAGCGATTCTATCATCTCATGGTATGCATGCGGGGGTGTTTCGAATCGTTCTGCATACCATTTATGATGGGTTTTCGGACGCGAGACCGGCGTTTCGGCACCGACAGACAAAAATTATAAATTTAAATGCATCCGGACAATAACGAGATACATGGAAGTCGAGTGCGGCGCAGAGATACTACTGGCAGTACGATTACCGCTAGAAATCGTTTCGTCTTGTTAATTGACCACTCTGGTTATTGCACGAGCCTCAATAATCGTAACATGAGATTCAGTGAGTGCTCCTTGCCCTGGCCTGAGCGAGGACATCACCTCGAAACGAGGTTAATTGCCCGCGAGTGTCAGCGGGAGCAGTGGCTCCATTCGAGCAGTGCACCATTCGAATCGCCATATGTCACTTGGTCCACGCCACGCTCCAAGAGCATCCTGTAGCACGCACAATAATGTCATTACAATTAATAATTGTCGTGAACAATCTTATGTGATTGGCGAGACGATATAATTAAAATGACAGACTGGCCGCGACAGACGAGACAAAGTTCTGTTGCGTTGAAACATGGTAATAGGATTTTAAAAAGATCTTTTGTTTGAATGTTACATGGTATATCACCTATAAGCATATACAGTAGAAAAAAAAACTGATTTGGTATGCAAAATACAAATAATAAATGACGAACTTAAATATGGAATATTGTTAATAAATTGTTTTTGCTTAGCGGAGTATTATTACGTTTTTTACTTATTATTTTTTATCTAACAATGACTCTTTTATGTTTGATTTATATTTGTTGTTTGAAATTTTTTTTTAATTTTTGTTTAAATTAATTTAAAACTTTTTAATTTACCTAATTTTTTTAACACCGTTTTATTGAAAATATTTGATTACTTTTTACGATTTTTTTATGTTTTTGCAAATCAAGTTCATACTGCTTGCAAAAATACTGAGATTAGCAATTCGTTTATCGAATTTACATATAATTTATTTTAGCGTCGCGCCTTGTAAAAAATTTGACAGAAATACACTCTTGTCACTGTTAGTTGATGGGCTCATCGCTCAAATCTTGTCACTTCATTTCAAACATAATTCTTTGTAAAATAGTCACATTATGGTTACAGCAACTTACCATATGCGTCATATGGTGCGATTACAAAAACGTGACGGCAGCGAAAGCGCATTACGTATTTCAGTGAGTTGGCACGAGATTTACACGTGTGCAAAAATAAATTTGTACCTTCGTCAATGCCAATCAATTCATTGTTCTGCTGTCTTGAACCTGCTACCTGTGATCGATGTCTCGAGATCGTACGCACATTTATACGACACGGCTTATATCAACGAAACAATGAACATGGGAGAAGTATGACATCAGTCGTACTTTTCTCGGCAATTTATTATCATCAACGAGAAATACTGGGTGCACCTCGAGTGCACCCTTACATTGCACGAGCTGTATAATAAGCTTATTTTTATGAAAAAAAAAAAAAGAATTGAAGAAATATTAATATTTTTTAATATAATCAATTTGTTGAAATTCTGATAAATAAGTATCGTCAGTTTTTAATGGTATATATATATATATATAAAACATATGAATATTAAAAGTATTAAAAGAACGATATTTATAATTTATGATATTATATAATTTATCTTATAATTTGGTACTATAATTTGCATCCAGAATTTAATTTGTTATTTTATTCACAATCATTTGTGGCTACAAGAATTAACATTTTTGAGACATCGCACTTTACTGCAAACCGCAACTGAAAAAGTATAGTCATTTGTATAGGCGTTGTTCCCCCAAATGCCAACATGAAATTTATTTCGCCGCGCCATGTAGTTTCTCACTCAAGTCATATTGATATACCACATAATACATCAAGTAAGTACAAGGCGAGCGATGCAGTGGTTGGGGTTCGCTCCTAGCCAAAATGCAATTGGCGGGGTCTGAATATTCCCGCTAAAGATAAACCTACCCAGTGAATTCCTGCATAGTAGAAACTCCGTGTTACCTGTCATCGTCCTTTCTCGTACTATCCGTGTGGAAATCCGGCTTATAGCGACTATATAGCGATGGCGTGGGTGTCAGGCGGCGGTTTGACATTCGTGAGACAATGAACAAACTGAGAGTTGAAGAACGGATAGTGGAAATGCGCCGGCGAGAGCGGGGGAAATGCCGTTCGGAATACCATCGAAGGTTTTGTCGTCGTTGCCCATCCCGGGATTACGTACCTTGGTCGTAGACCTTACTCGTGCCACGAGCTCTTCGCGCACTCGCGCGTCTGATTGCATAACGTCTACGATCTCTTGCGCGCACTCATTGCCGCCGTGTCGATTCTCAATAATGCGCGTCGGGATCTCCTTCGAGAGCTCATCCCACTTAATGCTCGCATGAAAGGTTACGCCGACTATACGTTAGATTAGCAGTGACGATATGCGCGTCTGTATAAGTAGGCGATCGGTCGCGATACTGTCAATTTATCTTGTGGCAGAAGCTGCGGGAAGTCTATTCTAAGTATACGCTTTTGACGACTGTCACGTTGCATTCATTGATGAATGAAAAATGTAGATAAATACAATTTCCAACAGTGTATGGAATTCTAAAAAAATATTGTAAACGGAACTTCTTTCTTTTGAAAATGTAATTTTAGATTTTCCAGAGAATAATAAAAAAATATAATAGTTAATTATGTCAAATTCTATATATTTTAATGAGAATTTTTATTTTCTCCTTGATGAGTAATTTAATGGAACGGTGTCAGAGAAAAATCTTTGTGAAGATAATTATCTACAATTTTATGTAACATACGTAAATACAGTTCATCCATAATTACGCGTATATAATTTACGATAAATGCAATAATAGTTTGTCGTGGCAAACTATGCATATATACGCAACGTTGGTCATCCACGACGATGATTTACCATCGCATGTAATTCTTTCTTTGCAAGCCGCTTGACATGCTAAATTGGCTCCAGCCTATGAAATATGATGTGAGGGATGATATGAGGTATCTAATATCGCGAAGAATAAACCGCGAATTTTACAGAATGTAATAAGATAGGAATTAATCGATGTTTAGCAAAGTTAAATCGTAAGAAGCAATGCAAGATGCATTCTTGAGTTTTTGCGTGATTCTGCGCTGCACATCAGAAAGATCTGAAACTAACACACGCCTCGATAATCTTTTACACTTACGAAATGTTCAGTCATTGCGTTGCTGTAATGCGAGAAGAAGGAGAAAGAGAATCAACAAGCTGCCCGCTGCCATTAATTGCTGCTACTGGCGCACGCGTTATTCTTTATACGAATTACGCAAACTTCTCCACGATTTGCATTCGATGCTTTATACGTAATAACAGTCTAATCCGTGTTACATACGTGGACAATTGCACGCATGATGTGACGATCAGCTTTTATGAAATCTCGATATGACAGACAATGAAGCTTGAAATATCCTACAATGGACAGCGCGAATAGTGCATCAAATTTCAGTCACGAAATTCTAAGGAGACGAAAGATGCTCTAAGTCAGTCTGAGTAAATACATGATATTTTGCATATAGTATGCTATATACGCAACGTGCAATTATTTGGCATTGCCAAAAGGTAGACAGAGAGACGTCTATCTTGACTTTCTTTTTCTGCCTTTTCCCTCTCGGTCTTGCGCAGCCTTATCCATAGTGTGCAATTAAATTTGACATATCTGGGTAAGAAGCTTTTACCCACCATTTACTCCAATCAATCGCTATTGGCATTCCAGCCATTCAACTATATATTATACACACGTCTTGCAAAAATCAATATTTCTCCAATCTTTTTCCGCGATACTGCACTCTTATTAAAAAAAAATAAGGTTCAAATGTCATATTTTTTCTTCGACGTGTCATTGTGACATTGTCATTCCTCTTCCATTTGATTAAAGTTTCCGTTTATCTTGGGCATATTTTCAATTAGCGTTTGACAGTGCGATAGGAAGAAGGCGAATAAAAGAAGAGAAACATGTTAATATGAGCATTATATTCCTGATAAATGCATTCAATTGAAGATACGTTTCATTTCTGAAAGTACGCAGTTTGCAACGCTTCTAATCGATGTCTTGAAATAACAAGTGAATGAAAGGAAAGGAAAGACGGCGACTGACGTTAAAAGTCACCGAGTATGATGTGACTGAATAATCTGGCCGTAGCATCTTACCAAATAAACGATTCTCAACTGTGACTGGCCAGTGGAATCGTGACTTTTTATTATTCACGGATTCATACTCGCCGACTCATACAGGAGACAAAATCATGAGTCATTTTCAATTGTGTCCAAAAAATATACTAAATGTATGCATTTATTCTTCTCAGTTATCAAATTAATATGAGTTTTGTTTATTCGATAGCATAATTTTATTGCCCTTACAATTTAAAAAGAAAAAAATTTGTTATTCATTAATTGAGGGTATTGAATCTTCAGATTGATAACATCAGAAGCGAGGAGATAATAATTACAATTTATTGAAATATTAAAATAGAAATATTTTTCAATGAAACAATATTTGCATTTGATAAAGTATATTTGTAAAATTTTGAAAAACTTTTTTTATTTTAGAATAGAATAAAATTTTATTTCTCAATCAACAATTGTCATATTATAGTTCATTTTATTTTCTGGCATAATATCCATTTTAAATATATGATTATTTATTAATTATTAGAATAAAAGGAATTTTTTTATATTCTATAGGATGAATCAGAGTCAACAGTTGGACCAATTTTTTTATCCTATGAGAAAATTATCGATTTTATACCTAATTGAATTATTGTATAACAATCAATTATTTTCTCATAGGGTAAAAAGCTGGTTCAATGACTCTGATTCATCCTGTATATTTTAATATATTCTATCGATTGCAAATGTTTTATTCTATTTTATTAAATTCTTCGAAACTCTAAACTATATTAAAAATATTTAAGAATTTTGTTTATGTATTTTCTCACTTCTGACATCACATTCTAAAAGAATTGCAGTGAGTAGATAGGAGTCTAAAGATTAATACAGATTTTTTAAGTTTTTTAAATAAAGTTATTACTCTTGAAAGAAAATATTTACGTTTCTGCAATTCCGTTGAATATTAAATCTAATAAAATCATAAGCAATATATAATAGTATAAATATGTATTGCTTGAAAAACATTCCGTGTGAAAAACATTCCATATAATTTACATCTTATAATCTGTCTAGATATCGAGAAATATTAAAGAGGCTATTAACCAGTCTGTTGAAAATTGCCCAGAAATCAATATGTGTATGTACATTATTGCCTGTTTATAAACGTATGCATTCCATTATACGGCTTATTACGACACTATCGGATTTATAAGAGGACCACTGTACAGATGAAAAGTCACCCAAATTGCGAAGATGTATTTGTATAATCACGGCTGGTCGTTGCATATAGAGAAAACATCGAAGTCACATTAAGTTGTGTCCGCGACATGCCATTAGCTGAATCTTGAAAGCCTTGTGCGTACGTGGAAAGACTCATAGGAACGGTGAAGGAGCATGGGATCCTTCACACCCACGTTCTATTCTATTGATTATCTGTTGAGCAGTATCCGGCACCTATTGTGCTATTTCTTCCTCACAAGAGATACCGTAAATATTTTCTATACGTGACTTGTTTCTCATATAAAATGACATCAATTCGGACGGATATTTTCCTAACATATAAAAACACAAATTACTTTACCCACAAAGAGCTTTTATTTGAATATAGTATCTAAGCGAATTATAAAATTAAAAATTCTATCAAAAAAACACATTAAGTTTTTTGTCATATAGTTTAAAATAGAGATATTTGAAAGTATTTTTTGTGTGTGTGTGTGTGTGTGTGTGTGTGTGTGTGTGTGTGTGTGTGTGTGTGTGTGTGTGTTTGAATTATTCAACATTTTTATTCATGAAGATGTTACTCTTGGTCATTTTAATGTATCTTATACAAAATATATAACTTGTAACACGTGAGCATATTTTTACCTAACACATAATATTGTGATATAAAGCAGGGTATGATGTTATTCGATCGGAGAGCTTTCATTATACTATATGCTATTCTTGTATTATGCATGCTACGAGCATAATGACTCAAGTAAAGAACAAAAGATACAAAGTGACCAATATCAAAGGAAATAGCTTGGAAAGCGGATTATGGGTGAGATGGAATCTAGGTCATTGCAGCAACCAAGAAATATAGAAGGCATTTCATTATAGCAGTACAATTAAAAAGTGTTTAAATTTTGCTAGTACTAATCCTATCACATTTTCCATAGTCTTACAACCAATTGATTCTATCTGAACACATTTCATAAATAGACTATGATAAGGTTAGTTTTAGTTTTATGATGGAAAATTTCATTTTAATTTGTTAAATGACTGAATAATTATTTTATGCTGATTACGAAGTTTATCTAGATAGATCAAACAAATGCAAATAGTCAGTTCGAGGACTTATTGCGGTGCGACAATTGATCAATTTTGTTTATTTTACCTCGCTACATAGTCATTTGCTACTTTTTGCAATAATAAGTTGAAACAGTAACGAATGAATCGATCTAACGAACCGTATAAACATCACGTTATATTCTTTCTACATTGTAAATTACTATAAATAAAAGTATTAGACAATACTGTAGTTTTCATCTTATTCTATTCTTAGTTTTATCTTATTCTGACTTATTTAATGAGTTTGAAAAGGAGAAGAATACAATTTGATATCAAGGATAATTTTTCATTATAATCTCTAATTGAATCTTGTATTTTGTTTCGTTGTTGATTTCTATTTCATTATATAATTCTCGTGAAAAATAACATATACATATACAAAGTATCTGATGACAATAATTAAATTCTAGCAGGATTAAACTGATTGTGAGTAGAGAAGTCCTTTGATAGAGAACCATCTTACAATTTACATCTCGGCGTTATATCGACAAAGGAAATTCTATATTTCGATTTGATTTTGAGAAAGTAAAAATTCTAATGTCTAGTTCTTCTTTTTCTTCTCGACCGATATCTTGCGGCGAATTGAAATGGTCGAGCGGAGTCGTGGCAGTTACTGGAGCCAGCGGAGCGTGCATGCGACTTTTCCACAGTCACTTTCATAATACATACAAGCCACTTCCGAAAGTGAATCAACGTATCCGACGTTAGGAGAAGGTTACGCATAGCTAATGCAATCTTATTTACACAAGGCGAGATCACGCTGAGGAATTTCTTTGTGCATAATTTTTGATACGCGCTTAGACAGCGGAATTTTTATAGACAGTTGGCTGTTGACTTGTCTCTAGATATTATTAATGATATTATGCTAGCGAAGATAATAAAGTCGCACGTGCGAAACAGTAATGCTAATATTAAAGCTTTTTAAATGACATAAACGTCCTCTTATCGATCATTATATTATACATTTAACGAAGCAGTCACCCGTAACACTATAATTACAACATGTATTAAAGTTTTGAGACATTATTAACAATTATATAAAATTTTATAGATGGAGAGATTTTAGAAATAGCAAAGAATCACAGATATTATATTAAACGAAAATCGATCTGTCATTAAAAATTTGTTATTGAGACACAGGCTGTTTGGCAAATATTTGTACTAAAAACTATTGAAGAATCATTGCTCTTGGCATCATGTCGATGACAATAAAATGAGATTAAGGTAATCGGCCAATGTTACTACGGTTGCCGGATAATTATAATTAGTCACGCTTTTCAATCTATAACTCCTTACCAAATGTAGAATAGAATGAAATATATTAAAATGTTAATGACTTAATTTTCACGCATGTCCATTAGCACTATATTGTTACAAGGATAATGAACAGTCAATTATACGTCATGGTCAAAATAAATATAAAATAAAATTTTATTCGCGTTTTATCCTATTTTATTTTTTAGGGAAAGAAATTTATTTTATTTTATAAAATATCATTAAATTTTACAGGGATATAAAAATTAAAGTCTATCGTACGATATCACATGATTAGCACTATTTAGATGGAATGCAGTAATTATATCCAATATTACACACAATGCTTTAGATATTTCATTATATAGCCGAGAATCCAGTCTCGAATTGTCGCGAGAAATACTTTGTAGAAGCAATACAGCTTTCATTCTCACACTTTAAACCTGTCACCGATAAAATATTACTGGATTGTTTGGTGATTTATAACTGCTCGAGAAATTGAACCAAAATAATTTATCATTATTTTACAAATATTGTCTGTTCTTGCATAATTATCCTTGAAGAAATTTATTATTTGTTTTTAATATTGCAGAAAATATTTTTATAGTAATTATTAAAAATAATTTCTTAATCTTATAAAATCTTTTTTTACATCATTTTTATATCACATTACGACATGTTATATTACATAAAATTTATTTATAAATATACATATTTATAAATTGTTCTATAAAATTATAGTAATTGACGAAGCAAATTTAGATTCGATTAATAATGTTCAGCCGTTTTTATGATTATAATACTTTATAATGATTGTCGAAGAAAATGATCATCGAAGTGGTATAACTCTATGATGAATCCCGACAATTTCAATCAACGTTCAACGATGTTACGTGATTCGCATTGTTTCCAAGTATCACGGACACTTATTGCGCAACAGCGTTTTGATGAGTGATTGACCTACAGGCGCCTTCAGTATAGTTTTTATAAACGTCGAAGTAGGAGACGTTATTCAAGTATTAGCTGCGGTCGAAGTCTACATATAACAATTGCAACACTCACGTCATTACGTAAGCCGTATAACTACTTTCGATTCGATTAAAATGTATTCTGATACCATTTCAATCTATTTTCATTTTGGATAACAAAAACTCATGTAATTGGATCATTTAGATGATCATTGCATAAATCGTTTAAAAGCAACTATTAATTGCTTTGATCTCTTTTACTATTTTTACTCAGCAAGAATGCAATTAGAATTGCTTCTGAATATTAATCAAGATATCAAATTTTGTAATGTATTGTCTCTATTAAAGCATTCCTATTTCAAGGACAGTTATCAATCGAATTTTAATTGCTTATATTTCTGACAGTAATGTAAACAGTTTTTTCGAAACATATGTGTTTAATATAAGTATATCAGTAATAAATATTTAAAACTTGCTGTGGCCAAGTTTTTTTTATATTTCGCTACATTTAGCACGCGTAAATAAATCCAGTTTCAATGGAGTTCGATAAATCTTGCATAATAACAAGTACACGTGTCGAACGTAATACTCACCAACATTTCGATCAAGGACAACTCAACGTATCTTGAAGATCGCGTGGATCTTAAGATGCACCAATTGTACCTTCTTAATTACCAAGATGACCTTCTCAATGGAGCATCGATTTTGGTCTTTATTCAATTTCACTTTTTCGATGAATTATGAAACGCTCGAGTTGTGAACCAATACGCGATCTTAAGTGAGATTCGAACAATGTTATTTTGTAATATCATTCGCGACACAATTTAAGGACGTGAGGCACTCCGCTGCAAATGCGCGGAGACATGCGGGTTTCGCCCGTAATTCGAAGACTGGTCATCGCGGTGGCGATGCCACGGTATTCAAAGATCGAAAGACCGAATGTCTCCTCCCGCGGGGGATCGAATGATCCGAGGAAGGTGGCGTCCTGTTAAGAACGGAGAAAGACGGGAAAGAGAACTGTCACGGAGAGGGGACTGAGGGCCCTGCAATCTTCATGGAAGGGGCAGAGGCATCCGAACCCTCCAGTTTGATGGTAGGGATCTCAGAGAGAGCTCAGGTGAATTGAGCAAAAGACAGAGAGAGAGAGAGAGAGAGAGAAAGCGCAAGCAAGATGAAGTAAAAGAGAGAAAGACGCGTCATCGAGAGAAAAAAAAAGAGATAACACGAGACGCGATCCACGGTGAATCGCTCATAAGAAACGCGTATTGTTGTGTGTCAGCGCGCGCGATAGTTATGGGCCCCAGGCAACCTTGTCCCAGTACCGTGTGGCCGTTCGCGTTCATCCAGCGTTGATGGAACACAGCAAGTAAGCGGGCGACGCATATCCAACGAAATACGAGTGTCGATGAGGAATCGTGAGCTTGGCGCCTCATGCAAGACTTATGCCACGCCGCCTGTGTCGGCGGAATCGAGGAAGAAATCCTTCCGCACTGGTATCGCATGTTTTGCTTTCGTAACCGGAGGATGCGTATCCGCCCTATCTGGGTCATGGATGTATCTGAGAAAACGACGCTATATTTTGGTCAGATCCTCCTTCCTTCTGAGTACAAGCACTCTCCGCTACCGTTAAGCAGGACCTCAATTTGCATCGCGCTCGGAAAAATGGCGCGCGATTAATGAGAACGAAGATACACAATGTCGAAGTTATCCCACGAAATACGCTGCATTATAATGAGCTTATAGCTATTGCACTCGACAAATCGCGATGCGAGACAATTTATGAAAGAGAGCCAAACACAATACATACATTGAGAATGAATCGAAACGTCGGACTTCTTCGTCCCGACGTTTTATCTTCCGTGCCTCTTTGATTTCTCTTCCATGTTTTTCCACGTCTCTTCAGAGACACTTTAATACGCAAATCCACACTAGTGTCATTTACATAACGGATGCTTATTTTAATCTAGTGACAAGTCAATGCAGTGGTTCCACAGCAAAATTATATAAGCGTCTACGAGGAGTA
>Ga0157363_1005512_pt1:0-10000 | contig 11808 bp, 8 predicted proteins | sample AttsexASBM1_FD_111477 | JGI IMG/M metagenome (GOLD analysis project Ga0157363, IMG submission 111477) | Fungus gardens microbial communities from leaf cutter ant in Ribeirão Preto, State of São Paulo, Brazil - Atta sexdens ASBM1 | ecosystem: Host-associated > Fungi > Mycelium >...
ATCAATCGTATCAAGATTTGTCTTCATCTAAATAAATTCTTTTTCTATATTTCCACCAAAGATTATACTTTACAAATAGACATAAAATTGCTAATTGAGATTACTAAATTGCTTACTGATTAGACTATAGATAAAACTTATCTATAAATTTAAATCATATGCACAATTTCCTAATAAAAGTTTGCAAAGTTTGCATCCTGTATATAGCAGAAAAAAATGATTCTGATAAACTTAATACTATTATTAAGAATTAATGAAAGTTTTTTTATCGCTTATAAGAGAAAGAAAAAAATTTCAAATTTTCATAACAGAATTATAAATATTGCAAGGTTTCGAAAACATCCCTCTCGCATTCAAGAAGAATTAATCATCTAAAAGCAGAACGTTAAAATAAACTTTATAAATCTCGTTGTTCAAGTCTTAATATAATTATTATATAATCGTTTGAGATTCCTGCGAATTTTTCTCAATACACACACGGTACATACTCGCGGTACATAAGCGCGTATTTGCGCAATGTAACGTATACATGCGATCGCAATGGAAGAAAGCACTTAACTGATTTATCCTACGCAAACACCGCTTTGCTGCATACACTGCGAACGGGATGAATAGCGCAACGATATATCGTCTAATTGACTTGATGTATATTGTTGTTCGGTAAACCGAGATTCATCAACCCCGAGTTTTCATACTTCACGAGAAACGAGTAGCAACTTTAGAAAGATAAATATTTCAAGTAAAGACAAGTTTATCCCTATCCGAAGAAAAGAAGAAACATTTCGAAATTCCATCGAGATATCCTTATAATATTTACTCTCAACTGCCTCGCTTTTATTGCATGCTACTAATATCGTTATGAAAAAACGCCGCACTCCAAGAGTATTTGAATTCTAGAATAAGATTTGCCAGAAATTTTGCAAATCTATTATGATTTTTTAAAGAGACAGATCTCGTAAATCAATAGCTTTCATCGGTGGACTTTCATCCACCACATTGGTGCATCATCGCGTCGGTCACGCGACATGAATTATAGTCCGGCGTGGTGCATTAATGAGTTTAGTTGTTCGCACCATGCGATCGAACTTAAAAATCGACAAGATGAAATTTACCATAGGTCATGGTAGGTCTTAACCACGCGCTTTTTATTAACGATTCTGCTTTAAACGTGCACGAGACACGCCTCTTATACATGTGTGACAAATTACACTCATCACAAACTCGGCGCAATAACAATAATAATCGAAGACAAAGATTGGAGAGAAATCGAAGAAGAGAGAGAGGAAGAATCGTTTATTGGTGTCTTAAGACAAGTAATAAGTATCAGTACATACAAGCAAATGATGATATGAGAAAATAATTTATGATGAATTTATGAATATATCAGTACGTTTATTGATTGTCAAAATTATAAATTTTTATAATTAAAGATGATTAATTGGAATATGATGATTACCGCTCCTGTGTTATTTCTTTTAGTTTATTTATCCTCTAACTAACTGTTTCTTATTCTTATCTTAATTCTCAAGAATGAAACTAACGGAAAAATGAATGTATATCACTATTTATGAGAGAAACATTCTGTGAATGTTATAATGAATGCCTTCATTTTCGGTCATTTGCAAAAGTGAAGAGATTTATGACGCTTAATATATCTTCCTACGTATCATTTTCGTTTTGAATCCTCCACATCGTTAGGAAGAAACGTCATCGATTTGTCCGCCGAGCAATTTCGATCGTCTTGGGTAAGCTGGTGTTCGCAAACATTTCCTGCGGCCGCGTTTCCACATCTGTTTACACGAAGAAATATCCGCAATTGGAAGAGGAAGAAAAAAAAAGAGAACTCTCCCTCGAGTTCCTCTCCTTCTCGATAACTTCTGGTAAGGCCGGAGTATGCCAAACAATCGGCCGTTCGAAAACAATTTCGCGAGCCGATACATATCTCGATGCGATATAGTCTGGTAGGTAGGAAGAGCGACCCTCCGAGTATAAGTACAAGAGAGAGGAGAGGCAGAGAGAAAGAGAAGAATCCCGGGGATTCCGAAAGCACTTCACCTTACCCCGCCGTCCCATGACGGTCGAGACGGCGATAAAAGTGGAGCGGTGGCGGGCGAATCGCACGCGCTCGTAAATAGAGTCGCGGGTCCATTCATGAGTTCGGCCAACAGCAGCACTGTGGCAGAAGTGGCGGTGCGCTCGTGCGTACACGCCGGAAAAGTCTTTTTCTCGGTGTGTTTTACGGGAGGTCAGGGTTACAGAGGCGGAAAGAGGAACATGGCAAGGGGTGTGGGAGGAGGAGGAGCAGGAGGAGGTGGAGGCGAGAGTTTTACGTGCTGCTACTACTACTACGAGGATTCACTCTCTTTCTTCCGCTTTGTCTATTTATCTATCTGTCTATTCATCCGTTTTTGTCTTCTTTCTACGTAACATTGGTTCACATTGTTAAGAGATAAAATGAATTTCGAGCAATGCGTTGACTATCGCTGGTAATTTTCGTGCAAACACGTGGATTTATCTCGACTCGGCTAATTAGATCGTTCATCGCGGAATTATTCGGATAAAACGATGAAAAGTCAAAAGATTTTTATTGAAATAATTATTCTACACAAAATACAGGTTTCAATGTACTTTGTACGTTGCATTATCCGTTTAGTTCCGAAATTTTTTGCAGTTTCACCTACGATCATCCGATCATTATTTCAGGTCCATAAGCTCGGAGATTAATTGATCGAAGTACAATAATACATAATACATAATTTACTATATTGATCTAAATTAAATAAACTTTACAGTAATAACAATAGTAATTATAAAAATGTAGCAAAACACAATTTATCGCACGGTAATAAGAAATTAACTATAATTTTGTGAAATATTTCAGTAGTTTCCTGTGAGAGAAACATAATGTTACAATACTTGCAAAAGTGCAAACTTTCACGAGATAAATGTTAATACTTAATATTCTTAATTTTACAATATCCAACTGTACAATGTCCAATAAAAATGATGTTTCTGCTCTAAATTAATAAAAATGGTTGTAATGTCCTTTATAATAATCTTATCTTATTAAAAATATAAATTGGAAATATATTAATAATTAATGTCATCTAATGTGCCTATATTCACAAAAAAAACTTCACAAAGAATGATATCCGAGGAATTCACTGTTCTTTCAAAAAATATAACAATTGAGTCATACTGCTAATTGTATAAATGAGAAGATACGTCTTTTAAATATTACAGAGAAATATGATCGCTGGATATAAGCGTATCGAATGGCATTAATGCTCTCAATTTACATTTCCTACGATACATTATATACGATACATTATACATTTTCGTTAATTTGTATTAAGTACGAAGAGACATTGTGTATACATATAGATACTTTTCGTTATTATTTGTTGGATATTAATATTAATCCAGTAAATAATACAAGAGATAATATATCGATATCAAAAATTTATAGGATCGAGAGATAATTTTCGATATCTCGAAGAATTATAATCTCTGATTACATGCGTGCCATGCGTTAAAGCGTGCTTTCGCACTCATGTTCTCACAGCCGAGATAGAGTCGAGCTTCAAAACGACTTTATCGCTGATAAAGATAGCCTTATCACCCCCGACGCGCTGATAAGACGTGTCGCATGGAACGATTGCTGATGATATTCGATTTCCTTTCTCTTCCTCTATTTTATTAGTAATTGACGGTCATCTTAATTTTTAAAATCACTCATGTTATGTACGTAGATCAAAGGTTTCTTTCAGGAAATAATTGATGGTTTAGAATTGAAAATGATAGTTATTTCGGTCAATATTTCTTTCATTCTATATTTCATATAATAGCATCTCCTTATTACAAGATGACAAAGTGAAAAAGATACTCGTTTGTAAGTATGAGATAACGACTAATGAGACAAGGTTTATCTCAATCCTTCAATCTTGAACTGTTCAATTTATGGGTTTTAAGTTTTGCTACACAAATTTTTATACACACACACACACACACACACACACACACACACACACACACACACACACACACACACACACACATATATATTAGATAGTCTACGTAAATTGCTCTAAATTGTTTTCTCAGAGGTTGTTAGAAAACGTTCTATATAATTTATATGGACTTAGGATTATTACGACAAAATCAGATATCGATGTTTTGTATCAAAGTTGATATCTGACGGTATTCAACGTAAGGAAGTATTGATAGTATTACATAGCGCTACAAATTTTAAAACTATATATAAAAAGTTCTTGAAACTTATAAATAAAAATAATTATTATATGTCAACTAAGAACTGATTCTTCAAGTAAAATACAATAAAAATATTAAATATACACGTACATTTATACAAGGAATAATTTTCAATAATTATTGTCCGTAACTAACAAGAGAAAAAATTCATTTCACGTAGCATCGTAAATAAAAGAAAACACAAAACTTTCGGACATTCTGTAAATATACTTTGCAAAAAACGCAAATTTGTTTGTATCTATGCAAATACTTTTTCCGCATATTTCTGCATATCTTGACGATTGACACTTTGTGGTAACTATTTCTACATCCGCATGTAAATTCATCGACATCCGTATATATACGCAGATTCGTATCGTTAGGATGTTTTTGACTTTATTATCCTTAATTATTGAACTTGATACTTAAGTATCAAAAGCAAAATATGAACATTTTAATATAATCACAGATATTCTCGTACTCGATAAGAATATTTTAACCAGATTGCTCATTTGACCGTCCCTCCCTGATTGCTCCTATATTAGCGCTCTAATTCATGGGCCGATAACAATCGGCACGAGCCGCTCGGCGAATGGAAGTCACGCGTATGCACGAGCTGTCGAATTAACCGATTAGCCTACAGCACCTGTCATCGTCCCCGGATGTCGGTGTCACCAGCGCGCCGAGGCGGCCTATGTTAACAGGTGCCTCCGATTCCGAATCGCCCAGCAACGCCGTTCAATTATTTGAGGCTAGAGTTTTATCTTGCAGAGAATGTGAGATCGAGTGGGAGAGAGAATGCGGTTAAAAATTGCATCGTCCAATGACAGATCCATCGAATAAACCTGCAAACGATCATAAAGTACTTTGACGGCTCATTTTTGTGATGGTAAAAAACACAAATGCATTATTAATTTTGTTACACAGTTTAACAGAACAATCGAATAATTCTATATATACATTTTTCTATATAAACTATAACAAAAAATAGATTATTTTATAAATATTCCAATTTATATCTCAATCATGTGATTTATTAAGGACGTTGTATCTAAATTAAAAATAGTTATACTGTAATATGAATAAGAAGATTATTAATAGCTATTAATCGGGGAGAAGATGTAAAGGTACGACACTCGGAGACGATGTTCTTGAGATGCAAGAGAGACGCCCGCGAAACAACTTTTGATGCCGCGGAGGCGAAAGGCGAGAGTGGCGGGAACGGCGGGAAAATTGAGCCAACCGTCCCGGTATATCTTGTTGCTGCACCACATCGTCGGTGTAATACGGTTTTCACCGGCTCTTTCTCGGAGTTACAGCTAGGCAGAATTGTGCCATAACTGTACACGAACAACGCGCAGATTTTGCCTGGTTCGACGTTGCATGTTGTAACATGTAATGCGTCTTTCCAGTTAATCCCAAGTATATAATCTTTACCGTAACCTTAATTCGGATCTTCGTTTTGAATTGCTGTATTTCTCAAAAATAAGGTAGAAGAGTCCGTGTATATATACACGGTAATAATAGACTTTTAATAAAGAGATTTTTAAAAACCTTATTCGATATTCATCGAGAAACTTGTAAAAAAAAAAACTTCAGTTTTTTTCTCGATACGTTCTATACGTGCATATATTTCAGAGTGTACATATTTTTTATGTTTAAATTTGATATTTCAATGGAAAACAATATTTCTCGATATAAATATTTGCGAGCTCTAAAATTCATGTGTATTCTATGTTACATGTGTATTATAGCTGCTATATTTTTTTCGCTTTCTAATAGTTAAACTAAATTTTCCACTAAGCTGTTGCTTGTTTGCGAGAATGTGAACAGAAACGTAATAAATAAAAGAATTTCCCTCTTGATTGGCGTTTTCGTGACACGTCAGACAATTCTCGTCTTTCGCATAAAGATGTCTGTCCGGCAGTGGTTTAAGAATTCAGGCCGGAAGTGCACACAACACAGGAGTCGCAGCTTTCGAAGACGCGATCGTAAAACGTCCCGCCAGATCTCTGCCGTTTCCTGATCCCCACCTTGAGTAGCTTCGCCGAGGCACTAACGAGCGCTTCTAGTCGACGAGAAAGTCCAGCGACGCCTGTGCGCGGCAAACCTCAGCGAACTGAATTCTGTAGGTATATCTTTGTATAAACGAGACGCGTCCGTTAGGAAATATTGAGAATAATTGAAATTTCTCTCTCGTAACTTAAGCATAATATATCTCTTTCACAATTTGAAACCACGACATTGATTGCTTCAATCAAAAATACAAAATTATTTTCCGTCTCAGAGAAAATTCTTCCTTCCATAAATTCGATAAATTTTTTTAGAAATTTTACATGCGAGATATCGAAATGTATTATCACTAGAAATATGTGTACGTAAATGATTCTGTGATCTATTAAAGGAACTTTTACAGGATAGGAAAGCTATTATAGTGACATTGAAACAGTGTCATACTTTGAGACAAGGAATGCAATGAAAAATAATAAATTATAACAAATGTTAGGGAGAAAAAGAAAAGCTATAAGATTTTTTAAATAGAGAGAGAAACCGTTGTTTTCTAAAATTTTAAAACTATACTGAAAAAAATGAGTCTGATTGTACTAATTGAAATTCCGATTGAAAATAAACAAAATTTTTGATTAAAATTTGCTAAATTCTAGTTCAGATAATCAGAATTCCGATTGATATAATCAGAATCTTTCAATTCGTTCAATTTCAACTAGACATTTTTCTCAATGTACGATCCACTTGATGCCACAAATGCTTCGCATTGTTGAATCTTGAATTGTTGAATTTTTTTATTGGTCAATTAATCAAATTCTTTCTTTTAATTGCTCAATCAAACGTTTCGAAGCATTTGTAAGAATCAAATGGACCGCATTCTTTAAAAATTAACGAAAATCAAGTCGGAACAAATATACATTTAATAATAAAACTATCGAGGACTCGTTTGTAATATTAAAACGAAGTGGCGAGGGAAAAGGTAGAGAACTACCGAACGCGAACGGAAGCGCGCAACGTCTCTCTCGTGCCAAATTCTAAATTCCCTTCCACCTCGTGGTCGTTTTCGCGGCCGCCAGCCGTGCATGCGCGCCCCGCGTTCGAATAAGGCGTGCTCGCGTCGCCACGGCCTCGTCGAGTAAGCAAGGACATTCATTGGCCACAATTCATCCGTTGTGCCGTGCCTAGCCAATCGTAAACTCGACCGATGCTTTTCTCCGTGCTGGAGTCGCAACTATCGTCATCGTCGCCGTCGTCGTCGCTGTGCCACTCACGTTAGCGACTTACGACGTGCACCGATATCAGCGCCGCGATATATACACGCGTATATCGCGTGCAAGCTAGATACACACGATATATGCGTGGAGCGCGGATTTGACTTGAACGGCGACGGCGGCGGCGGCGGTGGCGGCGGCGGCGGCGGCGGCGGCGGCGGCAGCGGCCGTTTTCGTGCTTGGCAAAGTCCGCGCATTCTCGCGCCATGTCTCGCCGGCCAGTTAAAAGTCGTCTCCACGCCACCCGTATATACGACTTAGCCACTCTCTTGCTCCGTGGTATCAGCCGTGGCTTTAACAACGACCGGACATTGCGTCGGTCGATGGAATCGTCAACGGGGAATCCCAGCGCGCGCGCGCGCTTCGTCAGGATACATATTTGAGACGGCGTTTCATCTCGATCTCATGCATTTGTACATTTACATCCTGTATTGTATAATAAAGAAACTATAGTTATCATCGTTTTCCATTGATCACGCGTGGAGGTTTTCCCTGATAGACTATCAAATAATTTCATTTGGGATTCGTGAATGAAATAATTTAGGACGAGAGATATTCTCTGGTAAACTTATTTTGCAATTTTAAAATTTTTCAAAGTTCGCATCGATTCGTAAGCGTTATCGAGTTTCTAAAAGCTCGATAAAATGCTATACAATAGACTACTGCGTCGAAAGATAAAGTTTCTTAAAATTGTGTGAAAGGAAACAAGGAGAATATCATCTAGATACATATCTATCTTTACGAGATTCTTTTTTTCCTCGCGATTTAATAAGTTAAAGAAGCACGCCGGTACGTTATTCGCGAAGTTACGCTGAAAATATCTACTCCGACGCCCCGCCATTTCCACCGTCGCCTTCGCCGTCGCCGTCGCCGTCGTCGTCGGCTGAGTCGGCTCTGAAGAGAAACCGAGCTCGGCATTACGAAGCATGGTTACGAGTCAGCTCGGAGCCGCGTCGTCGGCGTACATGTAGCAACGGCTCGCTCTCGGTCTCTCCGCTGGAGAGACCTCGAAGTCCGCGCGCTCTGCCTCGCGGCCGCATACGGAATGACGCGCAAAATTCGTGGAATTGGCCGACGCGGGGAGGTCAGCCGATCGTAGAACGACGGCGCACGTCCTCCGGCGTCCTTTCGCCGTCGCGGCGTCCCGATGACGCGCCCCTTTTACCCGATAGGGAATAAAAATGTTCCCGGTGAATTTTCTTAGGCTGCGCGCCGTATAGAACATGGCTCGCGCGTTGTCTGCCCTTTCCCCCGTCCCCGGCCACCCGTCGCCACGCCGCACGCCGCTCGCCGCACGCCGCGCCGCGCCGCGCCGTCGCTGCTTGCTGGCTGGCTGGCTGGCTGGCTGGCTTGGCTGGCTGGCTGGCTCGGCTGTACGAGCGAGCGAGCGAGCGAGCGAGCGAGAACCCGAGACCTCCTCTCTCGGACCTGGTACTCTTCAGCTGCGCGTCGTATATAGCCAGCCAGTCAGTGGAGAGTTTCGAACCTAGTGGCGTTAGGCCGACTCCCTCGTGTTCAGGGGCCCCTGCACGGTGCATTGGAGGTTCCCCGGTGAAGGCTGCCCGTTCTCGGCGCTCTCGACACTCTCGACGCTTCGTACGCCCGAACCTCTGAAGGCTCTACGGCCTCTATTCCTTATGTTTTTAAGGCCGCATGAAAATTTACTCACGGACGCGCTCACTCCCGCGCGCACAAGTTCCTCTTTGCCCGTCCTTTTCTCCGTTTTCTCTCGGTTCTCCCCTTTTTTTCCTCTTCAATATCTGATATGCGAACGTCGCTTCGCGCCGATTGAACATTTTCGAAATCTAACAAAATAGACTCTCCTTTCGAGTTAATTAATTATGTTATTCTCATTTCAATCATCTTGCAACAATTCCATGTTAATTTCGACGACAATATCACGAGCGTATTGATAAATAATATCGCGCAAAGCAAAAGAGAGAATATCGAACATATTATTTATACATACGTGTGTGTGTGTGTGTGTGTGTGCGCGCGCGCGCGTGCATCATATATATATATATATATATATATATATATATATATATATATATATACATGAAATATATAATATATGTAGATAAATAGATGGATAGATAGATATTAATGAATATTAAAGATAATTGGACGAATGAACTGTCTGTCGACAAATCTTTTTCGATTTTCGTGCGGAGAACAAGAGAAATGTCGGGAACACGGAAAACGTTCCGTCGTTTCGCGCGACTGTTCGCTTCGCGAGCGCGTGATTACCTTGCTGGCCGCAAGGTCCTGGCGTCGCGCAGTGGCGCGATTGACCGTGCTATCTCGGTCGTCTCGTAAGATATTAAGCAGCACGGCGCGACGAGCCGGGAATCGGCGCGATCCACGCGCGGACTGCGCGCCCGCAAAGTCATTTTGAGTTTTTGCTGCGTCGTTGAAATATTTCAGCGGCCGTCGCCGATCCGTTCTCCGATAACTTTCATCGACCGGCC
>Ga0157363_1005513_pt1 | contig 11807 bp, 8 predicted proteins | sample AttsexASBM1_FD_111477 | JGI IMG/M metagenome (GOLD analysis project Ga0157363, IMG submission 111477) | Fungus gardens microbial communities from leaf cutter ant in Ribeirão Preto, State of São Paulo, Brazil - Atta sexdens ASBM1 | ecosystem: Host-associated > Fungi > Mycelium > Unclassified ...
TAACTTTCCATATCCCAGTTTATTTCATTTAATATCATTCAATCATCTAATTGCATGAGTTTGCTCTTTAATGGAGAAACGGTTGACTGTCTTTCAAGAAGCTGAAGTATTCTATTTGGGTCTCAAAGCATTTATTTGTGTTAAATTATTACAATTTTTATATTATTATAATTTAATGTAAACGTTTAAATACGATGTTTGTTTTATATATATTTACATAAGTGCGCAATCTATTCCTATTAGCTTTTTTTTCATTTTGTTGAGAATTTACAATAAACTTATTTCTTTGCGAACTTCTCGAAAGTACAAATGGATGAAGATAATTTTTGCTAAATTTAAATCAATTTCACAATTATAAAATCATATTTATATTATATTTATTAAAAATTATATTTAAAAAATTGTATTTTTATATAAAATTACAACTTAATTCAGTTGTAATTAGATTTAAATATTTGTAAATTAGGAAAATATAACGACTAATAAAATTGTATTAGAAAAAAAACATTGGAAAAAAAACAATAAAATTTTTAAATCGCTCAAAGAGAAAAGAAAAAAACGTTAACAAATGCCAGTGGTTTAATCCTGTCGCGTTGTATACGCGTTTCAACGTCACGTTTTGAAAATAGTGAATTTTCTCTCCCTTTTAAATTTACCTATTCCACTTTGTTCCCAAAATTTGAGAAGAGAGAGGAAACGTGAACTGCCGTGTAAACTTAAAACCGCTAATCCCATTACACATACCGGATGCGCTTTCGGGCAATCTCGGAATTCTGACTGACAGTCTTCTCTCCGTTCCGCTTGCAAAATCCACTCTATCTCCACGTGCTGAATACATTCTGACGCGAGCCTCGTTAACATACGGATGCATATACGCAAAGGTGGAAGTCGCGTAATTGGCTTTTCGACGATGCGCGGATGGACGAGCGGCGGTCGTAGAACGGGAGTGAGAGAATACGAGGGGATGAAATCCTCGGATCTACGGCATCTACGACACGGGGTTACGGGGTAACGCACGAGGAGGGAAAGAGGGCAACAGCTGGTCCCGGTGGTGGCCTCCGAGCGTAGACGAGCGTTTCCGGAGAGCGCCGAACCTGCCGTCGTGTTGCTCGCGATTCGCGATTCATCCGCGGCGAGCGAAGTTAGCAGAGTGCGCGGTGGACGGAGACGGCGCCGGAAGCGGACGAAGACAGAAGCGCACTGTCAGGGGGTAGGCGAGAGGGTGCGGAAAGGCGGGAGGGAAATTGGGTGAGAACGAAACGGGAGGTAGATAGCGTACGATACGATCGAGCGGCGGATGGTCGACGGATGGTGGCGGTGGAGATGAGAGAGAGAGAAAGAGAGGGAGAAAGAGAGAAGGGGTGGGAGAGGGTTAGAGAACGTTATGCGTGTTTGTTGTCTTTAAGGTGGCAGCAGCGACGGCGCGAACCGCGTTTGACCCCGCGGCTTTTTCTCACCCGTCACATCTATCGTAGTAGCAGGGGGTGCGCGATAAGTGCCCGGCGGCGTTTGCGTTTCCCGTTCGCTCCCTGAGTACGCGTTTTTCTGCTCGGTGCGGCGGTGAAGATATACAGGTCGCTCCTGTGACGTTTTTCCGCCCCATCGTCGACGGCGCGCGCACATACGTGTATACACGTTGCGCTGGTTTGAATCCGCGTGCATGCGTGCGTACGTGCGTGTCGTCGATATGCACTTATAATCGTGTTGTGGATTATTATATTCGAGCATGGTACACAAGAGCAATTGATAGTTTGATTCATACGTCGACGCGACTCGCTCGTCTCCACCCGGCGAACGCCCTACGGCTCTACCGGAAGTGAAGCGGACAGATTAATTACATCATTGAACTCGCGCGCCGTCGTCGCGACTTCCGTCCCGATTGAGGGCTCGCTTGGTTTTTCTCCATAAAGACGAACATGCGCTTGCTTGGCGCGAAATGGGTGTTCCTTTCCACGTTCCTTTCAGCGGCGTGTATCTTAATTGCCCCGCCACAGTTCCGTATTTTTTTTCTTGGCGAAACGCCAGAAACCACAACGGGAAGGCAGATCGTAGGAAAATTTGGCGAAATGAATGTCGAGCGCGCTCGAGCGAATGATTACTCTCATTGTCAGATGCATATTTCTGCACTCCTTTTCCATTCGTGGAAATGGAGATGCTGAGAAAGCAAGGTGTTGGAGTTTTATCACCATTCAAATTATTCTTTCCTTGTTTATTTCAAGATGTTTTATGGAAATTTACGTCAGAAATTTCGTAATATCTTTTCTCTTGTTAAAGTAATGAATTGATGTGTGAATGTTTTTTTTATTTAAAATTGTTGAGAATATATATTCTATAAGAAAAATTTTAGTAGAACAAAATCAACGTATAGCAGACAGAATTACACACAATATTCCGCTTTTTTTCAGGAATTACTTTTTAATGTCGTGACTTAAAAATATTTTTTAAAAATACAGTCTTCTTTGAGATTTAAGAAAAAATTGAAACTATGTCAATCTTCCAAGAATGTACTACATAAACTCGTTGTACAATAACTCCATGTGTACGTTATTTTTCAAAGAATACTGCGTAACCTTTATTTTCCAATAACTTTGTAACCTCATAGCTCCGTGCATAATGTGTTTAAGATATATATTTATCAACCTGTACCAAGATTATGAAAAAATGCGGTATCATTTTCCAAATACACTTCGATAAAATTTTACACATTCAAAATTTTGTTTTTTTATTTTCAATGTTATAAAGATATTTTTTGAAAAGAGTTTATCTCATACCATTTTTATCTGTAAAATCCCAGTGATAATTCGAAAGCGGTATCCGATATACAGTGAGGAAATTACTATTTGTTATTGCTTGCACCTTTTTCGGAATCTTTCGTAAATTGTATTTATAATAATAAATATTTATTGAGTTTTTCATTTATATTGCTTTAAATCACATAAAATACAATATTGAATTTAGCTATCAAATAATAATTGTTTAAAAAAATTATTTTTAAGATTTAGTAGTTTTTGTCAATATTATTAAACAATATATAATATTTATAACGCCTTGTATTTTTATAATAGTTTTGCATAATATTAAAAGTATTTTTATAAGTAATAAATGAGACTTTTAATGCTGTTATGGCAATTACTTTAAGAAATGATTATGATAGAATTAGTATAATGCTAATATTTGTTCTCATAAATATTAATTTGTTAAACATTAAATTATTTGAATTAATTAATTAAAATTTAATTGTATATACACATTAGCGATTAAATCTATGACATATCAATAAAATACATGAGAGCACACTATTTTCGCTTAGTTTCGTAATCTTTTTATAATTATCACAACACTTTTTTAAAGCAGGAAATATTAAATTTAGCAGTATTTACTTAAACTTTTTGCGAGATTATCGATTCAAGAGATAATCCGAAGATTGTAATCTTCGCGATGGAACTTTAATTAGGATTGAATCTTAACTTACCCTTATTCGTGATTGGAATTTCAGGAATTGTGCTGGAATGATTTAAGGGAAGAAAATCTTGTTTGCGTTGCATTATCTATTTTTGCCAGTGATTTATTTTCGTTTCGATGATTATTATACATCAACTTGACGGCTTATTAGGAACATCTAATTGCTTTCACATTCAAAATTACAGTTTTCGTGCGAACGTCGCCAAAACTTATTATTATAATATCTCGTTTACTTTATATTACTAAGAAAGTAATTTTGTTACGTAATTTGCATTAATATGCGTCATAATTGAAACTGTATATCAATGAATCAATTAGGCTTCTGTTAACCAATCATGTAAGCTTAATCTGCGCCTATTATGAAAAAATACATTAAAGTATTAAGTATATACGATAGTAAATTTTTATTAATCAAGAATGAACTAAAATTGGGAAGAGATAACATTTTTGCAAAGTTATTTTTATGTTACTTATATCAAAGAACTTATGATATTTTCGCAAAAGCAGCAAGTATGTCGTATTAAACGAAGCTTAAATTAATGTTCAACGACGTAACCACCGCGAAGATTAATTTTAACGATCTCATTTAACTTTAAGAAATTCTCGGAAGCTCTCGACGTTCATCTTCCAAACTCAACGAGTAAACATGACATTTTTTTGCGTATATTCTTGATATTCTTTTTGTGTCCTATGTTCTCCAAATTGTCAAGGATATTGGTATTGATAAGTGATATAGGATTTTAAAGTTTTGAAATACACTAAATTTTTTAAAGTTACGACATCGTTGTAACTGATGGGCATGAAACTTTTGTCGATCTGCCAAGTAACCGTATTACTTTTCCAACAACAGAAGTTTCGCTAGGATGCAATATTTGTCTATATTGTGACACTTCTGGTTTTCCTGATCTCATATAGACTACGGCTTGGAGTTATCATCCATCATTTTTAACTTTTCAAGACGTACAAGTGAATAATTTGTCTTTTAAAATTTTTGCGAGATGTTATTATAAATTATATTTTATAACATTATCATCTCGAGCGAAATTATTTATTCGTTGCATATAAAAGTTAGAAAAGTGACCTATTAGCGTATCAACGAAAGTTGTGAGTAAGTCTTATGTATCTGGGGAGGGGGAGGGGGTGACAGCCAAATGGGAATACCATCAGGGAAGATGAAATACTCGTTAAAGTTCTCAAACTGTCTGAAAAATTTATTAAACTAAGAGAAAGAGATAATCCCATTTGGCCTATAATATGCTGGTTATATCTTATAATGTCTTTTTTTTGTTCAAATTATGTATGAGTTGTTAAAGGACATACATATCTGCTTCTCTCATTAAACATTGTATTTTATATATGCTCCTGGGATGTAACTTCGATATCGTTCTGCATAAATTAGTTATAAGATGGAGCTTTGACTCCATGCTCTTCAACAACGTTAGAGCTTCAAAAGGTTTATTAACATAGGTGAGACTTTCGTTAACAAAAAACAATTTCTAATATCGCAAAGAAGGGAAACATGGTGTATATGGGACTTGCGGGTCAATACTTCTCGGAGCTGGATCCAAATTTCAATGGCCCTCCTAGAGCAGTCGATCCAGCAGTCCGTGCTCGCAAACTTGTAAGTAACACATTTGCACAAGCAAAGTTCATTTAATTATGCAGTAATTGACGTAACGTAATGAAACGGTGGCATTATAGTGTTTCATAATGTTTGGACCTCTTAATGGATCTCTTTTATTAAATAAATATATTTACAGACGAGACATCATCAATTTTTTAATCGATTATTATTTTACCCATTACATTATTGAAAGTTTTATGTAATAATAATGCTAAAATATTTCTTAATGAAAATTTAATTTTAATCTGTCTTATACATCTCAAATATCAACGTTAAACCGATGTGTTTTATTTATAAATATGTATGAATGATAAAACTTACATTTTTTAAGTTTAATTCATTAAAACTTTACATTTTAAAAGCTTTTTATCTGCTGAAAACTATTACACCGACATTTTCGCTCACTTTTCTTATTGATCCGAACATACAAAACAAGAAAGAAACTTTTTTTCTATCTCATAGAAAAGATATTTTAATCAAAAATAAATAATTAACTTATGATAAAAGTTTATTTTTGGATGAGTTTATATTATAACGATATTTAAAGTACAACGAAAACTTTTTCCATTACATGAAATTGAAAGCGTTTATAAGGCGCTTTGTGATGTTACACTCGAGCATTAAGAATTATTATGAAACTTAATGCATATGTAATAAGTTCTCCAGAACGTAATACCATCTTTCTTTGATCAAACAGTCTTTAGTGTATATTTTAATATACGAAGTTTCTGACATTGATTATGGATGGTTTCTACATTTCAGTCTCTTTACAATCTGTATGAATAAATCCTTAACGTATAAATCCTTAACGTATAAAGCCATGCGATTTTTATACTTTTTTGCATGACATAATGCAATTTTCAATATGTAAACCACGTTGCAGCATTTATCGTAATCCGCGGTAGTGTAATTTTCAACAACAAAACGAGATGTGCCGTGTGCTTAATCCTTTGCATTCACACATTTAATATATATATAATCCTCTTTGTTCAATTCAAGTGGACATTTTATTCTATATAACTTCTTTTCACTATGTGGGAAGTTTTTCATACTGTTATTTACACCTTTTTTTATATCAAGAAAATGAAATTTTATCTATTATATGTGGATCTATTTTTTTCCTATTAAAAAAAAAAAATCAAGAATATAAATCAAGAATTTATGAAAATATTTAAAATCTAAAATTATTTCACATTATAGATGCATTTTCACTTTTAAATTTTTATTGTAAAAAAATAAATTCAAAAAAGTTCATAAAAGTTTTTTTTATGCAAAAATAATCAACCACTTCTAATATATATGACCATATATTGTATAACATAATACTAACTTATATCGTTGCGATACAATTGCCGTATCAGCCGCAGGACATCCTGTATAATTCATCGGCTTTTAACGGACGAAAATGTCAATTGTCTGTATTGTGCGCATTTAAAATTGCCTGAAAGCCATCGTTGATTAGTCACGCATGATTGTACTGTATTTTCTGCGTTCGCAACTGATCGTTTTGTCGACTGATAATCGCATTTCGATGGGATGCGTGACGTAATGGATTTAAATATACCTCTTCTGTGAGTGAACTGCTTTTCATTCCGCGATGCGGCTTCGTCGCATTTGCTACTAAAACATGACCTGAACGTTAATGAAGTAGTGCTGTATTGCATTATTACTGCATACCTTTTCCCCGTATTCAACATTTGTCAATATTTCTGCAAGGAGTAGAGCTTAATTTATATAAATTTATATTTATTATGTAAATGTGATGTATAGTCATGTGGAAAAGACATTGATCATATATATTTTATCATAACTTCTGGGAATAGGGGAGAAAACGTGTTTGATCGATGCTGAGGATTTATATTGCGTGGACAATCGAGAACGCTCATCATACGTTTAGTAACACGTTAGCGTAATTTAAAAAGCATACATTACAAAGAGGGCCATAACATGTCACATTCTTAAGATATAGGAGTTGCTCGTTTTAATCTATGGTTTTTATCCTATCGTTGTGAATATAATGTGTATAAATTATGGACACGTGAAATACGAGCGAGACAGTATCCCGAGAGGAGACATTGAGTTTCTAACTATACATTAATTTTGTACGTAATTATGTTGTCGGGAAAATTGCAGATGCTATTTCAAATTTTGCAGAATCAAATCGATACAGTAACATTTCCCATTCAGAGCGCTTAAATAATTAATGGCGAAATCTTGAAGCTTTCCTCTAGAATGCTTTGTACTTTTTTGTATTCATGTCATCTGCTTAAAGAGATAAAGCGAAATTAATTTATGGAGTACTTACTAACGAGAACCGAGACTATATTTTGATTCTACCGTGTAAAGGGATGAACATATCTCTTGAATATAAAATGGTATTTAATTCTAAGAGTGATGAAATCATCTTAGACAAGATTCATTCATTTTGGATTAGAGGAGAAAATTTACTCATTAATTAAGATTATTTTTATCGTGTATAAAACGAGAAGATTATTAGTATGCTTATAGTAATTTATTATAGATTTCAAAAGTATGCTTAATAAGAGAACTTTCGTTGTAACATTAGAACTATAAAGCAATCGAACTAATTGATTTGTAATTTTCTTTCTAAATTTTACTTAAATTTATAACAGTGCGATTTCTGAGATTTGCTGATACTTTTATTGAAATGTGTAAAATTAATTTTTCTCCTTTATACTTTTACTTTCATATTTTTTTTCAAAGATAATAAATTAGTGAGTATAAAAAGGATATGTGAGTCTTTCTTGTCAAGCTTTTTAATATTAATAAAAAATTGTTTTAATTTCATTGAAAAAAACTGATAAATTATTTTTGAGAATTTAAATACATTCAATATTTTTGACATTTCTGATTTCTAAAATGATTTACATTAATTATTTACATTAAAAAAAAGAGTTCCATTAATAACAGTTCTGATTGAAAATAAACAAATCAGAATTTTTTGATTCTTCATTATAATTTTAGCTGAGATAATCAGAATTTTGATATGATCAGAATCTTCTGATTTGTCTGTTTTCAATCAGAATTTTTCTTCAATATATTAAATTTAAAATTTTTCACTTATATTCTTTCTACACTCATTGTTAACAAAAAAAAATTTTATAGTATGCTACAGATACTTATTTTATTTTCAAAAAATATCAAATCTATGGTAAACTATAATATTTCTGATATAAGAAATCTTATATTGAATCTTATATTGAATAAAATTCCAAAACATAATACAAAATCTTTGAAATTATATTATCATTTTGCTTGAAAACTATAAAGAATTTAATATTTAAATAAAAGGGCAATTCTTTTCCCACTCATTTTCAACGTCTACTTTAGGTGCTTAGAAGCTTGAAACAAGTAACCTATTTGCATTCAAAGCGTATTTTAGATTAATAAGAAAAAAAGCTTATTTTCGAATAAAAATGAACTCATATCCTTTCTATATTTAAACATGATATATTTAATAGAAACTAATCTAATGATGAGTGAATAATTTGAAAGCGTGAGACATTAACATTTTTTATCATTTTTGCATTGATGTATTGACATAAAACCCGACATGCCATAATGTACAGATCAAGATAGCGGCATTCAGGCGTGCCCCAATCAATCGGGTATCTTTCGATCGAAACATATGTGAGTCCTTTTATCTTGTATATGGCCTATCTACACCATGACCAAGGTTTAGCCGAAATAGTTTGCGCGCGTGCACGTGTAGATACCACAAATTGCTAAGGCTGAATCTCATTCGTGCATGGAATGACAGGATGGTTTGGGTTCATGGGCGTAACGTCTAACGCGATACCTCCTTTGACTATTGAGTCTGAGGGACTGCATGTATAGTTCCGTTGTTAAGGTGTACTCCGTATTGACCGGGCTCGCCTTGGCTGCAGCGGACTTGTAGCACCACTCGTACGTGCGAAGTCTGCAAATGAATTTTTCGGATGTGCCCGGCTATACCGGGTTTTGTTATTGGAATAAAAGATATACTCTCGTTGTCGCAAGAAGACATCCTTAAGACACTTTCTTTCTTTCTCTCTTTCTTTCTTTCTTTCTCTCTTTCTTTCTTTCTTTTGAAAAAAAATCCCGCGTCTTTATGTTCGTTGAGTTTACGGCGTCGTTTCTTTTTATAAGGTTGATAATGCTCCTGTCTTTTATACATCGCGTACGAACGGTAACATCTCGTTACTTTTTATTCACAATTTACAGCAACGATCGTAAAAGACGACAGATTGTTTCGCGTCTTGAATGTGAGTTACGAGACTTAGGCGCAGTTCTAGAATGGAAACAAATGAGAAATAAATTGAACCTCGGTTCAAGAGTTAACCGTGAATTGTGGAACTGGGCCTTAATCGTTTATTTCGATCTGTTAGGTTGCCTTTCGTGTCTCAAGGGAGTGATACAGACGAAGGGAATGATACAGACACGAATGATGTAAATGTGTCCGTCTCTCAATCGATTTGCGCTTCCTTATGCATTCCAGGTGGGCATGGAACGCCGTGACGTCATACTGACAGCAGTTTTCGGAACAGTCGGTGCTCTCGCAATTCTAGTAGGACTCGCATTAGCAATGTGGCTCTATCTACGCGCCAGGAAGTCCAAGCAACGAGACGACGATCTCGAGGACCAAAATGATAATGGCGACGCTTCGAGCCAACAACAATCTACTAAGAAAAATGGTTTTCTGAATCTAAAGACACCTCTAATCAGCACGAAGGCTCTTGGGTAAGTGCGAATTTTTCTTTTTTATTAACATAATTGAGCAGTTAATGTTACGATCCAGCTCTGAATTTAGTCTATTTTCCATACAAATATATTCTTTCAAAGAAATTTTGAATTACTATAACGAGATATATACAGATATCTTTTATATTTTTTGTCTTTATTTATCTTTTCTTTTATATATGGCAGTCACCAGTGGCGATACAATATTTCAAAGTTTACGTAAGAATAAATGAATACATTTTACGTTGACTTTAACGAAAAGTAAACAAATTACAATCGTTATGCGTTTGTTATTTTTATTCGCTCGCAAGTTTGTCGCTGTTGACGTTGTTCTGAATCACTTGAAGATGCCACAATATATTTGTAACTTGACAAAGAGTATCATTAATCTTGAGCTCTTCTTACGAATAACTAAGAACGTTATTTATTCTATTTTATCGCATAAAATCGAGTACCTTCATTGTGACATTCGTTTTATTAAACGAAGATGAAATAATATTTTATAGCGACGTAGCGATGCTATTGAAGACAATTTCGTGTTTATTTTCTCGCACAATGAGTGCGTGGTTTATCGTCGAACGTTTTCTCTGCGCGAAGCTCGTAGATCGCTTCATTATTGTCTGAGCAACGAACAGCAATTTTACGTACAGTAGGACAACCAAATATTAGTTAGACGGTCAGACCCGTTTGAGTATCAACAGCGGAATTGTCCGTCGGTAAGTTCGTTTTACCGGTAAAAGCGTTATCGACGATAGAATTTCGCTGTGAGAGATCTTCCGTTTCTCAAGCCTGAATAACGGAAACCTGCAAAATTTTGTTGTACCAGCAGAACGTTATTGATGAACATTATCGTTTATATCGCCGAATGATATTCGACGTTCGTAACGAGGATTATTCATTATGAGTTATTTATTACTATCTCTAGCCGAGTAATCAAGAGGTCCCAATTCGTTGCGTATATTGCTTAGTATGGCAAAGCCAAAGCAAAATTTGACACTATTACCAGGTAACGTTCGCTTTGAAATATTATTTGATTCTGTGAATTTCTGATTATTACGTAACTTTACGAATTATGTGCTGAGATAAAGCATACATTTGAAACTCACTATTAAACAGCATATTGTAATTATGATCTTGTCTTTTATAATCTGTGAACTATGTAAAGTATACACATTTTTGGCAAAATTGTTTGACATTTTAGAGAACGTTTTATTTTTAGGGAAGTTAATTATTTAGTACAATAATTTTGTTGACGTTCGTATTATACAGTTAATACATTATTAACTCTGTGCTCTATTTTTGATAACGGACTATATCTGTTGAAGCAATTAAGAAATTTAAATATTGACGTTTGCTCAAAGATTTTTAATTACACAAATCTATTCTATTAATCGCACAAATATATTCTTGGATTGATCAAATTTACTGATATTAGATTATGCTTCGTAAGATCATTTTAGACGATTTAAGATTCGTAGAACTAGATTTCAGGCTATTTGTAATCTTATGTGCATTTTAGAATATGAGTCTACATTTTAATATACATTTTACATTGCATTTTGATTCTTTTAGTTTTTTATTATATAAAATCGTAATAGAATTTTGAATTCTAATATAAATCGTTTAAAATAAATTTTAATCAAATCTTTTAAATTTAAAACTCCACTTAGACGATCTATAATTCATGTCAGAAATTAAGATAGAATTCTGTTTATAATTTTTATATGCTGTATGATATATATTGGCCGGAAAGTTCGTGCCGATTTTGAAGGAAAATTGAAACGCAGAAGATTTAAATTTTAGTATATTTTTATTAAATTTAAATCTTTTGCGGCACAAACTTTCCGGACAATCCAATACAAAAATATTTTGAAAGATTATATCACATACACACACACACACACACACACACACACACACACACACACACACACACACACACACGCGCGCGCGCGCGCGCGCGCGCGCGCTCACGTACGTA
>Ga0157363_1005514_pt1 | contig 11807 bp, 11 predicted proteins | sample AttsexASBM1_FD_111477 | JGI IMG/M metagenome (GOLD analysis project Ga0157363, IMG submission 111477) | Fungus gardens microbial communities from leaf cutter ant in Ribeirão Preto, State of São Paulo, Brazil - Atta sexdens ASBM1 | ecosystem: Host-associated > Fungi > Mycelium > Unclassified ...
ACAATGGTTCCTCATGGTGTACACATGGTGCACACATGGTGACGGAGATTAAAGAGTATGACATCAGGGCACATGGATATGGCATGGTGGCCTTGAGGTAGAAGCATGGTGGATGAGTAATAGGATATAAGGTAAACACATTGTTGTAGCATAGACCACCTTGTATTTATATAAATAGAGGAGCAATGTAGCGAGGGCTCCTTGTTGAGTTCTCTTGTAATCCCCACTACTGAATAGCCTACTGAGAGCTTTGCTGAAGTAAGCAAACTACAAGTGCTATTCCGGCAAGTGGTTGCTATAACAATAAAAGTTGTTCTTTTACCTAACTCTAAAGGTTTAAGTTCATAACAAGTGCCTCTATTCAATTCTTTATCCTTTGATATATCATATTTGTCTACATATTTTCTTATATCTCTTGTTACTCTTGGCCACCAGTAATTTCTTGTCACTAACTCTATTGTTTTTCACCTTTCTCTATGTTCTGCTGCGAGCATATCATAATGCAACCAAATAATTTTTTTTCATTCTTTGGTATATATATTTTTTCTTTTTTTAGTACTAAGTCTTCTTCTATCTGCCATTTGTCTCCTTATAATACTTTAACCTCTGCCTTCTTCATCTCCTCTATTACTCTAACTACTTCTTTATTCTTTCCCCTAGCTGTTTTTATTTTTTCTAATATCTCTACTTTTAGTTCTTCTATTACTACTTTGACTAAACTACAAATCCATTGTTCTTTTCTACTCCTACTTTTCAGTCTAGTTATCTACTTAGTCCATCTACTTTTCCCATTTTTGTTCTTGGTATATGTTTTAAGGTGAAATCAAATCTTAACAGGTACAAGGCCTAATGGGCTTGTCTTTTGTTCAATTTCTGCACTTTTATAAAATATTTCAAGTTCTTGTGGTTATCCCAGACCTCAAACTAGAATTTTGTGCTCTTTAATAAATGCCTCTAGTTTTCCAATTCTCTTATTATTGCTAACATCTCCTTATTATGGATTTCATAGTTTCTTTCTGTCTCATTGAGAGATTTTAAGAGATATGCTACAGATCTCTATTTTCCATCTTCACACTCTATAGATAATATTTCTTCTGTTGCATAGTCTAATACATCAACTTCTATTCTCATTTTTTTGTCTAAGTCCAGTACTACTAACACTAGTTCTTTTGTAAATTTCTCCTTCAACTTCCTAAATACTTTCTCTTACCTTCTCCTCTTCTATCTTGATCCCCTCTGGTCTAATTATCATTCCCAAGAATCCTACTTCCCTAACTTTTCACTTGTATTTTACATATAGGTCATTTTCTGCTAACCTTTTTACTACTTTCTCTACTATCTCATTGTGTTCCTCTTTTTCTGTTTCCACAATTACATTGTCACCTCACTTCTCCAGTGTTGATCAAATCCCATAGACTCTTGTTCATCATCATTTGAAATGTTGCTGGAGAGTTTGTAAGTCCAAAGAACATAACTATAGGTTCAAGTACCCCTTTCAGAGTCATGAACACCACCTTCCACTTATTCTCCTCTTTTATCCATACATTATTATAACTTTATTATAACTTGATTACAAGTCCAATTTAGTAAATACTTTTTTGTACTAATATTTTCTACAATATCTGAAATAAGAGGCAAAGGATAATTGTTCTGAATAGTCTACTCATTTAAATACCTATAGTCCTGAACCATTCATTTCTTACCATTCTTCTTTCCTATAAAAAATACAGGTACTATTTGAGATGACTTTGAGAGTCTGATATATCCTTTCCTTAATTGTTCTTCAATTAACTCTTGCATCTCTTCCTCTCTTCTCTTGACAACTACACCTTCCTTTAACTCAACCCACACTCTCTTTGTTGGCATTCTCTCACTTGTTTTCTTTCCAAAGACATAGATATATTTGTAGAGCCCTCAAGGAACCAATTTCTTAACTTCTTTTTCAGATTTTGCTACTTCTTCTTTCTTATCCCAAATTTCCTATTTCTCTACTACTTTCTTCACTTTCATTGTTCTCTCCTTTCTTGGTTTTTTTTTCTTCTTTCTACTTCTACCACCCTAATCTTTCTTGCTTTAGTCTCAACTGCTTTCTACACTCTTCCAGATACCTTGTTATATTCACTTCTTCTATTCTCCAGTCAATTTCAAGATTGTAGAAAGCAAGCTATAGTATTCCCAAAATCACACTCCACTTCTAACCACCAATCACATCAATCTCTGTCCCTTCTCTGTGCCCTTGATAATATATATTGACTTCTACTGTATGCTCAATAGATCTCTTCTTGTTGAAAAAGCTACCCACATTCCTCATATAATATATTGGTCTTTCAACTTAGACCCCTGCTTCCTAGCAAACTCTGAACTCATAACTAGTTCTATTACCTTGCTATCCAACAATATCTCTACTATCACTCCTTCCTGTGTATCAGTCATTTCAAGCCCAATCTTCACTATAACTTCTCTTAACATGTTCCCATTATCTAAGTTGTAGCAGGATGTATTTTCTGCTACTTAACTCAGCATTGCCAACCTATTGTGATTATTAGAGCCTAGTTGAGGACTACTGGACTCTCTTCTCCATTTAAATTATTCTTATTGTTCCTGTATTCCATTCTTCTTCCTTGTTTCATGATTTCCTAATTTTTACAGTTTCTTGCAATGTGATCAAATCCTCTACAGCTGTAACAGTTCCTACCATGATCCATCTCTATTGTATATGAGTCACATTATTATGCCATAAAATGCTTTTTTGCAAAAACAAGTACTATCATAAGGTTTTTAAGTATATAAGCCCTCTTTAAAGGTATTAGAAAGAAGATCTTATACTCTTAGATGATGTCTCAGGTCCTTTTAAGTAGACACCAGTTTGAGAAGTAGTATAGTACACATAAATCAAACTAGATCTCAAAAAGAAGAGATTTTTAAGGATATGAAATACCACTCACAAATAACTAACTACAAAGTATATATACTTAAAAGAGTATTTTACTAGATTACAAACATTTGGATGGTCAAATAAGATAGAAACATATTAGATTAAAAGCTGATATAGTCCAAAATAGTAGAGTGAGTAGGAACAACCATGGAAATGGTGAAGAAGAAATAGAATGGGCTTGAGTAAGTAGAATTTGATTATTAGGTTGATGTTAAGTTACAAATAAAAAGATGGCTATATGCTTGCAAGACCTCAGAAAGCTTTATGAGAGTTTTAGTTTCTATTCTCTAGATTCATTCTTTGTATTTTTAGACTAATACATAAGCTACAAGTGGAGAGGAGTAAGAGAGAGAACCTTCATTCAAATACTCCCACTCAAGAACAGTTTAAGTTTTATTTTATCAAGTGAGCATTTCTAGTATCTACTATCACTTTTGGAGAGTTCTATCAGCCTAGAAAAGGCTGGCAAGGTAGGTATCAGTTGGTATCTTCAGTTGTAAGTTTTGACTTGAGAGGTGCCTTTGGGTGCATCACCTGAAATAAATGTTGTTATTGGAGGCTTTTAAAAAGCTTTGCAATTTATTGACTAGATTTTCCAAAAGAACTTGTTACATAGTATAAGGCTCACTATTTAGGAGTGTATTAGCAAGGGAAAGCATTCATGAGTAAATATTATTTGTATATTACTTTTAATATCCTTCCTAACTTCATTCTCTTGTATTCATAAGACTTCTTTTAAGAATTTTATATATTCTAATCTTATTCTATATTATTGTTTCTATATCTTTTCTTGATTCCTGAAGCTGATATCATTCTTTTTAAATTCTTTAGTATATAGCTAAGGGCTAGTGTTGTATAGTTCCTGTTGTATCCTAACATAACCTCTTTTCTGCTTGACTTCTGTCAATACCTTAGCATGGACCCTGCCTACTATTATTATGGGTGTACAATGATCACATTTGTTCTTTTCACTCTTTCCATCAGAGCAGGCTCTGCCAGCACCCGCTATATCTCTTGCTGTCTTGGCCAAATCTGGGGCTGAGATAGTTGTTATCTTTGTACCCTACCAGTATTTGTTAATGCATTTAACCTTGGAGCTTAAGCTTTTGTCTTCCTCCTTCCTTTCAACCTCTTTTTCTTACTTACTCTCTCTCCAGTACCTATCCAAATTTGTTGCTTGCTCATACTACTGTTCAATATTCCTGAGGAGCATTCTAATTCTATCAGTTTTTGCTATATTACTTCATTTATCCCTCTTTTAAACACTTTAACTAATAGTCTCACCTCATATCTACTTTTTCTTACTGCTCTCCTAAACTCTTGTACAAACTCCTCCATTTTTTTACTCTCCTGCTCTATCTTTTTCAATTTTATCATCTCATTATCTCTACCACCAAATTCTTCTTTTAAATCTGATAAAAATTTCTCTACAGTTACATAACTCAAGCTTCTACTTTTTAGATCTTCTATTATATTCTCTTTCCAAATATCCACCAATCCTCCTTGCATGTATGATAAAACCCACTGCACCTGCTCTTTTACTACTGTATCTCTCATCCTTATCCTGATATACAATCTGCATGTTATCAAGAACTCTAACATATTTTCTGCCTCCCCATTGAATATTTGTGGCTTAGCTACTTCTATGTTTGACCCAGTGTTGGGTCAGAAAACTACTGTTGTCTCTTCTCCTCCTCCTCTTTCTATTAGCAACACTTGGATCTATATTTGTATTATTACAAGTTGCTCCTATTGTTGTTTAATAATTTGTTCATAGTTAATTAAGCTATATTGACTCATATTGTAGTAGAAAGGGAGTGAATCAATTAGAGTAGGTAATAATGACTGTGGTATGGTGTAGGAGGTAATTGTTATAACTTAAGACTTATGAAGTGAAATCAAAAAAGAATCTTGTATTAAGGTCAATACAAGAGAACTTGATGGAGTTCCAAGTACAAGAATGTCTATCTTATATATGCTAGACTACTAATCCATGCTACACTAACCTTAGCCTATCCTAAAGGGCCATACATGTTTTTAAAGTTAATATATGTAATATATGCTGTATACTATTATCTTGTTCTAAGACTTTCTATAATGTTCTATATGATACATGATCATGTGACTGTGACATGTGACATGTGACCAATGTATGACACTATGACATGTCATGTGATAGTTTGTGACATCATGCTAACTCTCAACCCTAAGTCTGAATAATAATAATAAATAGAAAATAAAATAAAATATAGAACTAAAGTAAAGTCTACTGTCTTTGACTCTAACATTACCCCTATTCAAGGTTTCTTCTCTGGAGAAACTAACTTCTATTTTTGTCAGTTCCTTTTCAACTTCTTTAAATATTCTATTTTGAACTTTCTATCATTCTATCTATACAATATCTTTGCTATATATTTGCCTGGTTTCTCTCCTACTAAAATCTCTCTCTTTAGCTATATCCAACTTCTTCTGTTATCTAACTTCTACATTCATCCTCACCTTAAACTTAGCTACTACCTTCTTTGGATTCTCTAAGTCTTCCTCTCTTTTCTAAGTATTATGTTTTGCTGTAAACTTCTTCTATCATACCAAATATTTTGCCACTTCTCTTATTTTTTATTTAAAATTTTTTCAACCTCCCATTCTTCAACTTTTTTACTTCCACCAGTTTTACTCTTTTTATTTTTTACTCCCCTACTTATTTCTTATATTATACTATCTAACTGACATTCACAACTAAGTGAATTCTCATTGGAGTAGGTAGTCATAATTTAACTGCATTAGTAGAAACTACTTTGTTGATGAAATATAGGCCAATATATTGGTTTACTAGCTTCTTTGCTGGTCTTTTCTTGAACACTAAGTCTTTTGTACTCAACATTACTTTATCTTCTTTTTTCCATTCTTCAGTTTTCTTTCTCCTCTTATCTGCTTGCTACTTTATTTCCTCTTGAGCCTTTCTCAATGCTACTCCTACTTTCTCTTGTACTTTTTTCATTCTTTCTGCAAATTCTGTTACCTTCTCTACTTTTTCTTTCCTTCTAATATCTGTTCCTATTCTCAACTCTCAACTATAATTCACCATAAATGGAGATACTTTGGTTGCTGAATGTATTTTGTTGTTTTCTACAAACTCAGCTGTCACAAGCTATTTTGGACAATCCTTCTGCCTGTAATCAAGGAAGAACTATAAATATTATTCAAGTTTCTAGTTCATTCTCTCTATCTGACCATTTGTTTGAGGATGGAATAATATTAACAACTTCATCTCAATTCCCAATATTTTATTCAGCTCTTTTGTTAACTTTGCTGTAAACTATGGTCCCCAATCTGACACCACACTCTCTGGTAACTTATGCAACTTTCATACATTATCTCTGAACAACCTTACTAATTCTTCTGCTGATGTTTTTTTTATTGTTGCCACAAAGTGTATCATTTTGAACAACTTATCACATACTACTAAGATCATGTCCTTTTCTGCTACTAATAGCAATTTTATAATAAAGTCCACTGTCAGATGTGTCCATGGCTTCTTTGGTATCTCACTCAATTTCAACTTTTCTGCTAGTGCTTCTGTTATTATGATTTAAGACTCAAAGTGTTAAGTCAAGGAAAGAACTTTATATTAGGGTTAATACAAGAAAACTCAATGGAGTTCCAAGTATAAGAATGTCTACCTTATATATGCTAGACTACTGGTTCATGCTACACTAATCTTAGCCTACTCTAAAAAGCCATGTATTTTCCTTGAGGTCAATATGTATAATGTCATCTTATTCCAGAATCTTCTATGATATTCCATGTTTCATGTGATTGTGTGACTGATGTGTGACATTTTGTGACAGTCTCATATGACATCATGTTAATCTCTAACCCTAAGTCCAAAATAGAAAATAAATGGACAGAAAATAAAAATGAGAAAGAAATAAAAATAAAATAGAGTCTACTATCTTTGATCCTGACATTACCCTCCCTTCAAGGTTTCTCCTTTAGAATAACTAACTTTTATTTTCACCAGTTTCTCTCCAACTTCTTTAAATACTCTGCTTCAAATTTTCCATCATCCTATCTATATAATATCTTTATCATGTACTTCCCTAGTAATTCTCCTCTTTTAAAGTCTCTCTCTTCTGCTAAGTCCAACTTCTCTTGTCATCTTACTTCTGCATTTATTCTCTTCTCAAATTCCACTACTACTTTCTTTACATTCTCTAAGTTTTTCTCTCCTTCTCAAGTGTCATGTTCTGCTGTAAACCTCTTTTATTGTACCAAGTAATTTATCATTCTTCTTGTTTTTATTTTATTTATTTTTTCCACTTTCTATTCTTCAACTCCTTTTACTTCCACCAGTTTTACTTCTTTTAATTTCTATCCTTCCACCTATTCTTTGTATTGTACTATCTGACTGACATTTACTACTAGATGAATTCTCATTGAAGTGGGAAGTTGTAATTTGACTGTATTGGTAGAATTTACCTTATCAATGAAATATAAATTAACATATTGGTCTACTAGCTTCTTTACCAGTCTTTCTTTGAATACCAAGTTCTTTATACTCAACATGACTTTATCTTCTTTCTTTAATTCTTCAGTCTTCTTTCTTCATTCTCTCTATAAATTCTGTTGTCTTTCCTACTTTTTCTTTTCTTCTAATATCTACTTTCATTCTCAACTCTCTACCATAGTTTGCTATAAACAGAGATACTTTGGTTGCTAAATGTACTTTATTGTTGACTGCAAATTCTGCTGATGCTAACCATTTTAGCTAGTCCTTTTGTCTATGATCTATGAAGAATCTGAGATACTATTCCAACTCTTGATTCATTCACTCTGTTTGTCTATCTGTTTGTGGATAGAAAGATATTGACAGTTAAGTCTCAGTTCCTTCATCAACTCCACTGCAAACTGTGATCCTAGTCTGACACTATACTCTCTGATAAACCATACAACTTCCATATATTATCTCTAAACAACTATACCAACCCTTCTGCTGATATTCTCTCTGTTGTTGCCATAAAATGCATTATTTTGGACAACCTGTTGCAGACTACTAGAATTGCATATTTCCTAGCTACTAATAGTAACTTAGTTATGAAGTCAGCTATTAAGTGTGTTCATGGCTTTTCTGATATCTCACTTAACTTTAGCTTTCCCACTGGTACCTCTGTCCTATTCTTCATCCTCTAACACATATCACAACTATCCATATATTTTTCTATATCTCTTATTATTCCAAGCTACCAGTAATTTCTTGTTACCAACTTTGTTGTTTTTCACCTTTCTCCATGTTCTGCTACTAACACATTATAATGCAACTAGATTATCTCTACCCTTAATTACTCACCCTTCAACATATACACTTTTCCTCCCTTCAATACTAAATCTTCTTTAATCTACCATTCCTCCTCTCACAATTTCTTGACTTCTGCTTTCTTTATTTTTTCCACTACTCTAACTACCTCTTTGTCTTGACTCCTAGCTATTTTTATTTTTTCTAATATATCTACCTCAGGTCCTTTAATTACTACTTCTGTTAAATTATGAATCTATTGTTCCTTAATTAGTGTTTGGTTTTCATTATCTTTTTCTACTCCTACTTTCTAGTCTGGTCTCCTGCTAAGTCTATTTGCTTTCCCTATTTTTGCTCCTAGAACATGCTTTAAAGTGAAATAAAATCTGGACAAGTATAGTGCCTAATAAGCTTGTCTCTTATTCAATTTCTGTGTCTTTATCAAGTACTCCAAATTCTTATAGTCTGTCAAAACCTCAAACTTGAACTTTGCACTCTCTAACAAATGCTTCTAGTTTTCTTATTCTCCTATTACTGCTAATATCTCCTTGTCATGGATTTTGTAGTTCTTCTCTGTCTTATTTAGAGATTCTGAGAGATAAGCTACTGGTCTCCATCATCCATTCTTACACTCCATAGAAAACATCCCTTCTGTTACATAGTAAGATGCATCCACTTCCATTCTCATTTTTTAATCTAAGTCTGGTACTGCTAACACCAGTTTTTTTGTAAACATCTCCTTTAGCTCTTAAAACATTTTCTCCTGCCTCCCTGTCCAGTCCCACTTCTGATCTTTTTTGACCAAATCATATAATGGTCTGGCTATCATTACAAAATCTTTGATGAACTGCTAATAGTAGTTGGCAAGTCCTAAGAACTTCTATATGTCTTTAACTTCTTTTGGAGGCGGCTATTCCAATACTCCCTTTACCTTTTCTTTCTTCATCTTAATTTCCTCTGGTCCTATTACTACTCCTAGAAATCCTACTTCTCTAACCTTCTACTTGCATTTTTCTAGTTTTATATATAAATTATTCTCTATCAACCTCTTCATTACTTCTTCTACTATCTTATTGTGTTCTTTCTCTTTTTTTGTCCCTACTATAATGTTATTTATGAAACTTGCCACTTCCCTAATGTTGATCAAGTCTCAAAGAATTTTGTTCATAATTGTTTGAAATGTCACTAGGGAATTTTTAAGTCCAAAAAACATTACAGTTGGTTCAAATGATTCTTCTGGAGTCATGAATATTGCCTTCCACTTATCTTCCTCCTTTATTTGTATATTATTATAACCCCATTGTAGATCTAACTTAGTTTTGTACCTATGTTTTCTATAATATCTGAAATTAAGAATAAGAGATAATTGTTTTTAATTGTCTATTTTTTTAAATACTGATAATCCTGAACTATATATTTCTTACCATTCTTTCTTCCATAAAAAACACTGGTGCTATTTTGAGATGATTTTGAGAGCCTAATATACTCTTTTCTCAATTATTCTTTAATGAACTCTTATACTTCTCCTCTTTCTTTCTTTGACAGCAGATACAATTTCCTCTTCCTCAGCACAAACCCTTCTTTTACCTCTATTGTATGATCCCATAACTTTTTTGTTGGCATTCTCTTACTTGTTTTCTTTCCAAAGATATATATGTATTCACTGGTGAAATTGTTCTGGTACCAACTTCTTTACTCATTTCTCCTCATTCCAAATCTCTCATTCTTCTGCTACTTTCTTTACTCCATTGTCCTTTTCTTTTTTGGTTTTTTCTTCCTTTTTCTTTTTTCCTCCTTCCTTAGCTTCTTCTCTTCTTGTTTCTTTCCTTCTTCCTCTTTTTTCTCTTTTTTCTTTTGCTTCTGCCATCTTGATTTTCTCTGCTTTGGTCTCTACTGTTTACAATACTTCTTTGGACATCCCATCATTTTCATCTCTCTTGTCTTCCAGTCAATTTCAGAACTGTGGCATACAAGCCATAACATTCCCAAAATCACACTCCTGATCTCAATCACATCAATCTCCATTCTTTTCCTGTGCCCTTGATAATAAACAATGATTTTCACTGTATGTTCAATAGATCTCTCCTTGTTAAAGAAACTGTTTATATTTCTCATATATAGAGGTCTTTCTACTTTTTTCAATTTGAATCCCTGCTTTCTAGCGAGCTTTGAGCTTATGACTAGTTCCATTGCCCCACTATCCAACAATGCTTTCACTGTTACTCCTTCATGTGTGTCAATTATTTCAAGCTCAATCTTCACTGTAACTTTCCTCAACATATCCTCATTATCTACATTGTAGCAAGATTTATTTTCCATTACTGTAGAGAGCATTGCAAACCTATTTTAACTACTAGAGCCTGGTTGAGAACTACTAGACTCTCTTCTCCATTTAAATTACTCTGTCCATTGTTTTCATAATTAATCCTCTTCCCTTGTCCCACCATCTCCCAATTCCTACAATTTCTTATAATATAACCAAATCCCTCACAGTTATAGCAGTTTCTTCTACAATCCACCTTCATGATATATGAGTCTTGCCAAGGTGCAGGTTCTGTCCATTGATTTAGGTTCAATATAGTTGCATTTGTTCTCTCCACTTCCTTTATTGGAGCAGGCTCTGCTAGGACCTACTGTTGAATCTCTTGCCTTCTAGGCCAGAACTAGGGCTGAGACAGTTGTTATCTTTGTGCACTACTAGCATTTACTGGTATGTTTGACCTTGGAGCTTGAGCTCCTGCTTCTCTCCTTCCTCTTAACTTTTCTTCTTCTTTCTTACTCTTCTTCTGGTTCCTATCCAGATTTGTTGTTTTCTCATACTATTGCTCAATATTTCTGGGTTGGAATTCTGACTCTATTTATTTCTTGTTTGAACTCCTCAATTAAAGGCCTTTTCTCATAGCTGCTTCCTCTTGCTGCTCTAGATTTATTGAGCCATGTTAACTCATATTATGGTATTGTAGTAGTGAATTGATAAGTAAGAGTGATGATGATAATGTGTAAAAGGGTAGGGCAGAACTAGTGCTAGTTTCTCCCTCAGATTCATACTCTGAACTTGACTTAATTGTAAGTGTTAGTAGGCCCTTTTCAAGTCTTGTCTTATACTATTTACTAACTACTTATTCTACTGACTACTGTTTTAAGAAAATTGTATACAATTTTGTCTCAAGAATGATGTTCTATACTAGACAGTGTTAAGACAACTAGATAGAAGAGCCAAGCACTTCAAATCTCCAGGAAATTCTAAGAGAATAAAATAGAAATTCCTGAAAATAATGACTACTCTATATATTAACAGGTCCATTCTAATGTGTCAGATTCCAATTACATAAGCAAGGAATGATGATACTTAAATAATCAGGAACAGTTTAAAACAGAGAAACTAAAATAGAAGAGAGCTAGAATACTTAGCAGATATTTCCAGAACATGGGAAAGTGGATAATCAAATACACAGATTGTTACAACTCAGAAACCTTAGTGTTGGTTTGGGAGAAGAACCTTGTATAGGGTTTACACAAGAGAACTCAATGGAGAACTCTTTACAGGATCTATCCCTACTTATATACTTATTGTCTTGG
>Ga0157363_1005515_pt1 | contig 11807 bp, 4 predicted proteins | sample AttsexASBM1_FD_111477 | JGI IMG/M metagenome (GOLD analysis project Ga0157363, IMG submission 111477) | Fungus gardens microbial communities from leaf cutter ant in Ribeirão Preto, State of São Paulo, Brazil - Atta sexdens ASBM1 | ecosystem: Host-associated > Fungi > Mycelium > Unclassified ...
AAGCAAAAAATTAAAACCTCCCGCAAATGACGAGAATTTGGCTCGTAAACTGACATTTTCAATCGAGAATAACTTTATGATGCAGACAAATCGACTAATGTTTCTATGGGGTTATGTTGACAGTATGTATTGTATGACGTCTATGATCTATTTATTTCGACCACCACTTATCGCTAAAGCTATCTATAGGAGAACAGCGGAAGCAAAGTTGTACACCTAATACATGTGGGAAGATTGTAATTATTTATTATTTCATATACATATTTATTCTTATTTCTTAATAAAATTTTACAAACGCATTTTATAAATTATTATCGTTTTACATCTTAGTTATATGTATTATTTGTAAATTTTTCATGAGCCGTACATACCCTCTCTCTTCCTATGAATAACCATATATCCTATCCCTATGGGATATACGGCAAAAATGCAAGAGTTTAAAAGAGTGCATTTTTTAATACGAAATATAAATATTTCAAATTTCTCATTTTTTTTTTCATAATAACAGACAGTACAAAGTTTTTACTAATTTAGTTCGTTTACTTTAAACATAGTAAATAATACTTAATAAATAAATAAAAAGTTTTTGATGGGTGCGGCGTATATATCGGAGTTACCCTATACGTATTCCATGCATATCCGTCTCATACTGGCGTTGACTGCAGGAGATAACGTTGAATGAAATCCCGTATGCATCAATAGTGCACTAATTAATAAGAGCTTTTTATAATAATAATGTTATAATAATAATAATAATAATGATAATAATAACAGTAATAGTGATTTTGTTAAACTTTCAAAACTGATCAAATATTTTTAATAATATATACAAAAATATACCTCGGATAATTAAAATCAAAGTATGAGTAAAGAAATTATTATTTTTGTAAAATATCATTCATTTCATTTTGATCGTACAACAGTTAATTGCACTGTCTGTCGTGTTTATTGTTAAAGTTAACAATGTATTGACAAAACATTGCGTCTTATTAATCTAGGCGAAAAATAGATGTGCTGACGCCTAGTTTGCGTATGTTATTAATATAAATATAAGTGTAAAAGACGCAGATCGTTAACAAATTCGCAGTTATTTGATTTCAATTAATAATAAATACTACAGTTATGAGTAATACGGAGTTCTATTAAGTGTTTACTGTTAAAGTTTTTATTGCTTTTTATATTTTTTTTACTTAAAAAATTTTTTTAAATTAAAATAATCGTATACGTTTTATTTATTTTTTTCATTTAACTAGGATTTAATGAAACAGTATAATCTGATGATATTTTTGAAATACTTTTTTGATGATACTTTTAAAGTCGTTTATATATTGTGCAAGATTGTCTTTTTTCTTGTGCGTGCGTGCGTGCGTGCGTGCGTGCGTGCGTGCGTGCGTGCGTGCGTGCGTGCGTGCGTGTGTGTGTGTGTGTGTGTGTGTGTGCGTGTGTGTGTGTGTTTTCAATGAATTTTTTTGAAGAATAACCAATAAGAAGATATCAAAGGATCCCACACTAATCCTATATGAAATTGGGTGAAATCAAATGGTTTTCTCATATGTTATAGTTTATGACTTACAAAATATAAATTTTGGCACAAAGAAATTGAAGAATTTTTGTGTTCAATTCACTTACAATCGCTGATATCTCATAAAATACTCAATAATTTCTAAACAGCTAACCTATAATGGATAGAATTATATTGTTTTGAAAAGGTTTCAACAAGAACTATAAGAAAATGAAAGAAAAAGTGGGGGATCTCACTTAATCCGAGTTGACTTTACGATTATCTTACCTTGGTCCAAAGTCAAACTGATAAAGCTAGCAGCTAAGCCTTTTTAACTCTAGAACTTTTATTTAAAACATTTTTTTATAAGTTTATAGTTTTGCCGATGATATTTTTCGTCTCAGGACATTTTATGTTCCTTATGATTATATATGATGCCACGTATAATAATTATATCCCATATATAATCCATTATTACGATGACAACTGTACTTTCATTTGTACAACAATTAACAGTAATTAACTTAAGTTTAATTTTACGTGCGCTAGAAATGCGTGCGACTAACTTTGGTAATATTGTGGCGCAAGTGTCGCCTTCTTTCAGCATACCGTTTCGAGCATACTGTTCGTCTATCAGGCTATCACAATCTATCGTGCTTCAATATACCCGTACATATCCTATTTTAAAACATTCACATGAAAGTTTTTAGTGCTTTAAGTTTTTAATACTTTTATGATAACGAGTTTTTTGGTTCCTGCTCGCTTATCTCCAACAAGTTTTGGATCCAAATCATGAATAGCGAATGATATTCACGAACAGAAGAGCGCTTTCAATAAACTAATACTCACTACAAAATTCCACAAATATCGCATGGCGATTCCATAGCTCAACACATCGTTAAGGTAGAAAATATATCAACTGAAGGAAAGTATACATCGGCGAAAGCGTATCTGACGTCATGATAATGATCAAAATATTTAGTAATTGCTAATTAAATACAGTGCTTTCATCTCTGCCTGGGACAGCGTCACGCCAATGGAATAAACTCTGTCTCGCTTACGAGAAAGATTACTTCGAGAAGAGGCAAGGACATCGATCGACGAGATGATCACAGCCCTTGCTGCGACGAACATCTCCACAGACAATAAATAATCTCATCGTCAACCATACACTAACGATGGATCAACGTAAAAAAAAATTAATTTGCCATACTTTAACTTTTGCAATAAAATCGATCATCTCGCAAAATATAAAGCGAAAAAGAAAATGTTAAAAATGAATAATAGCGAAAAACGCGAATAATAGCGATAATCGACGAAAAACGCGATTTTAAATCCGAAAATAGCGCAAATTTCATCGCATTTAGTTCAAGAAGAAGCGAAAAAAAAAAGCGATAAAATCCTCGCACATGCGACGAGACGTAGAAGTTCGACGCGATCCAATTCCGAAAAGAACGTCTGGCTTCTCGACAGTGGCGCGTGGTGACACATTTGTTGCCAGAAGGGCTGGTTCACGGAATTAACGCGATGCAATGAGTAACGTTTTATCTCGGTGACAATACGAGCTTTAAAGTAAAAGGTTGCGGAGAAATTCCCATCTTAAGTTAATCAACGGTGGCTCGATGAAACAATCAATGACAACCCTTCTTTAGAGAAAAATTTTTTTTTCGGCCGGTGTTTATACATCAAACGATTTTTCGATTGTTTTGAACGGCGACCGAGCGGAAATACTCTCGAGTGACAAGCAAATCGTTGTTGAGGTTTTAAACAACACAATAACTTATAATAAATACGTTTACTAATCGTGCCAAAGTCAAAGACAACAATCAATTATGCCTCGACGGCTTTTTTAAAGACATGACACGTACGATTCGATTACATAAATTGTAATTCTCTTGCAAAAATGATTACAAATGGTCACTGGAATAAATCTGCCAAATAAAGAAAAATTTTTTTGTGAAAATTATCCCTCGGGCAAACAAGACTATCATTTGCATCAACGGCGGCGGAAAGTGATGCCGTTCTGGACGAAATCATTTATACAAATTTATGTGACTCCATGCAAATGCCGTATGGCGGTGGTAGAGCAAAATTCTTTCTTTTATTTAAAGAGAAATGTTCAGGTTTCAAAACAGTTTATTTTTTGGGACACAAAAATGACGTTTTTGATCGGTTAAAAGAATTTCTCGATTTAATCAAGAATCATTTTAAAAATAAACATAAAAGTTCTGAAAGCTGACAATGGCACAGAATTAATTAACCAAAACATTCACAATCTATTGAAACAACGAGGCATAAAGTTACTCACATCTGCACTGTATTCGCCGGAACAGAACGAGCCCGTAGAACGAGAAATGTGTACTCATAGAAAGCGCGCTTTCACACTATGCTTTTAGCTCTTACATGCAATTTGCCAAAGAATCTTTGGGATGAAGCCGTTAACACCTCAGTTTATATATTGAATAGAACGGCACCCGCAACGGAAACACGGAAAAACTCCAATATAAATTTACACAAAAATGAAACTTATTGCAACTTAATTTATTGCACATCCGAATTTTTGGTTGCGTCGCCTACATGTACGTGCCCGATGTGTTACGTAAAAAGTGGGATCCTAAATCTTAAAAAAAACTCCTTGTTGAGTTCGAAAAAGATTCGAATTGTGGATTATTAGACCCGCGTACAAATCGCATTACTATCTCCAGGAATATAATTTTTGATGAAAACGCGGCTAAACGGAAGAGAAAGAAGTTTGACTTTCTATCAATGGTGATAATGAGAACTTAGAATGGACCGCGAGCTCGATATGAACAGCTCAACTAATTCTGTTTCGAATTCGGACGACTTCGTCGATGCAATCAGCCTGTCGTCAAACGAAACCGAAATAAATCTTTCAACCTACTGTCGAACAACGTGATGAACGGAGCGTCTGGAGCGATATCACTTGCGTGCCCGCGAAACGTTGCAAGTACCTAATCATTATGCGACTTATGTTATATCGTGCAACTACTTAGTCATAAGTGACGAAAACTCGATCTTCTGGATAGAAACTATAGAAAAAGAGATCACGAAGAGAATCACACATGGGAAATAGTTCCATCCTCCAAAGATCGATAGATTATAAATGGGTCTTTAAAATAAAAGATTTGCCCGCATGGGGATGGAGATGCAACGCGTTATAGAGCACGCTTATGTACTAAAGCTTATGTAAAGTTTTACACAACAAGCAAGCATAAATTATGGCGAAATATTTTCTCTCGTCATCAGGTACGAGTTTATACGACTCTTACTAGCAATTTCAGTAAAAGAAAACTTAAGCTTCAATTTGATTGTAAATACCGCCTATTTGAATAGCAATTTGAAAAAGACTATGTGAATTCTAGAAAGCTTGAGCATAGAAAACAAGAATTAGGAAACTGAACAAGGCTATTTACGGTCTAAAACAGATGCTGTTGGAATAAAAGATTCAATTCTTTCATCAAATGCATTAGATTTTCACAATGCTCCTCAGATAGGTGCGTGTACGTAGCGCACTATAAAGGAGAGAGGATATACCTAGCATTCTACATAGATGATACTTGCGCGACTGATTTTGCAAATATTAACTAAAATTAAGTCTTTGCTTGAGAAGGAATTCAAAATTACTGTTAGTAAATTGAAACGCTTCGTAGGAATGGAGATACAACGTCAACAACGGAATCTTCTCTCTCAAACGAACATTGATAAAAATACATAAATTTAATATGCCCAATGCAAATCCTGTCAATATTCTGGCGGATCCGCACACATGTTTAATTAAAGCACTCCTACAGACGTACCGTACCGAGAAGCAGTTGGATTCTTGTCAATGACCTGACATCGCATTTGCAGTCAGCGTTGTTAGCCAATACCTTGATAACCACGACGATTCACATTGCCGTGAAACGTATTTTTCGATATATCAAAGGCACAAAATTTCGGCATTTTCTTGTCAAGCAAAGACGATAGTGAGTTATTCCAACGCGGATTACGCGGGCGATCGTAACACGCTCAACTTCGGGTTATGTTTTCATGTTGAACGAAAGATCGTCACTTGGTCGTCTAAATGATAAACATTGAGTCTAATCACGGAGGCAGAATTCATCGCAGCCAACGAGGCAACTAAAGAGGCTATTTGGCTTCGAAAATTATTGTACGATCTCCGCGTAGAATCCATGTAGGTCCATGCGTAGAATCAACCTTATACCATATAATATGTATACAATCAAAACGCGATTAAATTAGAAATCGTGAGTTTCATCGCAGATTGAAACATATCGGTGTATTAAGTGGAAAAAAGTTCATGGCGTTTTTCCCGTTAGATGTAACGGGAAAAACGAACTTTTTCCCACACCTAATATGATAACAATTTATATGAAAAACATGACAGTGAGATTGATACCATATATGTAAAAGCTTGCGACCAACTTGCCAATGTGCTCACTAAATCATTGTGTTCGGAAAAATTTAACTTACTTCGATCCAAATTTGTAACTAGCGTCACGAAAACATTCAAGTAGTGGGGGTGTTACGATGACAACTGTACTTTCGCGCTTTTTATACAACAATCTAGTAATCACTTAAGTGATTTAGAAGTTTAACTCTAGCGAACGCTAGAAATGCATCTACGCATACGTGCGATTAACGTTGATAATATTGTGTCGCTTTCCTTTACCAAGCATACCGTTCTATCAGGTTATCATACTACGATCTTCAATATATCCGCACACATATCCTGTACCTTTTTAAGACATTTATATTAAAGTTTTTAATGCTTAATACTTTTGAGTTAACGAGTCTTTTTTCCTGCTCGCTTAAGTCTTCAACACTCATACAGCACAGAACGTTGAAAGAAAGTTGCTGAGATATTGCATTGTTGAATATTGAAGTCAATGTTTTATCAATATTATTTTATCTATATTGATTTTTCAACATTGATTGTTAATATTGTTGCAACATTGAAATAACATTGAATAAATTATATATCAACATCTATTTTATTTTGTAAAAAAATGAATGAAAACAGAATGTCATGTAAACAGAAAATTTAAATCATTCAAATTGATCTTTTGAAACTCATTTCTAAACGATATCTATATATTTACGTAAGAATCGACTGCGCGTGCAGAGTACTCGTGCGTGTAATATTGTTTGTTCGATGCGCAACGTCGACTCGTGGTCTTTGTATAGTTATATGTTGCAATTACACATCCATTAACACTCAGTATTCATAAATCATCGAAGTAGTAGTTCCCATACGATCGCAGAAGCATGTGGAAGTACAAATGGGACTATGTGTGAAGTTAGCTCCTCTTTTTTTGAAAATTAAAATTTTAACAATTGTTCCAGATTGTTCTGAGTTTATTCTATATCAGGATTCGGCAAAATTTGTACTTTTCAGTCGATTTTTGACTATATTAAAAAAAATATAGAATGAAGTTTACAGCGTGAGCACCAATGCAAGCGCCATAAGCTCCAAAGCAAATGGACTTATGTCTATGAGCATCATATGCTTCTAAACGTCGAGAGGCATTTGAACTGCGGAGGGCGAGAGGTGAAGGGACTAGTGGAAGACGGAGCCTTCGGCCGAAAATCGGCCGAGAAACAAATCTTGCTGAGCCCTGTTCTATATTGTTCCAATATTATTTCAAATTGTTTTCCAATAAAATGGAAAAAATGATTTTTTTTGTTAGCTCCCTTTTTTTGAAAAATCAAGCAATTTCTTCTCGCTACAGATTGTTCTAATTGTTCCAAACATTATTCCAAAAAGACAATTCCGTATGATGAACGGAAAAAACAGAAAACAAAAAAATATTTTTTTATTATTTTTATGATATTTCTTTTTTTAATAATCGAACAATTTATTATCGCCATTGTTCTAGTTCCAAATATTGTTCCAAAAGGATAATTCCGTAAGTTGAAATCGAGAAAAATAAAACAAAATCATTTTTCAACAAACGAACGCTCCGACCAACTGTAAAGGTACACTCTCCTTATTCCGTTGCAGAATTTTATATTTTCAGTTGTTCTTCAGTATAAAATAAAAGATAATTCTGCAGCGTGAACCGATTCTTTCAAAAATTGAAAAAACTGATCCAACTAACTACAATGACAAACCTTCTTCTGAATCTCACAACAAAATTGTCAAATTCGACACCATACAAATAGCAATATGGAATGCCAATGGGCTGTCAAAATATACCTTAGAGGTAAAAGGAAACTCTTTTGGAAACTCATCATGTATGTAGATATACTACTAATCTTGGAAATCCATTTCACAAAGAAAAATTTTCTCAAAATATCTAAATATAGCTTCTATCACACAATGCACCCGAAACCGTCTATGGAGAAAGTGCTGTATTAATTAGAAACAATATCAGACATTGTGAAGAAATTCCATACTGCACTGAGGAAATTCAAGCAATCAACATTATTGAAGTTTTTATAGTAATAAATAAACTAAAAAATCACAAAGCACTAGGCTATGACTTGAAAACTACAAAAATTTTAAAGCAACTACCTGATGAAGACATTAATTTTTTAACTTATTAATGCTATAATTACAAGAAACATAGTACCATTACAATGGAAGATAGCTCAAATTTTAATGATTCTCAAATCAGGTAAATAAAAACACAAGTCTTACCGTCCAGTCAGTTTACTATCAAAGGTTACTATTAAAGGAAATACTATTTCTCAACAAGTTGATGCCAGTAATCTATTAGAACAAACTCTAATCTGATCACCAATTTGGATTCAGGCAAAAACACAGTACGATTGAACAAGTATACAGATTTGTAGAGAAAATTTTACTTTTGAAAATAAACATTACTGCTCCGCTGTCTTCCATATCATAAGCCTTTGATCGTGTTTGGCATGAAGACTTATTATTTAAGTTTAAAAATACACTTTCGAATAATTATTATGTCTTCATCAGATCATATCTAAGTGACAGACAGAGTTTTTGGTTAAGCAGGAAAAAGTCATGACTAATCTCTATAAAATTCAGATTGGTGTCCCTCAAGGTAGCGTGATGAGTCCCATATTTACTTTATACTGCGGTGATTGATCAGGTCGGTAGTCACGGAAACATTCGCCGATGACACGACTGTGCAGTAGACAAGTGCTCGAACAAAGCTTTACGTAAATTGCAAAATTGTCTTGACAAAATTTCAACTTGGTTCAAGGATTAGCGCATAAAGACTAACGAAAACAAATTTGTATAAGTACAATAACATTTCTCACCAAACAAGACTTGTGCCTGCCAGTGAAATTAAATGACATCCAAATCTCTCAAGCTGAAGAGGATAAATATTTGGGCATATATTTAGATAGGCGACTTACATGAAAAAAACATATCGTATATTCATACATATCGAAGCATAAGGTTTTTGGACTGAAATTCCACAGTTTATATTGGTTTATGAACAAAAAATTTCAGTTATCGATGGAAAACAAACTACTCCTATACAAATGTATTTTCTTAAACCAATTTTAAACCATATAGCTTTCAATTGTGGGGCACATCAGCAAACTTTAATATTGAGATCTTTCAAAGATTTCAGTCGAAAACTTTACGCATGATCCCCAACGCTCCTTGGTATGTCACAAATGAGAGAATTCATCACAAGCTAAATATTCCTACAGTGAGAGAAAATAAAAGTACGCACTATAAAGAAAAAATCCAATTACACCTCAATCAACTAGCTTGCAAACTGATGGACAACAAAAAATCACTTTTAGTAGATTGAAGAAAAGAACGCCACAGGACCTAATTAAATGATAATATTTAATGTATTATATGGTTGAGTCATTGGACTTTTTCCGTGTAAGACTTGTCTTTACCTCCATATCTTTTATTGTTGAATATTTTTATATTACATTCCTTTTATTGCTGAATATCTTTATAACTTGACAAATTGTAATAATCACTTAGTTTAAAAAAAAATTAAGTAATATAATCGCATACGCATAAACATTCGCACGCACGCACGTACTATATATTCTGTACAAAGTATTGTTTTATACATTTTACATATTTTGATCATTATATATGATCATTATATATGATAGTATATAATTATATGTGGGATATAATTATATGTAACATCATATATAATCATTAATGAAGCAACTCATTATTTGAAACGAAGTTACAGTTACTTTTTTTAATAACTTTATTGGTAACTGCGTTCCTTTTTTTTTTAATAACTGTAACCGTAACGAAATTACATTTTTTTTTATAACGGTAACGAATTTTACAATTATTTTTATCGTTATTTTGCGATTGGATACGATACGATCGAACAAACCATTTATAGCGCTTGAGACTAGAAAATTCTTTGCTATGATTGGTTTTAAATTTAAAAAAAAGTAATGAAAAATTACTTTTTTAAAAAACGATAACTCTAACGAGTTACTTTTAAAAATCGGTAACCAGTAATTATAACTTGTTACTTTTTTTACTCGGTAACGAGTAACTTGTTACTTTAAAAAGTATATATATATATATATATATATATACTGGAATGGGCATCTTCGCTGTGAAGCAGAGGCAAATCGTAGCATCAATTGATCAGCGCCATTTTAATTTGGTCAATATAAGAGCGAATCAAAAGCTTTCAGATGCTTATGTGCATTTACGTTTAGTGAAACGCATATGTCAGCAAAATCATCGTGTGTGGGATTATATTTGAAAGATTACTTTGAAAGATTATAAAATCGCGTGATTGTAAAATGCAAAGCATCAACATGAAATGCTGTAAGAGTATGGGCAGAGAAGTAAAAAGGGCATTTCTTAGGTAAAAATTTTTGTATTAAATGTATCAATTCCTGCGCATGTGTTAACAATATAAGATATGAAAAATGTTTAAGTGTATCAATGTTATTTTATTGAATGTACTAATAAAATTGAAGTGACATTATTTTTGTTTATATAGAGCATTTATATCCATATAGATTTCCATACATCGATCGCAATGCGCGCACGAACGCATCTGATTCATTCAAATATCGTCCCAATTAAAATGGCGACTTTTCCTTCATGTCCATTTTAGTGTATATATAGTTCAGTGGTAAGTTAAAGCCAAGTATAATTGAATCTATAAAATCAAGATTTTGAGAAGTAATATCAGCCAAACAATTGTGACGGTGGAAAAAGCAAATGAACATAGATGATAGTATTGAGTTGTCCGGAAAGTTCGTGCCGACTAATCTATATAATTTAATAAATGTATACTAAAATTTAAATCTTCTGCGTTTCAATTTTTTTTCAAAATCGGCACGAACTTTCCGGACAATAGATTTTAAAAGTTGAGACGAATTTCAGTATACACGTTAGATAAATTTATTGAAACGATTCGTAGAGAGACAATGATCCATGATATTATATGATGGGCTTTGCAAACGCAACAACAAGAAAACTTATTAGGTTTTAAAGCATCACACGAATGAGTTAGAAGATTTGAAGTGACTCAACATTAAACTCGCGCATTAAACTGTATCTAGAAAAGTTATGAAATTTAATTACAAAAGCTTTAATGTCAAAGGAAGTTTTACAAACAGACAGATAATAGATTTATTAAAAATGTCCAATATTATATTGACCGCTATGAAATTGAAAATGTATATAATTCGGATCAAAGTGGTTTTCAATTAGAATTACATGCTGGTCGTACATTGGCAGAGAAAGGTGAAAAAAAAAAAAGTAGAAAGTGTAGCACAGTCAACATCTGCGATTATGCACAATTATACAATACAACCTGTTATTTCAGCCAATGGTAGATTATTATCTTCACTTCTTATAGTGTTAAAAGAACCTAGTGGGACATTCAGTCCTAGGGTAAAAGAAACGATGTTTAATCCAAATAATATTTTTTATTATAATAAAATCTAATAAACTAACATCTAATCATTTTGAAACTTGGATAAGGGAAGTATATTATCCAAATATAGTTTTCCAAATTCAGTTTTACTGTTAGATTCGTGGATCGCTCATTGTCCGGATGTAATTAAAAAAAATAGACCAGATTGTACACAAAATCAGGGAATGGAAAGTTACTTTTTAAAAAACAAAGAAAAAAGAGAGCTACGAGCCAAAAATTATTATATAAGATAAAACATGATAATATAGAATGTAAAAAAAAAACAATAAAAAAACAGAAATGTTTTAAAAAATTTAATATATTAAGTATACAACTTTGCTTCCGCCGTTTTTTTTCCGAAATTCGAGGCTTTATTGTAAAAAACTGGTTATACATTTATGATTCAAAGTATTGTCCATCGCTGG
>Ga0157363_1005517_pt1 | contig 11805 bp, 11 predicted proteins | sample AttsexASBM1_FD_111477 | JGI IMG/M metagenome (GOLD analysis project Ga0157363, IMG submission 111477) | Fungus gardens microbial communities from leaf cutter ant in Ribeirão Preto, State of São Paulo, Brazil - Atta sexdens ASBM1 | ecosystem: Host-associated > Fungi > Mycelium > Unclassified ...
ACCAGGAAGTTACGAGCGTAGCCCGCTTTAACGTTAACCTGATCACCCAGGCTGCCCAGGTTTGCTACTTTATCAAGCAGAATAACTTGCATTACCTTATCCTCTTAAAGTCGTTAATGGACAACTACCAATTACTGATGACGATCAGTGTATGGCAGCAGGGACAGGTAGCGAGCGCGCTTGATGCAACGAGCGAGCTGACGCTGGTATTTTGCACGAGTACCGGTGATACGGCTCGGGACAATTTTACCGCTTTCGGTAATGTAGTTTTTCAGTGTAGCGATATCTTTGTAATCAATCTCTACAACGCCTTCCGCGGTGAAACGGCAGAATTTGCGACGACGGAAATAACGTGCCATTTGGCTAGTCTCCAGAATCTATCAATTCAATCTGCTCGGCATGTAACACCATTCTGCTCTGACCATTGCGTGCCTGATGGCAGCTAATGAAACCTTCGAGAACGAGTTGCGTACCGACCGTTATATGTTGAGTAATCACCTGATGGGTGCTGCCGCTGATAATCACCGGCATCTGACACCAGGCTTGCCGGTGAAAACCGGCTTCCTCCTGCACAGAACGGTGCTCAAGCACGAACTGGCAGTGAGGAATCCCTGACGGACTGACTTTTCGAACTGGCGTCTTGCACACAGTGCCTGACAGGCGCAGTCGATTTGCCGTCATGTCGGATTACTCTTCAGAATCCCCAGCATCTGAGTCATCTGATGATTCGTTAGCGAAGTCTTCGCGACGATCACGACGCTCATCTTTCGCTTTAACCATCGGAGATGCTTCAGTTACCGCGTGCTTAACGCGCATAACCATGCTGCGGATAACGGCGTCGTTGAAGCGGAAGTTAGTTTCCAGCTCGTCAATCACTTCCTGCGGCGCTTCTACGTTCAGCAGAACATAGTGAGCTTTGTGCAGTTTGTTGATTGGGTAAGCCAGCTGACGGCGGCCCCAGTCTTCCAGACGGTGAATCGTGCCCTGTGCACCGGTGATAGCACCAGTGTAACGCTCGATCATACCTGGAACCTGTTCGCTCTGGTCAGGATGGACCATAAATACGATTTCGTAATGACGCATCGATAGCTCCTTACGGATTATTCAGCCTCCTGTCGGGGTCAGCTGCGGCCCATGGAAGCAAGGAACGTTATAGGTTGTGAATCATTTAAATGAAACACACCTCTGAATGCAGCTGAAAAATTGACGCGTAATCATACTGGCGTCCCCCTGGAAACTCAAGCGCACAATTCATCAAATCGCGTGGGTCATGCCAGTTAAGCGCACCTTTTGTGCTAAGGATTAAGATTCAGCAGGTTAGCGAGGGTTTATTCAAAATTGCTGATGGAGGCGTTCAACAGGGCGATCTGGCATCAATGCGGCGAAGAACTAAACTATTTACAGACGCAACGGTTTGGCTTATTCGCGGCGTCTGAGAGTGCAATCCCTGGAGTGAGGAGTCGAATATGAAAACCATCATTTTCGCCACTTTACTGGGTCTCTTCCTGTCTCCACCCGCTTTCGCCAGCTCCGCTGACTACGCGCAGCAGATGAGAAGTAACAGCAGCAATGCGGCTTCAGGCTATGTCTATGTCAACCGGCTGGATGCGCCTGGCAGTAACCCAGTCAGTGCGAATACCAGTGCAGCAGATCGTCTGTCTTCACAACTGTAAATCGGATGACGTAACGGGCTGGCTCACTTTGCCAGCCCGAGTTGTTTCTATAGCTGATGTTTGAAAAAACTCACCAGCGCGGTAAGGGCTGACGGCGTGATCTTATGGCCAATTTGCTTTTCCGACAGGTAGGTCATTTTTTCGTTCAACGCGGCTTCACGCAGCGCTTTCTCCAGCCGGACAGTTTCAGCAAAGGGCACCACTTCATCGGCTTCGCCGTGCCATAACAGCAACGGGCGATTGGCCAGCTTATCCAGCTGCTGGCTGGGATCGTAAGGCGCCAGCGGTGCGAGGCGAGCGGCGAAGGTCTCTTTCTGCTCTGGCGTACGCGCCACCAGCGGCGGGAACAGCGTATGACTGAGCTGCATAAAGTAACCGGAGCCCATCATACAAGCGACGCTATGAATCTGTGGATAGCGCACCATCGCGCCCAACGCCGTCATGCCGCCCATCGAAGCACCAGCCACTGCGAAGCGCTCATCGGCAATCCAGTCTTTCTCACGCAGCGCCGCTTCTAACAGCGGCACTTCGTCGATGTTCTGTTTGAGGATCTCCCAGAAGTGCGTCATACGCGCTTCGGTATCCCCGTTGTAGCGCGCGCCATGCATGTCGGCATCTGGCATCACCACCCGGAACCCCGCCTGCGCCAGCGCCACCGCGAAGTAGCTGTACACTTCTTTGGATGAGGTAAAGCCGTGATAAAACAGGATGGTGGGTAAACGTGCCTGCCGCTGCCCGGCGGGAGCCGCATGAATACACTCAATGCCTGCCAGGTTTTCCGTCGCCAACTCAATCATACCGCCTCCGTTGAGAATGATTATCACCCGTCACAGTGTAAGCGCTAAGCAGCAAAACGCGAGCGACTTCACATTTAATCAGAATAATTTCTGTACTAAACCTTTTGCCGCATTTGCCGTTGATCTTGTACCCCTCCAATAGTCTTGAAATAGGTACTTTATGAAGCGTCTCTCTCTCAGCGCCATGGGTCTCGGCATTAAACTGTCTGTATTGACGTCTTTAAGCGTGGCAATTGTGCTGTTTACCCTGACCCTAACTCTGAGTCATAACGCGGCCCGTCAACTGGAGCAGCTGGCGACTGACGACATGCAAAATCAGGTGTTGGGCATCAATGAAATGGCCACCATGTTTAACGCCACGTTGTCTGAAGAAGTGGCGAACTACACCAAACTTTTCCAGAGCTTCCTGCCCAAGCGCTTTAGTCGTGATGAGAACGATCGCATTCAGGTCGGCGAATTCAGCACGCCTACGCTGCGCGCCGGGCTGAAAACCCTCAACCTCGATCAAGTCGCGGTGGATGATTTTCTCGATCGCACCGGTGCGGTGTCGACCATCTTTGTGCGTGACGGTGAAGACTATGTCCGTATCGCCACCTCGCTGAAAAAAGAGGATGGCAATCGTGCCATTGGCACCAAACTAGATCGCAGCAGCGCGGCATGGCGCAGCGTCAATCAGGGCGAAGTTTATCGCGGACTGGCCACGCTGTTTGGCCATCGTTATATCACCCAGTATCAGCCGGTGCAGGATGAGAGCGGCGCGGTGATCGCTATTCTGTTCGTTGGCGTACAGATCGATACGCAATACGCCCTGATGCGCGACAAAGTGCTGGCGCGCCATCTCGGCGACAGTGGCAACTTCTTTGTGTTAAACGGTGCCACCGGCAGCACGCAGGGACAGTATCTGTTTGATCGTCAATCAGAAGGCAAATTGCCGCGTTGGGATCAGACCGTCCAGCAGCAACTGTTAACCCAGCCAAAAGGGTTAATGAGTATTGAGCTCGATGGCGAGACTAAGTTATTGGCGTGGCAGCAACTGCCGGGCTGGAACTGGATTATTGCCGGAGAAGTGAGTCGCGCCAGCCTGCTGGCCCCGATTACCCAGAGCCGTAACCTGTTTATTGTGATTGGCTTTGCACTGGTGATCGCTTTCGCCGTGGGCTTTATCTGGTATAGCCGCCGCGCCATTACGCGTCCGTTGCAGCAGGTGATTCATCTGGCGGAGCAATATGCAGCCGGGAATTTGCAGGCGCATCTGGATTCCACCCGTCGTGACGAAATCGGCCAACTGGTAGCGGCGATTAACGGCATCGGCGATGGGCTGGAAAAAGTGGTGAGTCAGGTTCGCTATGCGGCACGCGATATCAGCCGTGGCACTGACACCATCGCTGCCACTAGCTCCAGCATCAGTGAACAGATCAGCCGCCAGGCGAGTAGCGTGGAAGAGACCTCTGCCAGCATGGAGCAGTTTGGCGCAACCGTGGCGCAAACCGCGGCCAACGTGCGTCAGGCGATGGCGCTGGTCGGTGAAGCGGCCAACACCGTTGATCACGGCGGCAGTACGGTGGCACGCTCTGTCGCAACCATGGCGGAGATCCGCGTGGCTTCACAGAGCATCGCCGATATCACCCATGTGATTGAATCGATCGCTTTCCAGACCAATATTCTGGCACTTAACGCGGCGGTGGAAGCAGCGCGTGCCGGTGAGCACGGCAAAGGCTTTGCCGTGGTGGCAGCTGAAGTGCGTGCGCTGGCGCAGCGCAGTGCCAATGCGGCTAAAGAGATCGATAATCTGATCGCCACCTCCATCGATAAAGTAGCGGCTGGCCATGCGCTGTCCGAGCAAACGCGCGATGCGATGCAGCATATCGTGAGCCATATTGAGCAGGTGAAAACGCTGATGGGCGAGATCAATATCGCCGCACAAGAGCAGGCAGCGGGCATTGGTCAGGTTAATCTGGCGATGAATCATATTGGCCAGGCGATGCACCAAAGCAGCGATATGATCACCCAATCGGAAACCACCGCGCAGACGCTAAGCCAGCAAGGTCATCATTTGACGCAGCTGGTGAGTGTTTTTCATCTGAAAGACTGATGTGAACAAGGAAGATGGCCTAAACTGGAGCCATCTTCCTTTCCAGGAGCGTGTTATGCGTCGCTTTTTACTGGTGTTGAGCCTATTACTAACCGGATGTGCTGCGTTTAAAACCACGCCGGAAGCCCCACCGCCTCCCACCAGCCACGCGCAGGAAATTAGCCGTGCGCAAAGTTATGGCTTGCGCAAGCTGGGCAATATTACAGTCTCTACCCGTGGTTCACCGGATGATGCCCTGCGCGCACTGGCCGCACGCGCGAATCAGGCGGGTGCGGTTTACTATCAAATCCTGATGCTGGATGAAACCACGCTGCCCGGTTTTTGGTACGGCACTGCGATTCTCTATGGTGCGCCTTCAGCCAGCGCTGGCGCGCAACAGTAAGCGTGTGCAGAGGTCGTCACTCAGCGAACGTCGCCCCCGCATATCCAGATGTTGATCGCACCAGCCATCGGCCAGCGGCGGTTCTGCCACTTTCAACAGAATCGCTGCACTCGCCAGTTGTAACAGTTCCTGCGTCACCTCACGTGCCATACCTTCCCGCACATGGTTGAGCTGCAGCCTTAACTGGCGCCAGCGACGATCAAAGTGGCGATTGCTGCCTTTTACCGCTTCAAATTCATCGTTGAGCATGGTCATGACGTCCGCCTGGCGACCCAGCACGCGCAGCACGTCGAGGCACATCACGTTGCCAGAACCCTCCCAGATGCTATTAACCGGCATCTCACGGTACAGACGCGGCAGTTCACTCTCTTCGCAGTAGCCGATGCCGCCCAGCACTTCCATCGATTCTGCCACAAACGGCATGCCCGCTTTGCAGATGCCAAACTTGGCGGTGGGGGTGAACAGTCGCGCGTACAAACGCTCGTGCTCGCTGGCGGGCGTGGACCATGCGCGCGCTAATCGCATCAGCAGCGCGGTTTGCCCTTCCAGTTGCAGGGCCTGCTGCGCCAGCACGGTGCGCATTAATGGCTGATCGCTAAGGTTTTTGCCCATCACCTGACGCTGCTGCGCGTGATGCAGGGCAATCGATAAGGCGCGGCGCATTAAGCCATGGCTGCCCAATGCGCAATCAAAGCGCGTCATGCCGCCCATTTTCAGGATCAGCCGCACGCCATCGCCCTCTTCGCCCATCAGCCAGCCAATCGCATCCTGAAATTCCACTTCGGCGCTGGCATTAGAGCGGTTGCCGAGCTTATCCTTCAGGCGCTCAATGCGAATCGCATTGCGCGTGCCATCAGGCAGCAGACGCGGCAGAAAGAAACAGCTCAGCCCTTGCGAAGTCTGCGCCAGGATCAGATGCGCATCGCTTTGCGGCACAGAGAAAAACCATTTGTGACCGGTGATCCTATACGGTTCACCCGTGCCGCGTGCCCCAATGGGTTCCGCGCGCGTGCTGTTGCTGAGCACATCGGTTCCTCCCTGCTTCTCGGTCATGCCCATGCCAATCAACAGGCCGCGCTTTTTGTTGCCCGGCTGGTGATGCGCATCGTAGCGATCGCTCAGCAGCGCCTCGCGCCAATCCGCGTAGGCTTCCGGCAGATGATTTTGCAGTAGCGGAATGGCGGCGTGAGTCATGGTCACCGGACAGAGCGAACCCGCTTCGACCTGAGCATGCAGCATAAATCGCGCTGCACGCGCCACCATCGCATTGGGCTGCACATCGGGCTGCCAGCTGAGATTATGCAAACGGCTGGCACACAACCCCTGCATTAACAGATGCCAGGCCGGGTGAAAGCGCACCTCGTCCAGCCGCTCACCGCGTGCGTCGTAGCGCTGCAGTTCCGGCGGTTGGGTATTCGCCAGCCGGCCTAACTCCAGCGATTCGGCGCTGCCCAGTTGCAATCCGACAGAGGCCAGCCATTCGCGGTCCCAGCCAGCACCCTCACGTGCCACTGCCTCGCACAAAGCGATATCGCGGGTGAATAAATTGCTGTTACTGAGAGGATGGGGCTGATTGAAAACGCTGTGGGTTGTCCAGGTCATAATGTGGCATCTCCCTCATAAAACGCATGGTTCAAGTATGAGGGGGATGTGCAGTTATGCCTGGCTCAGAAACACTTTTGCGGAGGGGATCACGCCAAACGCTGACGTACCGCTTCGAACAGGCAGACGCCGGTGGCGACAGAGACGTTCAGTGAAGAGACGCTGCCAGCCATTGGGATGCTGATCAGCTCATCACAGTGTTCACGGGTCAGACGACGCATGCCTTCGCCTTCCGCGCCCATCACCAGCGCCATCGGGCCAGTCATTTTGCTCTGGTACACGGTGTGATCGGCTTCACCTGCGGTGCCAACTACCCAGATGTTGTACTCCTGCAGTAAACGCAGAGTACGCGCCAGATTGGTGACACGGATCAGTGGCACGTTCTCAGCTGCACCACTGGCGACTTTTTTCGCGGTGGCATTCAGCGGGGCGGCACGATCTTTCGGCACGATGACGGCATGCACGCCCGCCGCATCGGCGCTACGCAGGCAGGCACCGAGATTATGCGGATCGGTAACGCCATCCAGTACCAGCAGAAACGGTTTTTCCAGGCTTTGCAGCAGATCCGGCAGATCGCCTTCCTGATAGTTTTTACCCTGTTTGACGCGTGCCACGATGCCTTGATGCACACCGCCTTCCACCTGGCTGTCGAGCCATTGGCGGTTAGCCACCTGAACCACAATTCCCTGAGCTTCCAGTGCGGCAATCAGCGGCTGCAGGCGACGATCGTCACGGCCTTTGAGAATAAAGACTTCCTGGAAACGCTGAGGATCACGTTCCAGCAGCGCCTGCACGGCATGAATACCAAAAATTATTTCACTCATTTGTTTGCTCAAGGTTGGATGTATCGATTTGAAAATTTGAGTATTAATTTCGGTGCACATAACTGCGCACCCTACAAAACGCGCTGATTTAACGTACGCTCGTCGTCACAACACGCTGAACTAACTTAAAGTCACCATCACGACGCGCTTATCCATGATCTGTCGTGCGGGCGCCATCACAGCACGCTGGCCTAACTTTGGGGCGCCGTTTAAGGCGACCCCAGCTTCAAAGTGCGATCAGGTCTTCAGGCTTCGAGAGCCAACCCTCAGGCTTCGTTAGGTTTCTTCTTCGACCCGCGCTTGGCCTTGGTGGCGGCGGCGATTTTACGGGTTTTCTCAGAGATTTTTTTGCCTTTTTTCTCAGTTTTTGCCGATTTTTCAGCAGGCGCATGCTGCTTCTTCTCGCTGCGGAACGCTGAATCTGGCTCGAAGGTGCCCTTTTTACCCGCATCACGACGACGTCTTGCGGGCGGCTTGCCGCCGCGCTTCTCACGTTCGCGCTCGGTTTTACCCTCGCCGCGCGGTACGCGCTTGCTGGAGATGAGCGCAAAGTCGATTTTGCGCTCATCCATGTGCACCGCTTCCACACGCACTTCCACCGTATCGCCTAAACGATAAGTACGGCCACCAGATTCGCCAATCAGACGCTGACCAATCGGATCGAAACGGTAGTAATCGTTGTCCAGCGAAGAGACGTGCACCAGGCCATCGATAAACAGATCGTTGAGACGCACAAAGAAGCCAAAACCGGTCACGCTGGAGATCACGCCGCTAAACACGTTGCCAACCTGATCCTGCATGAAGTCACATTTCAGCCAGTCCGCGACATCACGCGTGGCTTCATCAGCCCGGCGTTCGGTCATCGAACAGTGCTGACCGAGCTGCAACATCTGCTGCATATCGTAGTGATAGCCGCCGTTTGGCGTGGTGTTACCTTTCAGCGTGCCCTGCTCTTTCGCCAGCAGGTATTTGATCGCGCGGTGAAGCAGCAAATCAGGGTAACGGCGAATCGGTGAGGTGAAGTGCGCATAGGACTGCAACGCCAGGCCAAAGTGACCACGGTTTTCAGGATCGTACACCGCTTGCTTCATTGAGCGCAGCAACATGGTTTGCAGCATTTCTGCATCGGGGCGATCGGCTACTTGCTTGAGCAATTCGGCATAGTCGACAGGCTGCGGTTTCGCGCCACCTGGCAGGCTCAAGCCCAGCTCGTTCAATACGGTGCGGAAGCTTTTGATACTATCTTCGGTTGGACGATCGTGATCGCGGAACAGTGACGGTTCCTGATGCTTCTCAACATAACGCGCCGAGGCGATGTTGGCGAGAATCATGCACTCTTCGATCAGCTTGTGCGCATCGTTACGCACGGTACGTTCAACGCGATCAATACGACGCTCCGCATTGAAGATAAATTTGGCCTCTTCAGTTTCGAAGGAGATGCCGCCACGCTGCTCACGTGCGGTTTCCAACTCCTGATACATGTGATGCAGCTCTTCAAGGTGTTTCACTTGCGCGGCATACTGCTCACGCAGCTCGGTATCGCCCTGCAGAATGTTCCACACCTTGGTGTAAGTCAGACGCGCATGGGAATTCATCACCGCTTCGTAGTGCTTATAGCCAGTGAGTTTGCCGCTGGAAGAGATGGTCATCTCGCATACCATGCAGAGGCGATCAACCTGCGGATTCAGCGAGCACAGTCCGTTGGAGAGGATCTCCGGCAGCATCGGCACCACTTGCGATGGGAAGTAGACCGAGGTGCCGCGTTGATGCGCTTCGTTATCTAACGCTGTGCCTGGGCGCACGTAATAACTGACGTCAGCAATCGCCACCCATAGACGCCAGCCACCACCGCGCTTTTTCTCACAGTAGACGGCATCGTCAAAGTCACGCGCATCTTCACCATCAATGGTAACGAGCGGTAATTCACGCAGATCGACGCGGCCTTTCTTTGCCTCCTCTGGCACCTGCTCTTTCAGTTTCGAAATCTCTTTCTCAACTTCTTCCGGCCAGGTATGTGGGATCTCGTGGGTGCGCAGCGCCATATCGACCGCAAGACCGGTGCCCATGTTATCGCCGAGAATCTCGGTGACCTTACCGATGGCTTTGGTGCGACGGGTTGAGCGCTGCACGATCTCTACAACCACCACCGAGCCCATGCGCGCGCCCTGGGTTTCTTCCTGCGGAATCAGGATGTCGAAGCTCAGGCGGCTGTCATCCGGCACCACAAAACCGGTGCCGGCATCGGTAAAGTAACGGCCAACAATCTGGCTGTTGCGTGGTTCCAGCACGCGCACCACGCGCGCTTCACGGCGACCTTTACGGTCTGCACTACCCGGCTGTGCCAGAATCACATCACCGTGCAGGCAGAATTTCATCTGCTCGGCAGACAGATAGAAATCATCTTTCTGGCCCTCTACGCGCAGGAAGCCATAGCCATCACGGTGACCAATCACTTTGCCGCGCAGTAAGTCGAGGCGTTCTGGCAGGGCGTAACATTGACGACGGGTAAACACCAGCTGACCGTCACGCTCCATGGCGCGCAGACGACGGCGCAGCGCTTCGAGCTGCTCTTCGCTGGTGATATTCAATTCCTGGGCAATTTCATCGCGATTGATGGGTTTCTCACGCTTTTCTAACAGCGCCAGAATAAATTCGCGGCTTGGAATGGGGTTGTCGTACTTTTCTGCTTCTCTATCCTGGTAAGGATCTTTTGACATTACGGTTCCTCCGATGTCATTTAATTTGGATTGCCACCGGCGGTTCGGACAATAAAATTTGGTACAGTGAATCGTTATCTTTGACCAGATCGGCCAATGTATAGTTATCCAACTCTTTGAGGAATAACTGGACCGCATCGTGCAGCGCCTTGCGCAGACGACAGGCCGGTGTGATGGCACACTCCTCACAGTTCACCAGCTGCAAAGGCTCCATTTTTCTCACTACCTGACCAATGACGATTTTTTCCGGGTCCATGCCTAAACGAATTCCGCCGTTTTTACCGCGTGTCGCGGCGACAAAGCCAGCCCGGCTGAGTTGGTTGATGATTTTAACCATATGGTTACGCGACACCCCGTAGGTATCGGTGACTTCGGTAATGTTGGTCTGCTTACCTTCCGGCAACGTCGCCATGTAAATCAGCGCACGCAGACCATAATCGGTGAAACTCGTTAGCTGCACATATACCTCGGTGAATCATCGGGCGTTAGGGTTATGCGCCGGTCGGCGTGGTATTTAAGTATGATGATAAACCAGAGCGTGGAAGCCGGTGCGTTTTTTCTTAAGCAAGTATCGATAATTGCAAGAAAAAAGAGAGTGAGCGGAGTCAAAGAGCGGATAAACAAAGGCCGGACAGTGTCCGGCCATGTCAGATTATGCGTCGAACGGGTCGCGCAAAATCATGGTCTCACTACGGTCTGGGCCAGTTGAAATAATATCAATCGGCACACCGGTCACTTCTTCTACACGTTTGATGTAGTCACGCGCGGCCTGCGGCAGACCTTCCAGCGTTTTCACGCCAAAGGTGGTTTCGCTCCAGCCTGGCATGGTTTCGTAGATTGGCTCAATACCTTCCCAACCTTCCGCTGCCAGTGGCGTGGTGGTCATCTCGCGGCCATCCGGCATGCGATAAGCCACACAGATTTTCACTTCTTTCAGGCCATCCAGCACGTCCAGTTTGGTCATGCAGAAACCTGACAGGGAGTTGATCTGTACTGCACGACGTACGGCAACCGCATCCAGCCAGCCGGTACGACGACGGCGACCGGTGGTCGCGCCAAACTCGTGGCCCTGAGCACACAGGAACTCGCCAGTTTCATCAAACAGTTCGGTAGGGAATGGACCCGCACCAACACGCGTTGAGTAAGCTTTAACGATACCCAGCACGTAATCAACGTAACGTGGACCAATACCAGAGCCCGTCGCCACGCCACCTGCGGTGGTGTTAGACGAGGTCACGTACGGATAAGTACCGTGGTCGATATCCAGCAGCGTACCCTGCGCACCTTCGAACATGATCAGATCGCCACGCTTGCGCGCACCGTCCAACAGGTCAGAAACGTCAACCACCATGCTGGTCAGAATGTCAGCCACAGCCAACGTATCGCTCAGCACTTTTTCGTAGTCAACCGCATCAGTTTTGTAGTAGTTAACCAGCTGGAAGTTGTAGAAATCGACGATTTCTTTCAGCTTAACGGCGAAGGTTTCTTTATTGAAGAGGTCGCTCACGCGCAGACCGCGACGTGCAACTTTATCTTCGTAAGCTGGACCGATACCACGACCGGTGGTACCAATCGCTTTGGCGCCACGCGCTTTTTCGCGCGCCACGTCCATCGCGACGTGATATTGCAGAATCAGTGGACATGCTTCAGAGATCAGCAGACGTTCACGTACCGGCACACCGCGCTCTTCCAGACCTTTCATCTCTTTCATCAGCGCT
>Ga0157363_1005518_pt1 | contig 11802 bp, 10 predicted proteins | sample AttsexASBM1_FD_111477 | JGI IMG/M metagenome (GOLD analysis project Ga0157363, IMG submission 111477) | Fungus gardens microbial communities from leaf cutter ant in Ribeirão Preto, State of São Paulo, Brazil - Atta sexdens ASBM1 | ecosystem: Host-associated > Fungi > Mycelium > Unclassified ...
AGCTGAAAGACTGGCGACGTGTTGCGACCAGATACGACCGCTGCGCTCATACATTCATGTCTGCAATCCACATCGCAGCAAGCTTCATCTTCTATCTCAAAGAATGAGTCCTGAGCATAGGATACCGCGTGGGATGCGGTTAGGAGGTGTTCAAAAACGTACGCTAACCCATTCTGTAGGTGACTACAGCCGTGCGAGGGACCCGGCCCAGACTGGCGGCCACCGTTGAATCCACGGTGCTGCGCGCTCCAGTTGCCCTGCGAGCCGGAACAGTACGTCCTCGCGTCCGAACCCCGCGACGAACTGGCTACCAACCGGTAGCCCTGAAGCCGCGTCCATGGACAAAGGCATAGACATGGCTGGCAGGCCCGCGACGTTTGCCGGAGCCGTGAAAGGCGACCGATCGAAGACATGGGCGATCCATCCGAAGCCGTCGAGGTCGGCCTGCGGTTGGTTATAATCACCGATGGGGAGGGGAAGCTCCGCCAGTGTCGGGCACAGGAGCAAGTCCCAGTGCGAGAAGAACGATCCCATGTGCCTGGTTACGCTATTGCGCATATCCAGTGCGCCAAGCAGATCCTGGGCGGTCGCTCGGCGCCCGTATTCGGCAACCGCCCAGGTTGCCGGTTCTAGGATGTCTGGTGTGGGTCTCCGCCCCATGATCTCGGCGACCGCGTCGATCCAGGCCGTCGTATTCGCGGCCCAGAGCTGGGCGTTGCCATGGACGAAGCCTTCCCAGCTGACGCCGAGGTCGAGACGGACGTCTTCGACGTGATGTCCCAGGCGCGCGCACAGGTCTGCCACCCCGTTGACCGCGTCTACGACAGCCGGGGTGCTCTTGTGGCCATTCAGGGGATGGCGTAGCAATCCGATCCTCAGGGCACCGGGATCCTTGGAAATTTCATCTGCATACGGTCGTTCGGGCGGTTGAATCACATAAGGCTCACCAATGCCGCCGCCCTGCACGGCGTCGAGCAGGGCGGCGCTGTCGCGTACGCTCCGGCTCAGGGCGAACTGCACCGCAAGACCGCTCCAGACCTCGTCCACCCCGGGCCCGTTCGAGACGCGGCCCCGGGTAGGTTTGAGACCGAAAACCCCGACGCAAGACGCGGGGACGCGGATCGAGCCGCCGCCATCCGTCGCATGAGCGATTGGCACACAACCGGAAGAGACAGCGGCCCCAGCGCCGCCACTGGAGCCGCCCGCGCTCCGGTTGAGATCCCAAGGATTTCGTGTCGGTCCCGTCGCTATCGGTTCGGTTGTCGTGCTGATCGCCATCTCGGGTGTCGATGTCCGGCCGATCGGTGTCAGGCCGGCTGTACGGAACCGGCGCATGAGGTTCGTATCGTCTGTAGCGACCATTCCTGAGGCAAGACGGCTACCGAGTTCATTGCGCCGTCCTTTCGCGGTGATTGCCAAATCTTTTAGAAGGATCGGGACTCCGGCGAGCGCCCCTTGCGCGCTACTAATTCCCGAAGCTGTCAATGGTTCATCACGCCAGACTTCGACAACAGCGTTGACGGCCGGATTAACGGTGGAGATGGCGGTGAGTGCCGCATCCCTGACCTCGGCAGCCGAAACGTCGCCATTACAGATAAGCTGAGCCAGGCCGACGGCGTCTTGCCCTGTGTAATCAGATATCTTCACGAGCAATTACCCTCTTTGTTCTCTGGTAGCGTCGCACGCGGGTCTCTAAGATACCCATCGGTGTCGAACGATACCATTGAGTATCTAACGATACCAGTCGGTATCTTCATTAACAGGAGCTTTCATGCGTACGACACGGGTTATGCGTCTGCCGCCTCGAGAGCGTATCTTGGATGCGGCAGAGGATTTGTTCTTTCACGACGGCATTCGCCGCGTGAGCGTTGACGCCATCGCAATTCACGCCGAGACGACGAAGGCGGCGATATACCGTCACTTTGATTCAAAAGAAGGGCTGGTCGAGGAATGGCTCCGGATCGTCACTGCCCGCTATGCCGAGGTTTTGGACCGGCTAGCAGCAGCATATCCGAATGATCCGATAGAGCAGTTGAAAGGGTTCGCGACCTTCATCGCCAATGGGTTGGCTACGAGTTCATATCGCGGTTGTCCGTTCATCAACTCCTTGGCCGAATTGCCAGAAGGCGATGATCCTGCCCGGAAGATCATTGAGGATCACAAGATGCGACAGGCGCACCGGATCCGGGTATTGTGTGAGGCGGCTAATATGAAAGACTCTGAGCTGGCGGCTGCTCAAATCATTTTCATGCTAGAGGGCGCGCAAATTTCTGCACAAAACCGCAGCGTGAGCGACGTCGAACGACTTGTTGACCGCGCGATTGAGAGAATTCTTTCTGACAACCGAAGCTGACGTTCCAATTTCCACTGGTGCGCCGACCGATGGTTTGCAGTCTGCATCGTGCATGCAGCAGCACAGCGTTTTACGTGGCAACACAAGCCCGTGTTGCTCTAACAGAATCTGGGACGCCAGCTTCCGTCCGTAAAACAGATAATGCACGCGCAACAGCGGCAGTACGCAGTCTCGCAGACGTTCCGGCAAGTGGTAGTTGGACGTCCGGCCGCGTCCCGCGTCCACCATGAGCTAGTCCGCTGGTGCCGAGCACTCAAACACGTCCCAGAAGGCGACGCGTCTGGCGCGTAGTCATACCCAGAAGATCAGCCGCCGACGCGCCGTCGTGCGGGATTTGTAAGGCACGTTGGCGAGCACACTCACGCAGCGCAGATCCCGATCCTCCATCAGCACCAGTCCAATGCCGGTCCTCCCGAACAGCACAACCAAGACGAGCCAGACTACCACCTCAAAGCGACAGGAAACGTCGTTGAACCGTATGACGAGGGCTGCGAAGCGGCAGGCGGAACAAGGAGCGTGTGGTCATTTCAGAGGTTCGTGGAAAGGAGACGGCCTGGACCTGCCTTCTTTTCCGCAGTCAAGAACTCAGCGGCGCGTGTTCGGGAGCGGTCGTCTGTCAGAATCGTCGACAGGTAACCGGAAAGTGTCGGCATCTCCCGTCAAAATGGCGCGCAACGCCTCCAGAGCTATCTCGAACTCGCGCCGTTCGATGGCGGAGAACGCAAGCCGCACTGCATCGGGTGCGTGCCCCGGCTGGACCGCGAAGTTGGCACCTGGGGTAACCGCGACACCGGCCAGCAGGGCTGCGTTACAGAATGCCTCACTTCGCCATGGCGAGGGCAGTCGCAGCCACGCGTGAAACGTGCGCGGATCAGCCTGTATATCAAACTCCGTCAGTCTGGCCCGCAGCAACTCCTGTCGTGCGACAGCTTCCGTACGCTTGCGCTGCTCCAGCCCAACGAGTGCTCCCATCTCCAGAAGTGAAGACAGGACGGCCAGCGTGACCGGCGAGGCAAGCCAGGCCCCTTCGCGAAGACTGGCAGCCAGCCGCTCACGCAGCGCTGAGGATGCCGTGCCAAGGATACCTGCCGAGAGGCCTGAAAAGCCGCGTTTCGAGAAACTATCAACGAGCACGACATTCTCAGGCGCCATCACCGCAAGCGGTAGCGGAGCGTCGGTGGCGAGAAATCCGTAGACCTGATCCTCGATGGCTATCATGCCATGACGCTTGAGAAGCACGGCGATCTCGTACCGACGCGTCTCTCCCATCGTCATGCCAAGCGGGTTGTGCAATGTCGGCTGGAGGTAAACGACCCGCACCCCCGTTTCATAGGCCCTAACAAGAGCTTCGGGAACTACGCCCTCGTTATCCATGGCAAGCGGCACGGTCGCAAGGCCGAGACGTTGAACGAGTGTCTTCGTCATCGGGTAAGTTATTGCTTCGAGTCCGATCGGCATGCCTGGCCTCGCCAACGCGGCGAGCGCCGCAGCAATTGCTTGTCGACCGCCGGCGGCGCTAAGCAGATGCTCGGGCTCCACCTGCCAGCCGGGACGCGACAAGTGAGCTGCCAGAAGATCCCTGCGCAGCCATCGACTCGTCGCGGAAGCCGCAGAAGACGCCGCAGCAAGAGCTGATGACCCGACGACCGCAGTCAGTGCGTCGGCCAGTATCCCAAAGTCCGAAGCTTCCACGGCTGTCGAGTTGAACTCCAGATCCACGATCGATACGCGATCCGGCTCTACAAAACGCGGACGCGGCGCGGAGGCGCGTACAAAGGTACCTCGACCGACTTCGCCCGAAACTAGGCCGCGATGCGCTAGCTCCGCGTAGACGCGCGCGGCCGTGGAAAAAGCGATCCCCTGTTCAAACGCATAGCGTCGTAGAGGTGGAAGGCGATGTCCTGGGCGAAGCCGCCCGCTCGCGATCGCGGTGGCGAGTTGGTCGGCATGCCGGATGTAATCGGAGGCCATTATATTGTTCTCAGTACAATGTATGAATTGATATGCATGCCATACAAAGTCATGGATACGCGAGCGGAGTTTCCGCGACGTATTCTCTCTTTGAACGGCAACAATCATGGAAATGTCAGCTTATCTCGGCTTCGTCCTTGTCAGCGGGGCGCAAGTCGCGACGCCTGGTCCGTCCACTTTGTTTCTCGTCAACAATGCCCTGTCGATCGGACGTCGTCGTGCGCTCATCGTCCTCAGCGGCGATCTGGCGGCTATCGCGCTGCTTGCCCTTTTTTCCGTGATGGGGCTGGCACAGCTACTGCATTCCTATCCTGCGGTCTTTCGCGTCCTGCGCCTATTTGGAGCAGGCTACGTCTTGTGGCTCGGGTGGGGCTATCTTCGAGCGCCGCCCTCCCGACCGGTTTCGGATCCTGATGCGCCAAGAACAGATCGGAGTAATGTGCAACTCTGGTTGCAATCGTTCGGCGTCGGCTTCAGCAATCCCAAAGCCGTGCTCTTCTTCGCGGCCTTATTTCCGCAATTTGTTCCAACTGGAAGCGGGACACCGATCCTCCTGCTTCTCGTTTGGACCTTTGTGGCGGTAAAGTTCGCGGTACTCGGCACCTATGCGCTGGCGGCGAGGAAGGCAAAACGCCTTCTGGCTAAGCCCGAGCACGCACGATTGGGCCGGATACTGACGGGTGTCGTCTTCGTCGTCTTCGGCAGTCTGATGATCTGGTTTGCTTTGACCGAATAGGGATGATGATCAGTATTTATCACCTGCTGTCATGTCCACAATCCCAGATATATCGACTGGAGGGTTTGAAAAACCTACTGGTTTTGAGAGCTGCTCTGTGATTCCATTTCCCCCGAGTTGATTGGAGTCTGGATCATGAAGCAGCCGAGTTTCTTTGATGTTGAAGAACGGCTTGCTCGGTTGAGTGGGCTTGGTGGCCAACTTGCAGCCTTTTCCCGGACGCTGGATTTTAAAGTCTTCCGCCCTGACCTGGAGAAGGCTCTGGCGTATTCAGATGGGAGTAAGGACGGACAACCGCCATTTGATCCGGTGCTGATGTTCAAGATCCTGGTGATCCAGACGCTCAACAATTTGTCTGATGAGCAGACAGAGTATCTCATCAACGGTCTGGGCAGACACAGCCTACCACTCAAAAGCCAATGAGGACTTCATGGACAAGCAGGGCTTTGTCTCGAAGGTTCACAGGAAAAAGCTGCATCTCAAGCCTATGCCCCGGCATATCCAGAAGTCGGACGCCGGAAAGTCCGTGATCCGGTCACGTGTCGAGCATATCTTTGCTGATCAAAAATCGCAGACGGGACTGGTCGTCCGAACTGTCGGTATCACCCGGGCCACCATGAGGATCGGCTTGGCCAATATCGTCTACAACATGCGGTGCTTCCTCTTCCTGGAGCGGATTAACGCGAATGCATAGTTATTCAGCGGGTAGCATTCACAGATCTGCTCAAAACTTAAACCGAAAGATCCCCCCAACCGTCAATCAAATCACCAAAAGCCAGAAATTACAGGCCAAGCGTATCAATCAAGGGTTCTTCGAACCCTCCACCTTAAAGAGAAACGTTCACGCCAAACTGAAAGGAACGCATAATAACACCCTTCTGAGACCATGACGAGTTATACAAATAACCACCGTAAGTCGCATAATCCAAAGGAGCGCGGAAGCCAAGTAGATTATAAACGTTCGCATAAACAGACCAACGTTTATTCATCTGATAATTAACAGTCAGATCAACATCCCAGAAGCCCTTCACCCGGCACTGTGTAGGATAATTAGGTCCATTAGCCTGATTCATACCCAAGGAGTATGCGCAGCTATGACTATACAGTCCATTACTGCCCGCCGATGCAATACCGCTATCATCTGCGACCGTTTTATAACCGCTCGTATAATAAACAGTTGGGGTAACTGCTAAACCTTTATACGAAAAAGTGTTGGCCCAGTTCGCTCTCCAACGAGGCGTACCAGAAGAAGAAACGCTCTGATAGGGACCAAGCGTCCCAGCATAGCGATACGTAGTACCGTCAGGATTAACCTGATTAAAGCGTCTAACAAACGTTGCTTGCCCTTTACTATACCACATAATGTTGTGCAGAAAGCCGGGAAGACGTGCGTGCGCATCAATGGACATATCAAAGCCATCAGTCATCATACTTTTGGCATTAATATATTCGCCCTCAACATAACCCGGCGCGGCTAATGCGTTGGGATAGTTAGGGTCTTTTGGCCCTGGAACAACTGTAATTCCAGAAGGCTCCCCGGAATTTGATCCTCCATTCTCAATCCAAGAATTGAAATACTGATTAGGATTAAGAATCCCTGTCGTAATATAGTGGTTCTTCTTAATGTAATAGTATTCAAAAGACAGTGTCATCCAATTCGTAGGCTTTATGACGGGACCGACGGTGTAGCTTGTCGATATCTCGGGTCGAAGATGCGGATTTCCTACACTCATTAGCCCAAGATAATTACCTGATTGAACATAAGCACTATTTCCATGAGACGCCATCCATGCTTGCACAGCAGGATTGGACGTGTCGTAGGTCACCGGAGTAAAACCTTCTGTCTGGCCGCCCGTCTCCGCAAAACTAGGCACACGAAAGCCACGATTAAATGTGCCACGTAACGTGAACTGTTTGACTGGTTTGAACTGGAAGCCAACTTTCGGAGAGAAATGGCTGAAGCCTTCTGAATAGTGATCGTAACGACCTGACGTATCAACAACAAACTGTTTTACAACAGGCAAATTTGCCTCGTAAAAACCAGATTCAACCCAACGATGACCGATCTGCGAGACCGGATTGTAACTCGCCCACTGATTCGCGTAGTTGCTTGTGTCAATTGGATTGGCGTTTGGGTCGTTCACGGATTCATAACGCCAGTTTGCTCCAATCGCGAGCTTAGCCATACCGCCCGGAAGCTTGAAAAGCCCTTTACTGAGACCAACCTGCCCTGAATATTCCTGTGAACGGGCGTTAATAGTGTTCGCAGGCAAAACATAATTCATTTCAGAACGCGAGTTTTTTGACGGGTCAACAAAATTATACGACCCATCCGCGATCGCTGCTGTTAAATGACTGATGTATGGCTGTCCTGTTTGCACCTGATTAAGAAGCGTATTCATGCCGACGAAATCAGCATTATAATTCCAGTCGGATCCCCAATTCGAATGAGACCAACCAGTATAACGAACTGATCCCCTGAAATTATTAGAGGTATCGGTAGTTACTGGAATTTGATTGAACAAGCCAACCACTTGCGCATCTTGATGTTGTGCGGCGTATGGATCGTTCGGGTTCAATTGTCCATTCGAAAGCTCCCACGGCAGAATGGTGGGAGAATTACCAGCCAACTCATCCTGTGTATACGAACCATAGGATGCTGGCGTCCCGGTCGTAATTGTACGCGCCTGAGACCAGTTAAACATCGCAATCAACTGCGACTGATCTGTGACATTCGCCGTCAAATGTGCTGTAGCGCTAATACGACGCAAATCAGGGGCGACTTGCTTGTAACGCATTGCGTTCTGTGAGCATGCATTTGTAAAAGAATTGGGATAATTTGTGGAAAAGCCGTAACCTGAGATGCCTGTCTGATTACTACCGCATCCAGCAGAAGAATTCAGAAGATTATATCCACCAACACCACTTCCATTGATAGCAGGGCGAACAAGAGCTGTAGTCGTTGCACCAGTAAAGTTTGTATTAAACTGATTTGTCCCCGGAAGAAGAGTATTTGTGTTTCCGTTGGAACCGCCCAATGATGTCAGATCCCCACTATTATATGGCGATTGAAGTTGGCGATAATATAAAGAATCATCCTGTTGGTATTCGGAATTGATGTAAAAATTGTAACCGTCGTTAGCAAGATCACCATGCCCGAATGTAGCATATAAGCGCTGATGACCTTGGTCTCCACGCTGGGTCAGACCACCCTCGGCATTGCCTTCAAAACCCTTAATCTCGTTTCGGGTTCTGAAGTTAATTACGCCTGCAACTGCATCTGCACCGTATGTTGCAGAACCTCCGTCTTGCAGGACATCCATACCTTCAAGGATAGACATTGGGATCCAGGTCGTGTCGACAAAATCACGTTCTCCATCGTCCGCAAGCGGATAATAAGAACCTCTCTGTCCGTCGATGAGCACAAGAGTAGAGTCAGTACTGAGCCCACGCAACGACGGAGCTGATCCGCCTGGAGCAAACCCTCCTCCAGAAGCCCACTGGCTCGTTAAATTTCCTGCCCCGTTTGAGGAAAGTTGTTGAACGAGATCATTCACCGTTTTGAGACCACGCTGCTGCATGTCTTTGCGTGTGATATGAGTAATTTCGGATGAGCTTGTCGTATTGGGGTCGCGAAACAATGTACCCGTTACGACAACATTTTCACTACGAGATTTTGGAGCTTCGACGCTCTGCTTTAAAGCATTTCGCTTTGCAGCAGATATTGATTCTGGATTATGATTTTTTATTGTTACGCTTGACGCTTCAGTCTTTTTTAATTTGGACGTTGCCGTATCACTAAGAGAGGCAGCATGCGCGCTTTGTGGCAATTGAAGCACAGTCGCAAGTGCAGTTGCTCCCATGAGCGATGTCGTCCATCGAGCCTTTTTCATGGCCACAGGTTACTCCGTCAAAACTAGGCGCGCGGATCATGTATGATCCCACAAGATTTCGTATCAGCAACATCCTGTCACATGACGAGTGGGCCTAAAATTAAAAAAGTCACATTTTGACGCCGTTTGACCAGTTAGTTGTTTTTTCGCAACACAAATCAAGCTGAAGGGCTTGAAAAACTCATGTTTTTGAATTGCTCCTGAGTTTGTTTCCATTCTCCAATCAAAACAAAAAATGGATCCATGGGACAAACATCAACAATAGGCGATTTTTAGGTCCCACACATCATGTTGTGAGGCGTATGCTTTTCCATTTCCTATGGAGATAGCGAAGGTGTGGGTGACGTCTTCTTTCGCAATGGCATGATCTGAGGCCATCGAGTGATATCAGAACGATGAACAGACGTCAGTGATACCGGCGTATCCCTATTATAAAACCGATCCAACTCCCTCAGGGCCATCTGAAGCTGTCCCTGTCGTTTCAAATCCCTGACCGCAAGGCGGACATCCTCGGGAAGCGACCATGACAGCCGATGCAAGCGCTCCAGTCTGGCAATGGTCTGCTGGGCCTGCTCACATTCCGGCACATGCTCCGCATGCCATTGAGCAATCATCCGGGCCTTTTTGTGCTCTGCCTCCCGGCAGCGATCCTTAATCCACAGGCGACGGGCTTTCTCATCCAACAGGGTTTGAAGCAACTCGCGTCTCTCTTGCAGATAATCCTGCAATGTCACTTCTCGTTCTATCCGAACCGGACACTGGATCGGATCAGGCTTCTGATTGCTCAGCCCCAAATGATACAGAATGAACTGGACGAGATAGCGCAAAATTTCAGCCAGTTGGGCCAGCGCTTGATGGTATTGTTCCTCTGCTTGCGACAGTCTTTTCTTCCGGGAGAACAGGATTTTCCGGGCTTCCAGTTCATCCAGCTCCTGTCGCGCCTGCTCAACGGCCTGATGGGCCTGCTTCAGTCTGCTCCATCCTTCTTTCATCATCCTCATGATGCAGGCGCTTTGAATATCGAGCGGACTGTCCGGCCCATAGCGCCGTTCCAGAGGATGCCTAGCATTCAGGACGCTTCGGGCGGCCTGCATGCCCTGCTTCCAGTCTTGCAGATAGATCCGGAACCCCTCGCTGCCCTGTTCCTGAGATCGAAGCGAACCGATGGACGGCAATCGCTTTCGGATCGCGGCCGCTTCTTTTCGTCCCTGTTCATAGAGCCTCTGTCGATCCAGGGCTGATAATGAGGCTGGCGGGACCCAGATCAGCTCCTTCACCGCACGTTTCCGCCCTGCCCGCTGCTGATGCCGTCTTTCCTGTTGCTCCAGTCGCCTCACGACAGGTCGAAGATCTACAGAGGATGGTCTGGAAGCCTCTTCTTCCAGAAGAAGACGGAACTCTTTCGCACGGACCTTTGTCAGGCGTGTGAATGATCCGATCAGCAGACCATCATGTGTCTCAATGACATGAGCGTCCCGCCGTCGGTCCGTGCGGTCTCCCGGTCGCATGCGCCAGTTTTTCTCAGCAAGAAGGCGGCGGAACGTCTTCAGGTCATTTTCCGACTGTTCCCAAAACGCCATGATCTCGCGTCTGGCCGCAGGCAGATCAAATCCCTGACGTTCTGTCATTCGCCTTGCTTGTGATGTGTAAGCAGAAACTGGACGTGCCGAATTGTCTTCAGGAACCAGAGCCGCAACCTTGTCTGCGGCCTCGGAGTTTCCAGCTTCTCTCAAAGCCTTCGCAATAGCCCGGTCATGACGTCCGGGAACGAGGGTGTGACCCAATCTCAGTTCTTCCAGGCGAGCGATCTTTTCCAGACGCTGCCATGTAAATTTACTGCTGAGAACGTGATCGTCTTGCCATTCCGGCAATAGGACATGGCCATGTGTGCTGCCATCTTTCTGGTGGATTACCAGAGTCATGCGCTCAAGGTCAGCGCCCAGTTCCAGACAGATCTGGTGGGCGAAATGGACGAGTTGCCCATCGTTCATCGGTTCAGATGGATTGAAAGCGATATGACGCAGACCGTAGCGGATACCCTCGCGTTTCGCCTCCTTCATCCAGTCTTTTAAGAGGTAAGCACTGCCTGCAACCAGGCGAATGGCTTCGTTCTTGGCTCCAGCAAGCACATGACGGGAAACCGCTTGATGCCCGCTGCTGCTCTTAATTCTTGTTTCCTGAACAATCATGGCGTCGCACCTGCGAGAACATGACTATTGGTTCAGTGCATAAGAGGAACGGAAACAGACCGAGCCCTCTGGACACGAACCGGACGCAAATCTCGCAACAGGTGATCGGTCCGGTCTTTCAGGCGGTCGATATCCTGCAAGGTGTCACCACAGGCAACGGCGTCACCGAGATGAGCAGCATGAGCCAGTTGATTCAGGTTGTTGCCAATCCGTCCCAGCTCGCCACGCAACTGACGGAGCTCACGGCTGACCATTCCGCCGCGATGGTGAGACAGAACGGCATCCTGCAACAATGTTCGGACCCAGTCAGCTGTTGTGGCATGGCCTAGAAACCGGGCGCTCTGGCTCCACCGCCCCAGTTCATCGGGAGACGCACGCACGGACAGGCGGGAAGATCGGATACGGGATGGAGATGAAGCATCGGGCATAGCAGGGCATCCTGTTTTCTGTGGGGGTCAACGGGGGAGGAACTCCCCCTTGCCAGCTGTTTCGTGGGTAGCCACGAAGCACTGCTGGCTCAGGACAGAAGAACTCCCAAAAACAGGATAGCAATTCAGAAGTCAGATTTCAGAAAACGACAGCATAAAAATGAAAATACTTCGATTTTTATTATCTCCTCCCATCGTTTGACTGAAAACGCCCCTCAAACGGGCTCAGCAT
>Ga0157363_1005519_pt1 | contig 11800 bp, 6 predicted proteins | sample AttsexASBM1_FD_111477 | JGI IMG/M metagenome (GOLD analysis project Ga0157363, IMG submission 111477) | Fungus gardens microbial communities from leaf cutter ant in Ribeirão Preto, State of São Paulo, Brazil - Atta sexdens ASBM1 | ecosystem: Host-associated > Fungi > Mycelium > Unclassified ...
AACAATATCTATTTCTTTTATTTGAAATATAGTAATTTTTGAAAAATTGTGTTCGTTCCTAAGATCCAATATTTTCCGACGTGTGACGCAAAATCAACCTAAAATAAAAACATTTTAATCTCAACGAGATGTAAAAATAAAGAACATGAAACGGACATGGAATATTTAATCATACTGCTGATGCAAAAGAACGTTTATGTAAACAATTCAAAAAGTATCATATTTCATCGATATTTATCAGGCAAAGGAAATTGTACCGCTGAAGCAATCGTGATTGAAAAATTTTCATTATTCTACAGTTTCTACCCTCGTTTTACCCTCACATCGACCATCATGCCCAACGAGTTGTCCACTTACAACCTCGGCTTATCTACACGCGCATGCCAGATAGGAACTCGCGGAAGGGTAAGGTTCGCCTGGATTTCCAATTAAACTTTGGCAATTGTCGTACTAATTATCCGCTCTCTGGACATTTTCCAGATTAAATAAACTTTTGGAGAAAGAGGGAAATGTGCATAAGCGTCATGCAGCCATCTCAAATTTGTTGATGCAATTGATATTAATTACCGGATAACGCTAATGATAATTCATACGCTTCTTGTATTGATAGTTTTAAAGATTTACAAAAAATAATTTTCTTAGTTTTTAAATACTTATATCAATTAATGTGTCGTTTTATTTGTAAATAATCATTAACTATTATAAAAATTTTTAATGTGTTTGTCATTAAAATATCTCAATCAATCTATTATAAAAAAATAATGTGATATTTTATGTAAAATTATTCCTATTTTTAATATAAGTAGTCTTCTTTACAACAGTTACGAAAAATGCATGTTATTTCCTTTTTTTTTGAACCAGACAATAAATTTAACGCTTTTCGAAGAAATTCTTCTATCGCCGTAATATAGAAGGAGCTTCTAAAGAACAAAGTCGGTAAAATCCGAATCGCGACGTTGAATACAATGTGAGCTGAACAAGACCCTTCGAGAAAATCTTCCGTAGGATGAGTGTCAAGATCGCAAAGGCTACACCAACCTAGTTCTTTTTCGTGCTCCAACAGGTAGGTTAACCACAGTTGACAATACTCAACAATGCAGCAGGAAAATTCGCACTTTCCGCGCCGAGAGTTCGTCCTTCTCCGACCTGCGACTGTTCTGGCACGTTTTTAGCTCCCGGGCTAAGCGCGTATCACCCCATCCTCCATTCCATCAAGGATCTCTTTGTCTTCTTTGTATTCTCGCCTTCGAACAATTCTTTCGATTTCGCCGACGTTTTATCGTTTATCCGCCGTATGATCCAATTAGCTCAGTTTATCTGTACCACTAAAATCGTTATTTCCGTTTTTCACTGTTTCTCACTTCTTTCTCATCCCAACCTTTCATCGCGCTTTCTATTGTGAATGAATTATCTTCAATATTATTTCCATAACTCTATTCTCTATATGAGAAATCTACATTTCATTATTTTTAATTATTTTTATTATAATATTGTTTATTTCTAATAATGCAGATAGAATTTTAATGGTTTACAACTTACATATAAATATATTTGATATATACATTATAATTCGTAATTGTAAAAGTTTTAAAGAATGAGAATCGAAAATTTTAAAATAAATAATGTGAGCTTTCTGTTAAAATATATTTCTATTCAATTTTTTCTATTCTTTTGTACTTCATTTTACTGTGAGAGTTGTAAAAATTGCGAGTCTAGGTTTTACGATTTCTGCATTTTCTCGAGACGGCCGTTATTCACACACGTTAGACAGTTAAAGGAAATATTCATCGAGATAGATTCCGAGACTTTTCTCGACGTAATTCGATTACGTCGAAAAGACAAGTTCTTAGAGGTATCAGAAATTACATTGTACCAGCATCGGAAAGTTGCACTTTCCATCTACAACGTGAAACGAAAAGAATACGCCAGGAAATGTTTAAGACATTTCTTGGGATAATGAGACGGCATGGAAAAAGTTTGCAGCGAACATCAAGAATCCCTATAACAAAGCGAAAAAAGTTATACAAGAGGATTCTTCAATCGGTATGCTACGTAACAGAATTAATATTATTACCTGAATGTCGAACTTTTATTATTCCAGTAGCGGTATCGTAAGTAGCTTCTATATACTGTATAAAAAGAAAGTTTGTCTACTGTTATCGTTTCTTTTAATATAAAAATTGTTCACAATTGTCTAATTCTCAATTTAAACAACTATTATCTTAGTTGATAATACGAATATTTTATAATTTATAATATAGAATAGGTTAATACAGAACATGATACAATTTCGAATATAGTACAATTCTAAACAAAATAAAATTTGAATCCAATTTTCGAGGTTCAAAGTTTAGTAACTTTCTCATTGGAGAATATTGAAGGATTGTGAACAAAAAAAATCAAACTTGAATTTCGAAAATTAAATTGAAATCTTATTATATATTTAGAATTCTATTCAAAATTATATCACCTAACTTTACTTTTGATAATACAATATTTTGAATCACTTGTCTTTAGAGATAAAAAAATTATGTAGCTTTTAGAGAATATGCTACACAAAACATTTTATTATTTTATTGTCTTACACTTATTGTGATAAATACGAAGCGTTTGAATAACTTACAGCAAATATAATATCATACATGTTAATAAAGAGTTATAAAAGTAGATTGTTGTCCGAGTATATGTAGCAAGATAATAAAGATGCATATAGGTCGTTTTATTTATAGACTTCAAGCAATATCACGAATAACTTTACTTCCAAAGCACCTAGTACATAGGACATGGCTCTATTGCCCGACTGTGTGAGAGAAGAGACAGTATTCTCTCGACGACTACCGCGTAGTCAAACAACTCCTCGCCAGGCTTTCTGTATGCCGAATATAAAGTAGCATTCCGCTTGTACCTATAGGGTGTCTCAGAATTTGCAATAAACAAGTACATCCCGTCAGTCTCATGAGATATTTTCAAGATCAAAAAGAGACAAATATATATAATATTTTTTCTTTTATGGTAATTTTTTAGAGTGATTTCTTTGGCCTTTCTTTTGTCTGTAAATTTTTTACCTAAAATAATAAAATCTATGTAAAAGAAGTCATTAAATATTTCACGTATATAACAATATACATTTTGATTTTATGTATACTATTTTATGTATACGAACAGAAAGAAACCTATAAAATATCTCTCATAAACTTCTATCGGATTATTCTATCAAAAATACCAAGATTCAGGAGATTGAACACCCAATATGTATGATGATACTATCTCTTACAGTTGCTTACAGACATATATCAGAATGTCACTGTATCCATAAAATTCGTGAAAAAGTACATCCAGCTTGTGAACCAAAATTTGTGAAAATGTGAGAAAAGGGGGCGATTCTGTTCGCTCCACTACTTTCTCGGTGCCCTACCGCATTTGGTATTTTAGCACCTCTTCTACTTATTCTCGTGCTACAAACAACCACAGCTCCGCGGCCCAGATGGCGAACGCGTATATTCTCGTTTCCTTTCGGAAAGATGAAAACTACTCGCGGAAAGCTATGGACAAAGACAAATAGAAAATCTTTTACGTGACGGCTATTCTTTGTGCTTTCCCGCATTTTTCTTCGCCTTGTTTCTTTGATGTAAAAATTACATTCTTCTTGTCGTCTACGAAATGGAGTTCAGAAAGCAGTGCTTCCTCGACAGCGTGAAATATTAGCAGATGTTGTCAAAGTAGTATTTCAAAGATGCATTAAGAAATATAATCTTAAAGAAAATACATTAAGAAATAAAGAAATCGCGCGACCAATTCAAATTAATCGGAAACTATAAATCCCTAGATAATATAAATAGATACAATATATATGAATATAGATGGAGAATAATTAGAGATTCATGAAACTATTTAAATAATTATTCAGCAGGAAACTATATTTGTGAGTGTTCTTAATACATCGCGATTTCTTTCACAGCAATTAATATCTGTTGCTGCAAGAAATCGACGCGATAAAAGCAGCAAATGGTCGCGGATGAAATAAATGTAACAACCGACGGTACGCGAAGGACACGATATATTTCCCGACTCTTCCCGCTATCACGCTATTTATATCTCGTTAACCGCTCCTCCAGATCGGTCTTGCTCTGTAGGGATCATTGCTGAGGCGGATGTGCGCGGTTCTTTCTCGTAAAAAAAAAAGAATTCATGTACAGCATCACAATGATGAAGCGAAAGAGAAATAGAGAGAAAGAAGGCGGGGACGTAAACGCACGAGCGGAAAAGGATTTTAATTCGACAGAGCTACCCAGTCTTCTCGTCCGAAATTTCGCAATTACGGAGCCAGTCTTCCCTCCCTTACTTTCCTACGGTTTGTAAGAGCATCGGTATTCGTTGCTCGAATGGGTTTACCAAAGGAATCAAAGACGAGGCAAGTCGCATTACTACGATGTCCCAGGAAGCGTCCTGCGCAACCGAGGAATAAGAGGAAGGAATATCGCAAACATTTCTGCGGTCAGAACGGGATAGATATATTTGACGTATACGAGAGAGAGAGAGAGAGAGAGAGAAAGGGGGAAGAGAGGGAAAAAGGGATCCTGGTAAACGTGGAGTTGGAGCGTCGTCGGGATTCAGCTCTATCAGAACGGAGGCAGACAGCCTCTCATACGATGGGAAGCGGGACGAAAAGAGACGGCCAAAGAACCGGTTTCATTCAACCGCCATTTAAAAATTCTGGAACCGCGCGCTGCTCTTGGAAAAATAATCAGCGCGCGCGCGGCCAATGCTGAGTTGCGTAACTCTTAGAAAGCGGCTCTCCATCCGCAGACGGGGAGGAATGATCGGCGCTCGAGCGGGCGAGCGAAGAGAGAACGGGAAGGTGGATAAGGAGACAGAGAGGGAGATCGGCGGGTACGAGCCGCGCGATACCGTAGATGGAACGTCGTAAGCTTGCCTTCGTCTGCAGGGAACAGGCATGAATTTCCTCTGCCTTTGAATGCGTGCGCGCGTATCTGCCTTCGCGACGGGCGTGCCGGTTCCGGTTTCGCCTTTGATAAGCGATATCGATTCCCGATGGGAATGCATCTCTCCTTCACTACTATGACTACAACTCCCCGGATGTAAGAGATGTTCTGTTTTTTTTCTTATTTTCTAGATCCTTTTCTCGTCCCTAAAGGTATGTGCATTTGGATGTAACGAGACGCTGCTCGGTGCGATCATGTTGGAACACAAAAGTTCGTGATAACAGAAAATAGATGCATCTTCAATGACGAGCTAGTCAGCTCGTTAAGAAATGTTATTAAAAAAAAAAATCATTCAATTTCTTTCTCAAACAAAAATATTCTTCTTCGCTTTTAAAAGAATAAAGAATTTTAATTTGTATAAAAAACGGACTAAAAAAAACAGACAAATTTATCGATCAAAAGAACATATTTTTATAAAATTAGTATAAATACTAATGAGTGACTGCTAATTTCAGTAAATAACTTTTCACTTCCATTTACAGTTATACCAAGATTGAAAACAAAATAGTATACCTTAAGTACATTTATAATAATATACATTTATAATAATTACTTTATGTGGCTATATAAATTATAAATAAGTAATGATATATTATCAGTTACTAATAAATATAAAAATTAAATTTATATCTACGATAAGATTCAATTTTGATTTTTTAATCGTAGGCATAATTTCTCAACGTTTAATTCAAAGTAACTTGTTTAACATTAAAGGTAGCATAATGCATCTTAATGCGTTCATACTAAATCGCAATTATTTAAAACTTATTCACGTGGAATAATCTGTACTTAAAACCGAAGCTTATAAGATATCTTCGCGATTTAAAAGATAAACGTAACTGAGATAATAGAGTAAGCGAACGAGAAGACGAGAAAAATTTTAACAAGTCACAATTATGCATTCTCGCGGTAAAATTAAATGGCGACGAGAACTCCGATATATTCAACTCTTCACTTCGAAAGGTCGCCGGGTATTTTTTACACTCTGCGGTTCAATAATTCTCGATCCGTCGACGCATAAATAATGAATGTCGGTACGCCGGCGGGGGTGTAAATCAAATCGACGACAGGCGTTTCATTTCGAGGTCGATTTGTCTCGCGCCGAGAGCGGGTCGGCGAAACAGACGAAACGTCGCGAATTTCGGGCAATGCCGCCGGAAGCACGTGTTCGTGAAATATCGCGGCATGTTACTTCAAACGCCACGACATTTCGAAATGTGCAGCAAGTCGACAACGAGAGAAAGACAGAAAGCAGTCGCTGCGAAATATAAAGTCCACACATCACTTAATATAGTGATAGTGATTTTACAGCCAATAAAATAAATAAATCCGATCGATTATTCTGCCTGAAAAATGCATACAATTTATTCCCAAGTTAAGTTGATCGTTAATCTTTCATCATATACCATTCATTAGTCTATATAACTAAATTAATGAAAAACGATTGACTCAATTTTAGAATGAATTTCATATATAAAAATTAATTTTACGTGGAAATATCTTTTTTCATAATATACTTGTTTCACATTACTTTGACAGATTTCACTTCAACTATATTAATCTGCTAGCAAAGTTTGCAAAATTTAAATATAAAAAAACTAAAATAAATTAAGAGAAAATCCATATTTTATAACCCCTTTCAATTGAATATCTATAAAATTTATTCTATTGTTTTATTACTATATGCTTTACTTATTTCTTTAACAAATATAAATTTGATATTTTTAAATTCGCAATCAGAAGTACAAGAACTCGGAAGACTTAATATCCCTTTAAGGTCGAGCTAACGGCACTGGTTGGAAAGGTCACTTGTAAGAAGCGAATCAGACTATTACGCGGTTCGTCCGTTTATATGAAGTTAACGACTGTCTTAAGTGCTCTGCAAAAACGAGACTTGGAGAAATCCTCCTACGTGATACTCCATCCCAGTGAATAGTATTTTACGATGAGATATGAACGAAAGGAATAAGAGCTGAACATAAATACGTATATAAGAATAATAGTAGATATGTGGAATTCAGTAGATTGTAATGTATAAATTTAATTGATAAACTTAGTTAATTAATAAAAGAGCTAAGTACATAGAATATTAAAACACAAGAAAAGTAAAATGTAATGTTACCATGCCAACGTACAATTAAAAAATAATAAAAAACGGATTATAATATATATATACATACACAAAAGTATTTCGATATTACAATTAGTCTGATTGTGAAAATTTAAAAAATATTTAAAAAAGTATCTTTCTTAATACTTATATTTCTTATCGATATTTTATTTTCACACACTGTACGTTGACTTCTTACATTTACTTTCTATTTTTAACTTACTCTTATAGTTTATTTTAAGTTATAGTTCCAGAATCAGATATAGTTCTAAGTTCTAACTCTAGATAGAAGTAAATCTATTTATATACTTCTTTTCTCTCTATAAAATACTTTTTCAAGGGATAGTGGTATTATGGAACATAATAAAATAGGAAAAAAAAAAACAAAGAGAGGAAGTAATCAAATTATTATTAACATCATTATTGATGTAATTAATAATTATTATGATACAAAATATTACATAACAACAAATATGTTAAAGATTATTATTATAAAAATATTTAATATTAAATGTACTAAACTCGCGATGAGAAAGGGACAGTAACAAGGGATCAAAGTATCAGGAGAGAAGAAACGCAGAGAAGAGAGCATTAAAGGGAAAGAGAAAGAGAAAGAGAAAAGAAATGAGAGCGAGAAAGACAATCGACATCCCACGAGTTCGCATTACCATCGGATCGACCATGGTTAAACTCGACATGGCTATTTATAGGCCATGATTAGATACGTACAGTCTGATCGTCACAAGAGAATCCACAAGGGATCCGTGCATCTCCTTTCTCGAAACTTTTGCGAGAGTTACCGAATAAGGATCTTGCGACACGAGTTATTTCTTCTGCCTGATTTCACTTCCTTCGAAATAACTCTTCAAAGCATTCTTACTTTGCTTAATACAGTATTAGAAACTATTTCCTTTCAGTTACAGGCTTCCTCAAGGCGTCAAATTGTATTTGTTTCTTAACAAAAATTTTATCAGACATTATGTATAGTTCACATATCTTTTAATTATTTCGAGTAACATTCAGTAGCACTATTACGCTCGAGTAAGATATTTAATTCATGCAATGCATCGATAGGCTTTCTAAGGGAAGGGAAGTTCTTATAAACTCTACTACTAAGGAGATAATATAGAACGAAGGCTACACTATGCCATGATAAGGCGATAATGCTTATTTATTACGTACCGCGGCATATGTTACCGCGTAATTACAACCCGTCTACAAGTTCTCAGAGATAAGACTGCCAGCCTGTTATTTTCTTCTCGTACGCCCCATATCGGGTTAATCTAACCCTCGACTGTACTATTCAATTTTCATCGCTTATGAAAATTATGCGTAGCTTCATTCTTCGAATAACTAAAATGTCTTTATCGCTCGGGTGTAAAAATGTATCGCGATGTTTATAACTAATTGTGAAAGCTTTTCAATAAACTGCTACTTCTAAAATTTTATTAAAATATCCAAAAGATAACTTGATCCCAAAAATGTGTGCTTTTCATTTTTAAATGAATATATATATATATATATATATATATATATATATATATATATAAACACGAATTAAAATAAGAATCTTATACAAAAAAAATCTCTTATACATTATTAGAAATTAATCAATTTCAACAGTAATTTGATGTGAGATTCAATAAATATGCAATCGAATAAGTTGGCCTGTATTTCTTTGTAAACGCAAAAGATTTAAACGGCGATAACAATCAGACTAGCCGATTGTCGCGTGACATATAGTCATTGCCTATTCGTTGTTTGGAAATGTAGGAAACTAGGAAGTATTCGCAATGAGCATAGTACGAGCATATATATCGCCTTTGAATATAGATATAAGAGAAACGCAGATGGAACTGCGCCAATAGAAAGAATCACGTGCGAAAAGAGAAACGGCATAGTAAGCAACCGTTAAGAGAGGAAAAGAGGAAGACGAGCGTTATAACGGGAGTTTTTACGACAGCACGGTTTAATTGTCCGTGGATTCTCGCGGTCTCGGCGATCGTTCTATGTCGTTGAGTGTTGCAAAGTTACTCCTGCCAAGGCGTGCACAATTCTCTCTCTCTTTCTCTCTCTCTCTCTCTCTCTCCCCTCGTCTTGCACAGCGCGACGAAATGCGAAATCGTTTCATTATCAGACACGGCTGGGCTCTCGCTTTTGTGGCCATCCGACTGCCGAGGAAAAACGTGAGTGGTGAAATTCGTGAGGGCGAGATAGTTAGATAGGCACTTAATTATGTTCCGAGTAAAAAACCCGTAAGAACGGTACGATCAAAATACGTGATAAATAAAATGGAATTTAGACTGAAGAAAGTTGCAAGAACAACTAACGATTGTTAAAGAACGAATATACAAAATATAAATTTAATGGAAAATATTTGTATTATAATAACAATATTTGAATACTAAGAATGGATACTAAGTACTTCAAAAAATTTTAAGGAATGGTCACATCAATATCACTCCTTCGGAATGAATTTCATTCCAAAAGAGTAAATCTCACTTTAAAAAGAGTGAAAATCTGCCTTGAACTTGAGCAAAAGTAGCCGTATTTTCACTCTTTTTTCAAGACAGGCTAAATTTTCAGTTTCTTCTAGTGAAATTTCACTCCACAAAATTTAGAGAAATAGTTTCTTAATCATTTCAAAATTAGAAATGTTATCTAATATGTTTACACGAATCTGGTAGGTATGCAATAAATAAAATTAATAAGAATTGTAAATTTTCAAAATAAATCAAGAATTTAAATTACCTCTGAGTAGAAATTTGTATTGTATTATAGAATATAGCAACGCGCACAATCAATTTTATTAAAACATTAAATGACACTTTTTATTTCGAGTATTGTAGCACGTGTGCATTTAGGCATTAATTTATATGCACGAGATTATAGAAATTATGATGCTCGAAATCAGATAGCTCGCGCGTTAGAATAGATAAAGCACGCTGAATTGCCTAATTAATCGCTTGCAGAACGCGAATTTCCAGTTGGCGCGGCGATGATGAGCGAGAAAGGGATATTTACGAGTATGTTTCAAGAGTTTATGGGAATAAGTTTTATCCCTCACGCGGAGGCCTAATGGAGCCGTATCGTCGCTCGAGCTTAGGCCCGTCTGCATACTGCATGCTGCGCGTTTTTAGCGCGGGTAATAACTGTCCGAGTTCACGTACTTTAGGACGAACCTCAAGGCACTAAGAACGCTAAAAGGCTCAATGTACATGAATATGTATGCATACGAGCAGTACCGACACTTCCTCCGTTCCTTTGCGGGACGTCAGGGATGCGTAAAACGCACGTCACTGGCAGTAAATGTTTTATTACGATATCTAAACGCGCCATCTGGATGCACAAATGAAGAGGAAAGTCGAGATGCAAAAAATATGAAAAGAATATTATGTAAATTAAAAATAATATTTAAAAATATAAGAAAATATAAGAAAAAAATAATAAAAATATAAGAAAAAAAATACTAAATTATTAAAAATTCTAAATACATTTTTTAACGTCAACAAAATATTTTCATTCCTGTAATTACTTCATATTGTACAAAACAGGTAGAAGCGTGTGTAGAAGCAATATAAAGTTCTCTTATAAATACTGTTAAAAATACAAAATTTTATTACTTAATCTGTTTGAAGAAAAATCCATTTTCGCAATTTCACCCAATAGTGATAGTAGTGGTGATGATGGAGTGTAATGCGGATGGAACGCGTCGAAGGCGCAGAATGAATTCCGATTCTTCTCGAATGCTCTCGATGCGACGGAGGAACGATAGCAGATAGTAGGGAGAGAAAAGGGGGCGGAGAGAGACGAAGGGAGAATAGAATCACGTATCCGATTTCGAAGCGGTGGCCCACGGTGCACTCTTAAAACCGGCCGGTGCAGTCCGCGACGCGGTATGCAGCAGCCGGAATTCGCGGGGTCGTAACCGCGACCTATCGGCGAATATTGGATGCCGTTGCATGCCGCTGCTCACCTCGACATACCAGTCGGGCATACGAAGGAATGCGTGCCCTACTGCGCAATGGAAAGCTTCCCCGTCCAAGGTTAGATGTCGAGGAGTACGTACGTACACGTCCGTACATCTATGGTCACGGTGAATGGGCAGGGAATGGGCTACGTTCTCCGCATTCTGTTTATGCTCGAAAATCGATACGCGCCCGATCAAAACACGATATGTAAATGAGTCGAGCCCACGGCGAGACGAGGGATGTTTTATTCCAGAGAAATGCGCGACATCGATCCAATTCGACTAACGAGGGTATCGTAAATGTATAATCTACAAGTAACATTCCATGAGAATAATGTGTATCTTGTTACGTGGTTTCCAAATTATTGTAAAAAATTATTATTATTATCGTCATTACGGAATTGTAAACGTAAAATAATGATAATCTAAAAACGGTCTTTCGATTCAATAATATTTTCAGATTATTTATTTTATGATGAAAAATTAATAAATATAGCGATCTTTCTGCTTTTATCACGCAGATTTTACTTTTGAAAGATGTTTGAAAGATTTTACAAGGACATTAAAATTTATATTACACACGCGCGCGCGCACACACACACACATACACATATACGCACACACGCACACACGCACGCACGCACACACACACACACACACACACACACACACACACACACACACGTACAAAATATTAACATGAATTAATTCTTAAAT
>Ga0157363_1005520_pt1 | contig 11799 bp, 8 predicted proteins | sample AttsexASBM1_FD_111477 | JGI IMG/M metagenome (GOLD analysis project Ga0157363, IMG submission 111477) | Fungus gardens microbial communities from leaf cutter ant in Ribeirão Preto, State of São Paulo, Brazil - Atta sexdens ASBM1 | ecosystem: Host-associated > Fungi > Mycelium > Unclassified ...
CACACACACACACACACACACACACACACACACACACACACACACACACACACACACACACACACATATGAATAATATATGTATATTATATAATTATATATAATATTATGTATATGTATATATATATATATATATATATATATATATAGAGTGAAGAATGGACCAGTTTTTACCTTAGGAGAAAAATTATCACATCTCTAATTATACAGGGTAAATGTTAATGCATGTCTGTATCTTTTACCATAGGAAGTGAGTTTTCGACTGCATCTGTGATCAGTCATAAATTCAAAGAAAGAATTTTAAAAAGTGAATTCTTTTTGAATATATAATGGCTGCGTTCTGCAGAACGTTTATTTTGCAACTATTGGAAGTTTCTTCGCGCTGATTGGGTTATGCTTTTAAATCAAGAGGAGATCCTCAGTAGAGAAAAACATAAAACAGTTGCAAAACTGTTGTGTTCTGCTGAAGCATAATTATCTGTACTATTTCAGTATATATGTGTGATCTAAACGACACCCATCTATGAACTATTTAGATGATCACACTGGAATCGATAACTCACTTCCCCTGGTAAAAAGTATTGATATGCATTAACCATTCACCCTATATATTTTTACATGGTAGAAATTAGATGAGGTGAATCATTGCGCATAACGGTGAAGTTCGACCAATCAGAATTTCTGTAAATGAGCTCAAAAATTGATTGATTGACGGATTTCCGCTACTTTCAATCCACTGCGCATCCGTGGGAATGATTCACCTTACTTCTTACACCATTTATTTTTATATTATTATTATTTTATAATTAGTCGAATTTGTCTCGTGGAATAAAAAACTAATTCATCCTGATTCACCCTGTATATATTATATATAACATTACATATATATGTATAATACACGCTATAATATGTATACATATATATCTTCTAAACATGATTGAATATATATTTTTATTTTTTTATTATAGTGTGCATGCGACACAGAATGTTTTTATTATCTGCTGTTTTTTCTGCCCTCTTTGTATCTTGCAAATTTTATACACAAAAAACATATACAATTATATATAAAATTTTATATATGAAAAAAAAAATATATATATATACACACGTCGTGTATATCCATAATTGAGAATAGCATAATGACTTTTAATTTTCCCGTGATCCACTTCATCCACTTGTAATTTGTAAATATGCGCCATCCCTAGGAAATCTTACTGTCAAATAGTTCCCTAGTCTTTAGAATCTTGAAGCGCGCCACGTTGGCCACTTCCGGCGTCGTGTCGGTCCGCGGAAAAGATACAACGGCCATTTTGTATTATCGGTTTTCGCGTGTGTGCGTGTGTGGTGTTACGATCGCCGAGGATTCCTGCACTTCTTAAGCCGCGTATATTTGCAAATTGTACGTCGAATTAAGAATCGTTTTACAAAAGAGAGTCACCGTTAATAGCGACAAGTTTCCGATAATCCGGCAGGAAGATGGGCCGCAAGAAGAAGAAGCAGTCAAGACCTTGGTGCTGGTATCCTTTTTGTTTCCTCGAAGATTACGACAGCAACGACGACGACGACCTGCAATGGTCACTTTTACGTAACCGTAATTTTTGGGGCACGATGTTAGTTGTGCGATCGCATAGCGAGGAACTATCGCTATTAGCCGATGATTTAACGGGTGTCAATCTTCCATTGCAGGAAGAGACTCGAGGAATCGACACGGTATAGGTTTCCGCGGAAGGCGGGGAAATCGATACGCGATTTCCTCGCGTCACCGCGACATGCGACATCTCTTGTATATACTTATGCATGAGAGAGCGCAGCTGTTTCCACTGTCCTCGCGTTTACGCGACGCATTACACGATGATGTAACGCGACCGAGAAGCCTTCCACGCGAAAAAGCGGCTGAATCGAATTGATATTTCTTATCCCACAAAATTAGGAGTAATCTTTGTATTGGTTTCTTCCGCTTAACTTTCCTTTAAAGTTTTTTTTTTCACTTGACTGGCTGTTTTTATGTAGAACACTTGAAAATATATTCTCCTGATCTTTTTAGTGACTTGTAAAAATGTTTGAATGCAATAAAATCTATGAATTAAATATAGATCTTTCTTAAAGAATGAATTGAAGAAAATCTAAATTTTATTTTGTGAAATCACGAGTAATCTGAATGCTTTCTGATAAATAGAAGTCGAAAGGTGTTGCTTTGTAAATACTTGTTTGAACGGTGTTAAATTTATAAATTACAATGAACAATAAGTTTTCATGTAAATAAATTAAAAAATATTTAGAATTTGTTTTGTGAAGTTATAAAAATTAACAAAGATTGAATTTTAAAAGTTTATTTACTTACATAAATTACGGAACATGAAAACTTAAAAGAAAAATTTTACTTATAATAATTTCCCATTTACTTATAATAATTTCCCATTAGGATTAAGTAATAATTAGGATTAAGTAATAATTTTTTTGAGTCGCTGAAAAATTTTCAAGCAAAATTATGATTTTGAAAATGAAAGATAATTTTGAAAATGTCTAATTTTAAGAGATAAACTTTTTCTAATTTTTTTATTTCTTTTATTTTTCTTTTATTTAAAAAAAAATTTTTTTTTGCAGATTATATGAGTTTTAGGTTTGTTATTTATAATATATTACATATCTAACAGGCTTGATTGAATGTATACTCTAAATTCTTTGAATTGGAATCTCATTCTAAAGAATGAAAAGCCAGTTTTGCAAAATAGCAGCTCAATTTTTAATCTTTAAAAGCAAGTTTCATTCTTCAAAAGTTTTAAAGAATTATAAAACTAACTATTATTTAAATCTTATCCTGTAAATTTCCTTAATACTGTACTTCAAAAGGTATTGCAATCGTGAATTCGAGGATGAGAAAATCCTCATTCAACATCAGAAAGCAAAGCACTTCAAATGTCATATCTGTCACAAGAAACTGTATACTGGACCAGGGCTTAGCATACACTGTATGCAGGTAAATAAGATTACATCCTTATTATCTTAGATCTTAATCTGCTTAATTATTTTAAGATTAACATGACATTCCTTTTCACAGGTTCACAAAGAAGCGATAGATAAGGTACCCAATTCATTGCCAAATCGTAGCAATATTGAGATAGAGATTTATGGAATGGAGGGTATACCACCGAATGATGCAAAAGAACATGAGAGACAGCGAAATGGTGGTAGACCTGGCTCGCCATCATCTGGCGAGGATGAGCCAGTACAGAAAAAACCGAAGCCTGAGGGTCTATTAGGTTCTGCGCCAGGTGCAATGTCTGGCATGGCGACTGGTCTACCCGGGATGCCACCGCAACCAGGTATGCCACCGTTACCTGGTATGGCACCGCATCCAGGTATGGCACCACATCCAGGTATGCCGCCACATCCTGGTATGCCTCCTATGCATCCCATGATGCCAATGGGCCATGTAGGACCTCCGTTTATGGGTCCAGGGTATGTATTCCTCAATTAATTGTAGTATTAAATCAAATATCTTCATATCAAATTTATTTTTTAATTTTCAATTTATTTATTTTTAATTGTGACAATTTAGCTCGTTCTTCTTTTATTCAAATGCCAATTTGCTATGTAATGAATAGTCAAGTGATTATCATAAATATTGAAATTATATAATAATATTATAAAAATTTACATAAAATAAAAACGGTGTCGTATACATTGTGTATAATGTATAAAATATATAAAATCACATCGTTCATCAAAATGTCAGATTTACTATGTAGTCATTCAAAATAAGAACAAAGGGAGAAAAAGCAACGTCACGATTCTGCAACAGTATCAGTCTATAAATTCAAATTCTGTTTCTGTTACTTTATATGGATCATTTTCGAAATCAATCTTTTAAGCAACCTTTCTTCATTTAATATCTTGAAATTTTCTCAATCAAATTCATACTGAATTCTGTGTTTTGTTATTATGGAAATGTTATTATGGAATGCTGTGTAGTATTCTAATTTATGTGATTTCTATTCATTTATGCGTGTCTTCAAACATCTTGTTGGTCTACATACGATACTTCACAATCTCCGCAATCAATTTTATATACAACGTCTGTATGAGATAGTTTGAAACGAATGTGTTTATGACTCCTGAACCTCTTAAGATTATTAATCCCCTTATATGCCTATTCATTACATAGCAAATGGATTTGCATTTGGATAAAAGAAGAACGACCTAATTTGTTGAGGTTCATCTTGAAATTTGCATGGTATTAATTGTAGTATATTTTTAGATAAGGTTATTCATATAATTTAGATTTATATTTTATATTGATAAGAATCGAAACGTTTATTTATTTCGTTTTTGTTACATTTACACGAGAATAAAGAAATTTCTATGCACCCGAATAGCTAGTGTTGTTGACTCTAATAGGCCTTTTTTACATTTTTCACTGATAAATTCTTTCGAGTCTCATTTCATATATTTTTTTTTCTAGCATGATGCCGGGTATGTCAGGCATGCCTTCTGGTATGCAGCCGCCAGTTTCGGGTGCATCGATCCCACCGGCGCGACCTTTGTTCCCAAGTGCCGCTGCTGCAGCCGTCTCAACAGCAGCATCGACAGCAGCGTCGGTGACCGGATCCGCACCTCTCGGCACAGACTTTAAACCGATCACATCGGTGGCTAGCGGTGGCGGTTCAATAGGTCCAGTAAAGCCGACATTCCCTGCTTATAGTAGTGCCGGTGATTCCATTGGTGCTACTGCAACCGGTAACAGCCTCGCCAATAGTGGTGATCAAAAGGTGACTCTTATTGCGACCACAGGGGCTGCCAGTAAAATCATTCACCCTCCAGAAGATCTCAGTCTAGTAAGTTTCTAATTTTTATTCCTCAACTTTCGTTTCCGAGAACGAACGTTTCGTTCTCTTCTATTGAGTTGTCCGGAAAGTTCGTGCCGATGTTGAAGGAAAATTGAAACGCAGAAGATTTAAATTTTAGTATATATTTATCAAATTATATAGGTTAATCGGCACGAACTTTCCGGACAACCCAATATTTTTAATTATGATCTTCGAATTGAGACTGGATTCTATAAGGGGATACGCGTAGATTTCGTGGGATAAGTATTGTTCGTAGGGCCATTTTGAAGTTTATTCTATAAAAATTTCAAAGAAAAATATTCATTTGGCTGAGAAATTGAACACAAAAATCTATTGAAATTTTTTCATTTTACAAATTAATTTTTTCGTTTATAACTTGAAAATAAAAACAGTTTACAAATTTGATTTAAACACGAAAAAGATGCGCTATGTAATTCTCTACAAGAATCAAAATTGAAGCGATGAAAGTAAAGCGATGTCAAAAATTAGCCCTGTGGACAATACTTATTATATCCGAAATTCACGGATATCCCTTTATGGAATCCAGTTCCTCAATTATGAGCACTGTGGATGCAGAATTTACATATGTGGATAACAGTATATTATTAAATAAAACTATTAATTTTAAAAATAAATTTTTGATTCTGAAAAAAGTTTCTTTGAATAATGGAAATGACTAAAGTAAAATAAATTTTAAACAAAGGATTTGCTTGAATTGAAAATTTATTTTAAAATATTGGCTGTATTTAAGTCTGACGAAGCAGCTTGTCTGCTTGCCAAGCGATTGAATATGATTAACTAGAACTCAATGTATAAGAATCTAAATCATTTATTCGCTTGGCAAATAGGCTAGTTACTTTGGCAGCTTAAACACATCCACATGATTAAGAACCGCTTCGATCGAATGTGTAACCTTCACTTATTTATATTTAAACAAAGAATTTGTTTTTCAGGAGGAAATTAGAGCAAGGCTGCCAAAGTATCAACGTCGACAAACTGACGAATCTGGACGATCGGCACAATCAGAGGTAGTGGTAACGGCGGTGAGCCAGCAGCAGCAGGCTGTCGCCCTGCAACAAGCAGCAGCGCAACAACAGCAAGCAGTGCAGCAACAGCAGCAGCAACAGCAGCAGGCACAACAGCAACAGCAAGCGGCTGCAAACGTGGCGGTGGCCGCGTTTCAGGCGGATCAGCAACAGCGGCAGCAACAGGCGGCAGCGCTGAATGCACTGCAGCAACAGCAACAAAGGTTCCCGCGACCGCCGCAGGCGGTCATGGTACCAGCCTCGGCCGCAGCAATGCCTGTCAGCTCAGTTGCGTTGATGGCTCCCTTAATGCGACCCACCATGACCCTAGCCGCGCCTGCTCTCATTCATGGAGGTAACATGATGCGACCGCCCCCCATGGGCCTGCCACCAGGTAAGTGTCTGCGGGTTTGAGCTTTATGAAAAACTCTACCTGCCGCCCTTTTAACTCCTCCGCTCCCCCCCCCCCGCCCTCGCGTATTCGAAAAAACAGAGCTGCCCTGCTGTATTTTTTGTCCCCTTTCGTTGTTAAAATTTGGAAATTTCCTTCTTAGTATTTTTTGTCGATTTTTCTTTCCAATTACTCCCGCCTTTCCCCCTTTATCGGTTGTTGAAGACAATAACATTAGTCGATGCACAAGAACAAGCATTAAGTTTTCTTTTTTCTTTTTTTATCACACGTAAAGTTTCGAATAAAGTGTATTGAATTACCCTGTTTTCTCCGTTTCGAAAGTGATTTTTCTAGGAATGTCCTTTTGAATTTTTCTTGCTTCAAGGATATCGTATACCTGTAATTTAACAAAATCAATTACTGTGTTGTTTTAGAGTGCAAAAGAACATTTCCGATGGAACGTTTATATTTAATGATTCAATATCATTAATTAAAAATTTAAAACCTTAAATGTCTCACGTGATATGTTGATATGAATTAAGTAGATATTTTTCAGATAGTGATTAATAAATGCCATCGGAAATGCGATATATTATATTTATATACTTTGTCAACACAATCCCTCATATATCATCTTTAGCCTACTCGGTCCATAAACCGGGAAAGGATTTTTCTATCTACAAACAAAAAAGAGGAAATGCCGGATATTAATCGAACAATAATTTGATCTTACTTTAATTTAACTCGATTGCACATTGCACTGCAATTTGCACTAATTGTATTTATGACAACAGTCATTTTTATTCTTTGCAAAAAGACAGTGAGAGGCGTGTTGAGACAGATAAACAAGAAACAGACTTGACATTTAGGGGGAAAGGGGTAAAAAAAAATAGATGACGAAATTGCAATTGCATATATCACTGACTCGAGACGGCAAAGAGAGAGAATGCGAGGTGGGAAGAATATCATGATTATTCAGATAGAAACTATAGAAATCAAGATTCTCGACCGAATGATACGCCACAGAATTTCGACGACACAGCGTCTTGTAGTCCTTGTTCGTTTATACGTTTTAACGGTGCGTTTGCAGGGCGCCCGGTCACTCCTCGATGAGTGTCGAACGAACCCAGTCTGGTTACTAAAACCGTGTTTTACAATACAAGCGTTACAAGGTTGGTCCTTAGCAATTAGCATGCGGTGACATGGCCTATATCTATATATACATATATATATCTATATATATCTTGTTATATTTATTATTATTCTTATATATTGTTGATTAATCTTGTCATCATTGTCATTAATACACCTACATGTATGCGTATATACATAATATATATATAGTGACTCCTGAAAACTCAGAATGACGGTATAGAAAACTGTTCTTGCAGCTTTTATGAGCCACCATGTATATATTTCTGTATATTCGTAATATTTTATCACTGAGCAGGTGGGTCGAGCGGCCAACAACATGTTCCTTCTTCCATCTTAACTCCAATTTCTTCAACCGATTGCCACATTTTGAACAGTTTGTTTTTCCGAGAATACTCACCATAGATTAAAATAATGAAAGTCTGTAAAAAAAAAGTCGGAAAGAATGTAGAGAGTAGCTGTATCGTTGAACGATCGTTTTACATATTGATCAAAATAATTACTCGTTACTCTCTAAAACTTAGGATGAATCTCACTTTGAAGAGTGAAATCTCATTCTTTAAGATTGAAAATTGAGCTCTTTTCCAAGACTGATGAGATTCAATGTTCACTCTTTGGAATGAGATTCCATTCAAAAAATTTAGAGAATAATTTAGAGAGTCGATAATAAATCTGATATTGGATCTAAATAATCTGAATTGGAATTATTATGATTAATGAATGTGAATGTAGAATATATTAATATGGCTATATAAACAATAGAAATAATTGGGATAGAACAATAAGCATCAATTTTAATTACATTATGAATTATTATCAAAATTTTTATTCGCTAAGATCATATAATATTACTAAATCCATTGTTGCAATTTTTGTTATACAATAATTATACATTACATTTACAAATTAAAATAATCATTTTATCATTTTTTTTAATTATTACTTGATATAAAATTTCAATAATTATTTAATTGAATTATTAATCTCTGAGGATTTTATCTCTAAAAGTAATTTTATATATGAATTGTCTCTTTTCCAATGGTACAACGTTAAATTATTTAATAGATTTTTTTCAATTGATTGTTCACTGATACATTTATCGTATCACGTTTCTAGATTAATATTAGACATTTATCTTTATCGGTATATTGTGACACTTGTCTTTCCATTTACAATTTCATAGTTTTTTATATATATATATTTTTTTTTTAATTATTTTGTGATAGTTTGATAGTTTTTTTTGTACAATTCCTAATACAGTTCCTTATGCAATTTATTACGCGAAGAGAAACTTTTCGGCCGCTCGGCCATTACAATTTTTATACATCTCTTTCATGTATGATTTCTTTGTTTCCTTTCCGTTCCGTTTTTTTTAGCTTCTTTATTCACACTCTCTCGATTTAACCATATTACTCTTCTTACGACTCACATACGCCATTATTTACCTCGCCAGCAGCCGTGTTACCATCTTGTCTCTTCAGTATTACTTATATATTATATATAGCTTGGAATCCTGGTGTTGTGATATAGTAGTGGAGAAACTGCTTCCTTGGGCACGGTACTGACAGTCGTTCGAAGTTGTTCCAAAGAAACAAATTATAATTACAAATTACGATAATTATTTTTCTCTCAATGTATTCCTTCCTTCTTCGCATTTAATAAGTGATCATTGTGATAAATTATTTGTTTTGACATATCCGCTATATGATATATAGTGGATTTTTCGAATCACTTTTTTATCGATGGATTCTTTGATTAATTTAAATCATTTTTTTAACTTTTACAGGACGAGAAAGCCACTATAGTGCTGAACAGTCACATTTTGTAGCAAAAAAATACAAGGAAAATCTCTATAATATTTAATATATCTCCATTATTTAAAGTTTAATGATAATATAAAAGAATTTATCATCCTTAAATTCTGGATAAGATTGCAAAATTGAACTTTCGAGATTTAAATAAAGTGGAACTTATTTCGAAGTTTCGAGGTTTAAGTAAAATCTTTAATTTTAAATAAATTTTTTTTTTCCAGATTTCAACAGATTTGAGATTTGAAAATTATCGATATCTGATCAAAATTATAAAACTTACGAAGATCTTTACTTTAAAAAAATCGATTTAAAAATTGTTCGAAAAATCTATGATAAGTGGCTCATGAAATTTGGGATATATTGTAAAAATTATATACGATAAGCAAAATGAAATATCGAAGAGGGAAAGGAATGTTATCACCGTGCTCGCCGGTGCATTTTATTTTATTTTTAAAATTTTTTTCTCATGAAAAGTAAAAAATTAGCAACGAGAACGAACGTAATGTATCTCCCTCACACCATAGCCTAGCTTTTGTGTTACACAATGAAAGATTTTAGATAAATTGAGCTGAGCAACAGTAAGTAAACGACTTCACGTTACCTACTTCACTTTTGCATTCAATCGAGGGTCCGTTCGATTAACACGATTTTTCTCTTTATTATATCACGCGATACTCACCAAGTATTGCTAAATAAACATATAACAAAAACGTATAAAATAAATAGAAAATAAGAAAATCGTGCAAGTAGAAAAAAAATTTAATTTTTCTCGCGTTGAGATGATGCTTCCGAGAATTTTAAACCAGTTATTTTACGCTGCTCGATTGTTATGAAAAAAAAAGCAATAGGCATATCGAGAATTTCTGAATGACTAAGCACGTTTTTGGCGGCGATGTCCTTGTTGGAAGAAGTCTGACAGCTGAATGATCTCCGCGAGCTTCCGTAATACAGTTCGCAATATCAAACCGATGTTGCGTCTTCCCCCCCGAGTGAGATTCGTTCCTTGTATGGTGTGAAATTTTCTCTGTGTGGTACCACCTTCTTGTCAGTTTTGTTTGTGATTTGTATTGCGTATGCGGCGCACTGCATGCTGAGCTGAGTTCTACGTACATTATGTACCTATCGTATACGCATAGTTTGGCAATTCGTATTGACCAGCGATTGCTGGAGTAGAACGTAGTTCGTAGGCTACCGAGAATCGGGTGACATAGTCCTTTGGACTTTACCCAAAGAAACAGGAGCTCTTGTTGCGAAGAAGCGCGCTTCTCTTGAAGGTCGAACACGTGACTTCACATTCGGCCAGCTAACGCTTATCTTGGCAATCAGAGATTCTTATTGCTCGAAAGGACAAAGCACACTCTGAATGATCAGAAATTAACTGATTTGAAATCTCGCGGATATATCCTAACTTCTACTTCTTTCGATAATTTGCAATAATCATTCGGCTGTTAGGCAACTTCCTTTTCAGCGGAACATGGGTCTGAATTGTGGCTTTGAATTTGAAAGCTATTACACGATCAAATTAGAAAAACGTAATTAGATGCACTAATTATCAGTCAAATCTCAATTTAACTCAATAGCTAAATAATAGCAATTAAATTTATAATATTAATAATTAAAAATATGCAAATTTTGGAACAATTTAAACTTTATCACAAAATAAATTTTTATTTTTAAAAATTCCATTTTTTAATCGTAGATTTTTATTTCTTAAACCTAATTATTTAGAAAGATTTATTATATTTCCTAATTTATTGAAATATATTTTAAATTTTATTTATTTATATGATTCGCCGAATATGATTCTGTGACTTATTTTGCGCTGAAGATCATGTAGTCTTTCAAAAACGAGCACGATATTTGACATAGTAACAGAAACTATTAGAAAAAATATATTAAAAAATAAATTGAAACTACATATTAACGCAACACACAGGACCCATAATTATCTTAACGTAACGTGAACAGTCGCGACGTAAGTATACCTGGGGATTCTGATCCCCAATTAAAAAAAGAGTAAGAGAAAGAAAGAAAGATCCTATTATAGGATCCAGCGAACAAGACGTCGTCTCGTTCAGGCTCGAGTAATCAAAAGCACGTGTATGCCGCACGTGGGCAACGTATTGTTTTCTTTGCCCCCCGCGATTTTCAATCGCGGGTCGTACTAATCTTCCGCTGCGTTGCTTTGCAGGCATGATAGGGGCTCTACCTCCAGGCGCTGCGATGCATCCGGCCTTCGCCGCCGCGCCGATGGGCTTTCCTGGACCGATGCTGACGCCGATGATGCATCCGCGCTTCAGATGATCGCCCCCCATGGACGGGCCCAATCCTCCGCCGCTGCACTTCGTGCTGTGGGCCCGCCCCTAATTTTCGGGGTCCGGACCCGATCGAGGAAGAGACATACATAAATGAAAGAAGGACAGAAGGAGAGAACTAATAGAAAGAAAAAGAGAGAGAAATGAAGCGGAAGATAATCTACATGGTAGAATTTGTTTCCCGTCAATTCTCTCTCAAGATCTGTTTTTTTCTTTTTTTTTCTTTTTTTTTTTTTTTTTTTTTTTTTTTTTTTAAATA
>Ga0157363_1005521_pt1 | contig 11798 bp, 4 predicted proteins | sample AttsexASBM1_FD_111477 | JGI IMG/M metagenome (GOLD analysis project Ga0157363, IMG submission 111477) | Fungus gardens microbial communities from leaf cutter ant in Ribeirão Preto, State of São Paulo, Brazil - Atta sexdens ASBM1 | ecosystem: Host-associated > Fungi > Mycelium > Unclassified ...
AACGGGGTGATTTATTAACCCGTCTTTATAAATTCTTTGGAAAGATCAATATTACATCCAAATTTATGACAGTTACTTGAACTTGCAAATTAATATCGCGTAAAAGCTTCAAGATTATAGTCTTCAAGATATACTTGGAGGGAAACGTTTTCAAGTACATAACAATTGCAACGTTCAACTGCTTCATTTCTCAGTACAATTTTATGAAACAATATTATAGCTTCATAACTATATACTTGAATAGAAAGGAATACGATTATAATGAAGTAGTTATATTTCATTTATTGCATTGTACTTTAGTGAAATTTAATTAATATTTTAGGTAATATGTGAAATAAGGTGTATTCATTTAACAAAATTATGACATGTCTGCGGTATTAATGCGAATATGACACATTTACAACAAAAGTACATTTTCGAGAAATTACGAGAGATCACGTAAAAAAATAGAAGAAATGATATGAGATAATTATTTCAATTATCTTTTAATTCCGATAAATAAACATTCGATTATTCTGTTCTTTCGCACTTAGAGCGGTCAATCAACCACAACAAAATTAGCAAATAAGCTATTGATTTATTGGTCATGTCCATAATTGCTGTATTGCATATGGTGTTACCAGCCGCAAATACAGTCGCGAATACGCATAATAGTGGGCGGTTAGGAATTGGGAGAGAGATTTTGAGAAGAGAGAGAGAGAGAGAAAGAGAGAGAGAGAGAAAGAGAGAGAAAGAGAGAAAGAGGGGGGGGGTCACGCGGATCGGCCTTATCTACCCTACCTATTGTGCGCATAGTTAAGGTAGTTAATCATTTCGAAGTTTACAAGGTGTTAGGTGGTTAGCATCGCGGGAATTAATTTGTCGTGCGCGACGTCGCGGTAAATTGTCGGCGCGGAGTTGTGCCACCGTAGAGAACTGCTAACACTGGGGATAGTCCTAGATCAGTTGGTACCTCAGAGTGTCCGAACGCGCATAAACTGGTGGCACAATAGTTCGCCGCTATTTCGGGCCACGCATATATATCTTTCTGCACCTACGTCTTATGTGCCGCATTCTGCGACGGCATACTTGCGCCGCAGGATCATCCCAGCTCAACGTAATCAGACGTGAGAATTTCCTCTCCATGATTCATGTATCAATGAATATCTTGAACGCGGTTTAAATTCCATTTTTGCGATGCAATAAATATGATTTCTTTTTTTTTTATGATTGTGACTATTATATTGATTCAACAGAAAGTTTTGTGCCACATTATCACAGCGCGATAACGCTGTAACATTGCAGTAGTAGTCAGTCTATTGGATATAATAACGCATTTGTCGCAGTGGAATTGTGTCGAAATTATTATCTCTCGGCCACGCGTTCCAGCGTTATTTCCTTTTCATCGAGCTACCGTTCGTCATGCGGAAGATCACCGACCGTATTCGAGTATGAACGAGCGCGCGGCTCTCTCGATAGAGAACGCATTGCTATCCGCCGGTCTTCTGAGTACCACTAGATATCGTTCTCCTCAAATCTCTCCTTTATGAATCTCTTTTTCCCTTTCTGCTTTTTTTTCATCTTCGTCTTGCAATTGCGGTACTTGGACGCATCCAGACTGCCGCGAACTTCTTGGCAATTCCGCTCGGCTAGGTGGACCGGTGTAGAAAGGGCGGAAAATGGGTATGGGAAGAAGGTGGATGAACGAGGGCGCGTCTCGCTTTCGTGTAACTTTCCTGCGGAGTGTTACGTGCTACGTATGTACGACGGATTTCGAGCGTGGAATTTTCGTCGGTCCTCCCCCTCCCCTTTCGCGCACGGAAAATCGCCGCAACGTGCGCAATACGCGCGCCATACACCGTGCTCATGTAGGACTACAGTTACTCCCCGATGGCGAGTGTAGGGAGCAGCGCTGAGGGGTGGGTTGGGTTAATCGCAGGTGCAGCATCTCTCTACGGAGTTTCCACGCTCGAATGGAAACTGGTTGCGGCGGTTTGCACGTGTTGTTAAGAGCGCCTGCGAGCAGTTGTAAAGGCGCGGTCGATGATTATAATGCCGTGGATATTGTCGTTCATTGCGATTTAATGCGGTACACTATGGAGCTACATTCGCTGGCGAAAGCCGTTTAACATCGAAACATTTACAGAGCTATTTATATCCTGCTTTACTTTTCATTTAACATTTATCTAATCGTTTCGATTTATTGGAAGCAAAAATGTTTTTTTTTATAAATCTTTTTATTATTTCTTATTTTATTTCTTTATTATCTCCATAAAATTCCCTTACTGTTTTAAATAAAATAATTAAAACCATCAAAAACCATTTCTTTTCTTATAGTAGTACGGAACGTAAATTAGCGGAAGCGGGAAAAGAATGATTCTATTGTATATGAAAAAATAGATTAAATTTGTTTTGTATGAGGCCTTGTTTTAAAAAAAAATCGACATTAAATAGTCGGATACGGACTTTAATTAGTAAATTAAAGCAGCAGAACACGTTCAGAAAGCAAAACAGAAAGCATTCTTAGAAATTTACTTCGAAGAGCAGAATTGTATTCGACAGAATAAGCAACATTTTCAACAATTTATAAAGTAATAAAATTTTTCGTGCGTAAATATCTTTTTGTTGTCTTATTGTGCATTCTTAATTACTCAGTACAATAATAAACACAAACATGAGTAGAGATAATAATAATCTATAGCGAGATCCATTAAGTCAAGACACAGTTAAGTGCTAACATACCCGGCAAATATTTAAAATTTTTTCAAAAAAAAGGTTTGAAAAGAAAACTATGAAAAAATTTGATTTCACATTTTCATTTATTTTCTCATGTAGAATTACTTCATTCCCGATCGTCAGGGTTGGTAAAGACTAATGTTTTTTTTTTTAGAGTAAAACATACTGTGTTTTTTCTTCTTAAATATATTTTTAATGCTTCAAATATGCTTTAAATATAATATAAAAAAAAACTTATTAAAAACATTAATTAAGCATATTTTAAACTATTTAAAACACGTTTAAAATTCTGCCGGTCGTACTATCAGTTCATAATCATGCTGTATCGTTATGCCTATTATATATGAACTACATTTCTTACATGGCAATTTTGAAGTATAAATGACTTTTTAAATATCTGCGGAAAAAACCAGATTGCCGTGATGAATGTTTCGTTAAATCAGATTTTATGCGAATGAATCGTGGAGTCACGTACCACTGACTTTGCACCTGGCCAAGGCGTTTCGCGGAGTGTTATCCAGAGATTTAAAGTCAATCGATAAATTATCGTTTAACGTGGCGTAAAAAGCATCACGTTTCGCGGAGCAGTCAAAAGTTGGAGGATTCCGAATGTGGAATGGTCTATTCGTTTCATACAGGTAGCAATTAGGTTTCATCAAACTGAAATGTGTCGCCCACATCTGCGTAAGTAACGCCACGTGTGACCCTTATATACGTATACCCGCTCACACTAACGACGATTTTATCCACTAATAAATCATTTTGGAACCGGCTCGATTAACTGGCAATCTGCGTCCAAGCTGTATTCCTTCAATATTCGATATATTACCCAGGGATCAGCAACGTGGATCACTTTACAGTGATCACTTTGGTTAGCTATGTACAGTGTCGATTCATCGATCGATACATTGATTTCTATCTAACGAGAAGTAAACGGAGGATGTTATGTATAAAGTCGCATGGACTTGCGGAATAATCTAGTAGTTTGTACGACAGTGACACGGTGAAATTGGTCGAGCGAACACATGAACTTTGTGACAGTAATCAGCATTCTCAAAATCGATTAACTCCCCCGTGTTTATTATTCCGCACTGCGGCATTAAGTTTCGTCGTCCCTAAATGAGTTTGCGTGTCGACAGATTTATTATCCAGTATCTGACAAAGAGAGTTATAGTTTAACGTAAACACATGCGAAACACTGATCCGCAACATGGACAACGTTAGTGTTCTCAATCTTTAATACGAACGAAGTTGTAAGCAAGTATAGATTCCTTCCTTAAAACAGGGAAGACCGAATCGAATTCGCGAGACGAGAGTCCAGTGTAATAAATGTTTTGAAAGTTTCTTTCGGAATCTTTTGTACGCTCGAGAGAGTCAAGTTGTAAGAAACTCTAGCACATGAGAGGTAGCGTGCTTTGTACTGCACGATAAGGTTTATGTTCCTGCGATCTCTTTGCAGCGTATAATGGGCGAAATATTATGTCTACCGGTTTTGAAGTTAATAATACGGCACACACGTCATCGTTTCCTTTGTGCAAGAGTCGCGTATGTATGTACCTACTCCGACGACGTGGGCATAGGTGTGATGTACATACCAGGTCGGACCAGGTTGGCGTGTAAGAGGGTTTCCATGTATATCCACTTGCTGGAAAGCGCAGTGTGTAAACTTTTTTACCAGTAGCGCGCGAGATCTGTGCTTCTTCGAACGCACAAGAACCAGGAATTACGTGTTTGGTACATATCGATAACCAATCGCGTCATTGCAATTGTAAGTCTGATTCCGCAACTGTGACGAACTCATAAACTACTATTCTATAAACACAGTATTTGCTTTAATTATATTGTGCATTATTCTAACTCGCAAATGAATAATCAGCTAACTTCGGATATGTGATTAGTAATTATTATTAACGTCATTTATAATTGAAGTGACAAGGTAAACAATCCAAATGAGAAATTTAACTGTTAATTTAAAATTATGTTAAATTATGATCTATATTAAACTTAATATTCCCTTTAATCTACATATATATGTAGATTAAAGAGAATATTGTAAAGGGATGTAATAGATATTTATACAATGTGGTAACATCAAATAAACTGTAATTGCATTGAATTATATAAATTTTTTGTTAATGATCAAAATATTGAGTTTTTCTAAAATTAATCAATGTTCTTTTCTGTAAGCATCTTAAAGATCTAGAAACTTAAAAATATTAAATAATCAATTAATTAGTTGTAAAAATAATAAATTACACGTAAAGGATTTAAGAAAGAATTTATTTTTATCTGTAAAATTAACTTTGAAATTGTTGATATTAACATTACACAGATTGCAGTATTATCGCAAGTGCGAGAAAGAGTTCAGGTTCTATAAAGAGTACATGACCAAAAACTATGAGGAGTAAAATTATGAGTAAAATTATGAAGAGTATAAAATATCGCCTTGCTATATAACTTATCGCACATAAGCCTGCGATATATGTTCTGTTGCAGTTCGAATCGATTTATTTCATTCCCGCAACGAATTTCAGACGGGATCGATGCCAGACGGGATACACCCTTAAATGGCCTGATCTGAACGTGACGAATTGTATGGGCCGCATGTATCTATTTAAATTAAATATGGACACGTTATATATACATACATTTCACTCTATGCGTACGTCTGTACGTTTGAAAATAGTGAATTGTAAAAAAAAAGGAAAGCCAGAAAAAGAAGAATCATACATCCCTTTCTACTGTTAGTACAGCATACCTATTTGCGACAGTTGGAATGCTGCCAAAATTGCTGATTCCTCGTGGCTATCGTAGTACCACTGTTCTACCTCTTTTACTCGAATACGTAAATCTATTGTGTCGTCGAGGACGGAGTGCATATACGCGTGCCAAATATCCCAGCGCTATTCGCCCCTGGTCTGAGCTGTCGACGGGCTCAGCTCGCTGTACGTGAAATATTTCAATTTTCCAAAAATTTCTATCCCTGCCGTCATTCACCGCTAGTTGGCCAATCTGCTCCTGTTCGAGGAGCCGTACAAATGAGCTGCGGAGCAGAGACGACGACGACGACGACGACGACGACGACGACTAATGAGCTATGGCAGTAAAAAGCGAAGGAAGGACTTCGTGGCTGAGTCCGAGGTGGTTTGCCGCTCAATTCCGGACTCCGGTTGGAGATTATTAGAGAAAGCTAGTTCCTGATAAATACTTCCAACAGTAATACCATGATTAATAATTGCTCAATAAATGTAGCAATATTTAACTTTATAATAGACGTTTTTATATAATATGTATGTATATATATATATATATATATATATATATATATATATATATATATATATATATTTATAGATTTATGAGTTTATGTACAATAGATATTCTCTATACATCTTCTGTAACATATGTATTATATTTATTCACTTTATATAAATATGTAAACAGTATAAACTGATATATTGTAACTGTAAATTTAAAATTTATAGTTTAAATTTATGTTCTATTATATTGCTGCATGTCATAAATCATTTACTACTTTAGCAATCAATAATTAGAATTTATCACTTATTTTTATTATCACATGTAAATCTAAACTTAATTTCTGATATTATTTTTTTTATTTAATATAAAAGTTAATACTTTTTAAGGAATATCAATTATTTTTTATTAAAAATAATTTCTAATTTTATATCTAGTAACATATGTAATCACTTTTTCAATAATATCAATACTTGCATTTACTTACACAGCCTTACAAAACTTACGCAGCCTCAAGAATATTATCAAATACTTACATTTGTTTATTGCATTTATCTTCATGTTTTTTTGTTTTTGTTACTTATTTATATTTATGTATATTATTCTATTTTTTACTATATTTGTTACTATTCTTTTTTACTCTAATAAAAATCTAATTTATATTATTTTAGTTATCTTTCTTATATAAAAATAAGCAATAAAAAAGTATTGATGCTTAAAACTAATAATAAATATCCTATTTATTTTAATTACTACACATCTGACTATAATTAATTTAAAAATTAATTATAATATTGGGAGTACAAATTAGTTCGGTCCGTTTTTTTGTGCGTTTATTTCAAAACAAAATTTATGAACAGATTAAAGTATTGTTGCATCGCTGTCTATTACTTTTTCCCATCTCTCAGGCAATTTTCGAATTCCATCTCGAAAAAATGACTCGTCTTTGGAGGCGATCCAATTTTGAAGCCAATTTTTGATTTCTGCGAAAGAAGTAAACCGGTGACTTGCTGTTCCTTCGGAACAACCAGTAATTAGAAGGAGCAATGTCCGGAGAATACAGCGGGTGCGGTAAAACATCCCATTTGAGCATTTCCAAATATTTTTTTACGATTTTAGCGACATGAGGCCGAGCGTTGTCATGAAGAAGAATAACTTTATCATGTCTTTGCTCGTATTCCGGCCGTTTTTCTCGCAATGCACAGCTCAAACGAATCAATTGTAGCCGATACCGATCGCCCGTAATGAAATCGCCAGATTTCAGCAGCTCATAGTAAACAAGATCCTTTTAGTCCCATCAGATACAGAGCATGATCTTCGAACTATGAATGTTCGATGTGCCGTGATGTTGATGTTGACTCAACGATTGACCGGGCTTAGCGTAGTATTTCTTTTTCTTGGGATTGTCATAGAATATCCACTTCTCATCTCCAATCATAATCCGATGCAAAAAACCTTTTCTCTGTTGTTTTTGAATCAGCTGTTCGCAAGTGAAAAATCGCCTTTCAACGTCTTTTGGTTAAGGCACCCAATTTTCTTGTTTTTGAATCATTCCCATGGCTCTCAATCGTACAAAAACGGCTTGTTGAGTTACCTTCATTGATTTTGCAAGCTCCTCTTGCGTTTGACTCTGATCTTCTTCGAGTAATGCCTTTAATTCTTTGTCTTCGAATTTTTTTGGCTGTTCAGAACGAGGCTTGTCTTCAACGCTGAAATCTCCATCCTTGAAACGTCGAAACCATTCCCTACATGATTTATCAGTTGGAGCAGTGTCACCATAAATTTCGATAAGCATTCGATGGGCTTCAGCCGCACTTTTCTTCCTAATTAAAGCAGAAAAATCAAAACCTCGCAAATGCTGCTTGGTTAACACAAAATTCGACATTTCAAATACAGTAAAATTCAAGGTTTTTGTATGAAACTCAAAGTGATATAAACTGAATATTATTAGCAGATGTTTAACCTCTCCTCCAAAATCAGCTGTCACTATGAACCATCACAACAGCTGGAATCATCTTTAGGGAAGCGAAATCGAACTAATTTGTACTGCCAATACATGTGATACAAATTGCATCGTTGCAACTCAATAAATTATATTTGTGAAATCACTGTTCATTCAAGACACATATACATAAATGATTACTTTGTACATATGAGAAGTTAAACAAGACAACAGATCGATTAGCATGGAGACCTTTGACATGGAGCCTATGATCTTTTCAAACGCTCGAGGAGAACATTTCTTCTCGATAATATTTAGAAATTTGTTTCGGGAAAGCTTGATAATGAGACTTTTGATCGTTGAAGATTTGGAACTTCGCACAACTAGTCCAAGAAAATAAGAAAAATGAGAAGTTATCGTGGAGACAGGATCAGATAAACACGTTAATAAACTTCTCGACTTTTGGTTTTAAACCTTTGATTTATAGTCAATTTAATTTTACTCTTCAAGACATTTCATAAGTATCGACCCTCATCATCCGCAATCGAATCAAGAACCGAATCCCAAAGACATATAATAACATTAATTCTCATTAATCTTTAATGGCCTCTATCCTGTGACATTCTTATTTCAATGCTTAATTTAATTATTATAATGAATAATAATAGATAACACATTATTTTCAACGATTGTACTGAGAATTTAATACAAAAATCAAATCTTCGTGAACATTTGTAAATAAAGTCATTTCATTATAAAAACAAAATTGCAAGTTTTATAAAAAATGACGTTTAATTTTATGAATTCAACAATTCGAAAATGTATTGAATACATTTTTTGTATTTTATATATTATATTTTGTAGTCCTCTATACATATACATATATATATATATATATATAGAGAGAGAGAGAGAGAGAGAGAGAGAGAGGGTTATATATATATATATATACATACATACATACATACGATGGATTATCTTTTGCTACATATAATAAATTATTCAATTTATTTCCCTTACAATAAAAATATATTAACAATTATTATACAAGCATACAAAATTACAAAAAATATCATCTTATTTTATATTTCCTATGTGGTTCGAATTAATTCCGAAATCCCCACAATACAGATTAATTGCGACTTATCTCAGGTTTGAGCGAAACTCGATCCTAAAGATTGTCTTGGGATGAAATCGTATCTTAATAACTCTCTGCTTCAAGGGTTAAATGTTGAGCTCGGATAATCCCGATTCAATTAATTTAGCTATTATCACAGATAGATTTATAATAATTAACTTTTTACGCAGATGATTTTCTCAATGAATCTTTTGTTATTTCTTCTTTCATAAAGGAGTTCTCAGTGAGATATTATCAGTTTCTCTCTCTTTTTCTTTCCATCACAATTTTATATATTCTATTAAAAAATATATAATAATTTTTAGATTTCTACTGAGATAGGAAATATAATTTTGTACATTCTCTCTCTATTCGTTCGTAAAGATATTCTGCGAACTGTTTAGGACGGAATCGCAAATCATGAATGATTATGATTTTATTCTCATTATTATTATTATCGCCTTTTTTCTTTTCTATATAGCGGATGAAAACTTTAGAAGTCAATGTCTGCACTGATTAGCATCTGCGGTGGAAATTTATCGAGTTCAGAGAACTGGAACACGTGAAATGAGTTTTTCTCCACTTTATTTTTTTTTCTGCAGCCTCGAATTTGTACTTTCGCGTAGGTAGTCACGAAACACTGTTCACACAAGCATTTGAAAAGTTAATTATACCTTTTGTAACTAACATACGAAGTACGGTCTATGCTTCTACTTCGAAATGTAAACTGTTTTTGCATATATACATTAAAAATTACATTATCCATTTCATAGACTGATCTGAAAACATAGAAATTATTTAAAACAACATACACTTGTTTATTGAGCAATGTAACAAAATGTTGATATTACATGCGTATAATATCATTGCATATTTCTTTTAGCATAAAAATGATTTATTAAATAAAAAATGGAACAATCTAACAAGAATAATCTATCTCATAATAAACTCGCAATATAAGCTTAAAATCTTTTATTTAATATTCATTTATAAAGATATTCAGAATATTAAATATTTTACTCTTAAAGTATTTTCTCTTGAAATAATTACTTGTATCACTTTTAATTAGAATAATAAACATATAATTAGAGAGAATAAATTATTTTATTATTCACTTGCAAATAATACTTTTAAAATAGTACATATCGCAATGAATATAATTTTTCTTTTTTACTCTTTTCTATAAGATTTTCCCTTTGCTATAAGATCAGTAATGTTGTTAGTGAGAGATAAACCTCAATAGAACGTGTTCATTGAAAGCAGGTATCTAAATCTGTGTTATGTATCGAGTATCGATCGCCATACAAAGATACTAAAATCCACAAGGAATTTCCTTCTTTGTGCAATGTCGTTTCTTGCACGTCTTAGACTTCGCACCCTCCTCATAGAATGGCAATGAAAATGACGGTAGCTACGCGACCGAAAGCGCAAGGACTTCTTGAGAACGTCGCAAAGGCCATTCGATAAAAGGTCGTTCCAGTGATCTGAAGTGAGTACGTCCATTTTTATAAAGGCCAAGGGCGAATAATATAGATAAGAGTCAGCTCTGTCGGAGAATTTTTCAAAGGGAAATTTTGAAAAGATACGTTTTAATATTGGCAAAAAGCGAGAAAAATGCGTAACCGATTAATGACATAGAAGAGGACGCTTAATTAATAAATTCACTGTTAGAAAGTAGGATGGAAGGTGGTATAAGGGGTGGCCTCGTTTTTCGCGAAAATGCCGCGCACAAGGCAGTCTCCTCCAGATGAATAGCCATCTCCGTTACGTTAGGAAAGTGGGGTAACTGAAGTAGCATGATTAATTAACGTATAATTAATGAATGGCTGAATCTAATAAGAAGCTTGCGGTGTAATCACCTGGAAATTTATCATGCACGAAAATAAGCGGCCCCGTCTTGCCGCATGGAAGGAAAAATTCCGCCAATTCTTCGTACTTTGCACTTTGCTACATTGTTTAATTCCCGCAAAGAATAAAGACTCTAGCTCCTGGCATCATGACCGTATAATCAAGATACAATGCTTTATTCTCATATCCTGTTTTCGCGAAAAATGGTTTTAATATTATTTCATAATATTTGTTATACGCAGTACGTTAATGGAAATATATTGTTATATCCAAGTATTCGTGATATTAGTTCTGTGCAATCTTCAAAAAATATATATTATTTTAATAAATTAAAAACAAGAATCTCAGAGTAAATAGAAGTTGTCGCTCGATATTATTTTAACTTTATTTAAAATTTTATGACACGTTTAAAAGAGAATGTTTAAAAGAGAATATTTATGTTCGCACACTGACATATACGGGAGTAAAACTACAAAATTCTCGCACGTAAAAAAATGAGTATTTTCATTAGCACAGACTGTTTTAATCAGCGTTATTACCAAGTGCGATTCTTTTGCTGAAAATACTAAAAGCTTTACAAGGACGAATTAACCTCTGTATAGCTTTCCAAGAAGATTTTCGAAACTCTCTACAGAAACTGCAATATATGTCAAGACGTTCATTCATTTAAGATTTAAGTAAATACCATATATGTTCAAAGTTGCTAGTATATGTTAAGATCTATCAGAAATTATACGTATACTCATCTAGCTTGATAAATGGATCTCATTGAAACATCTCATCAGATCCTTTTGTATATATATATATATATATATATATATATATATATATATATATATATATATATATTTTATATAATTTTCTTTTTTTTATGTATAATTTATATTTTTTTTATATCTCTAAAATATATATATTTAT
>Ga0157363_1005522_pt1 | contig 11797 bp, 11 predicted proteins | sample AttsexASBM1_FD_111477 | JGI IMG/M metagenome (GOLD analysis project Ga0157363, IMG submission 111477) | Fungus gardens microbial communities from leaf cutter ant in Ribeirão Preto, State of São Paulo, Brazil - Atta sexdens ASBM1 | ecosystem: Host-associated > Fungi > Mycelium > Unclassified ...
CCGCCGACCCCCTCCGTGTAAAGGAGATGCTCTACCAACTGAGCTAATCACCCCCGCTGTGTGGAGTCGCATTATAGGGATCCAGCGAAGTGAGTCAACGCTTTTTAAAACATAAATGTGCGTTCGCTTTAAATTTAGGCAGCATGCCGCGCTTTTAGCCAATGTGCTGGTTTTATTAGCAGAAAAACGCACTTCAATCTGTGATGCCGCCGCGAGAGTCATTGAGGAAAGCGTCCCACCTGCTAGAATATGCGCACTGTTTTTTCGCGTTAACCCGTTTTTTTGTCATCCAGATAAAGAAACCTGCGCATCTAAGGCAATGCTGAATGAAAATCAAAACTCGCTTCGCACCCAGCCCAACGGGCTACCTGCATGTGGGCGGTGCCCGTACTGCTCTTTATTCCTGGCTTTATGCTCGCCATAACAAGGGCGAATTCGTTCTGCGTATCGAAGATACCGATCTGGAACGTTCAACGCCGGAAGCCATTGAAGCCATCATGGATGGCATGAACTGGCTAAACCTGCAGTGGGATGAAGGCCCGTACTATCAGACGAAGCGCTTTGATCGTTACAACGCGGTCATCGATGAGATGGTAGCAGCAGGTACCGCTTATAAATGCTATTGCTCTAAAGAGCGTTTAGAAGCGCTGCGTGAAGAGCAGATGGCGAAAGGCGAGAAGCCACGCTATGACGGCCGCTGCCGTGACAGCCATGAACATCATGCGGCGGATGAGCCTTGCGTGGTGCGTTTCCGTAATCCGCAAGAAGGTTCGGTCATTTTTGACGATCAGATCCGTGGTCCAATTGAGTTCAGCAATCAGGAGCTGGATGATCTGATCATCCGCCGCACCGATGGTTCACCAACCTACAACTTCTGTGTGGTGGTGGATGACTGGGATATGGGCATCACTCACGTGATCCGTGGTGAAGACCACATCAACAACACGCCACGCCAGATCAACATCCTTAAAGCGATTGGTGCAGAGGTGCCAACCTACGCGCACGTCTCAATGATACTGGGTGATGACAGTAAGAAGCTGTCGAAACGCCATGGCGCAGTCGGTGTGATGCAGTACCGTGATGACGGCTATCTGCCGGAAGCGCTGCTCAACTATCTGGTGCGTTTGGGCTGGTCACATGGCGACCAGGAAATTTTCAGCGTGGCTGAGATGGCCGAACTGTTTACTCTGGATGCCGTGAGTAAGTCTGCCAGTGCGTTTAACACCGAAAAACTGCAGTGGCTGAACCATCACTACATTAATACGCTGCCGCCAGAATACGTGGCAACGCAGCTGCAGTGGCACATCGAGCAACAGAATATCGATACCCGCACCGGTCCGGAACTGGCGAAGCTGGTGACGCTGCTGGGTGAGCGTTGCAAAACGCTGGTCGAGATCGCGGCTTCCTGCCGTTACTTCTATGAAGAGTTTGAAGCCTTTGATGCTGACGCGGCGAAGAAACATCTGCGTCCTGTTGCACGCCAGCCACTGGAAGTGGTGCGTGATAAACTGGCTGCGCTGAGCGACAGCGAGTGGAATGCCGAGAATGTGCACAACGCGATTCAGGGTGCTGCTGATGCGCTGGAATTGGGTATGGGCAAAGTGGGCATGCCACTGCGCGTGGCGGTCACCGGTGCAGGCCAGTCTCCGGCACTGGATGTGACGGTTGAAGCGATTGGTCGCAGCCGCAGCGTGGCCCGTATCGAAAAAGCGCTGGCCTTCATTGCTGAGCGTGAAGCCCAGGCTTAATTGAGGTAGCGGCAGCCTGTAACGTTGCCGCTTCACTTATCGCGGGCATTAAAAAAGCCGGGAGCATGAGCGCCCGGCTTTTTTTAATCTTCTTTAATCCCTAACCGTTCCAGCACACCACTTATCCCCTCGCGCAGCAACAATGCAGCCAGTTGATCTTGCTCAGCGGTCGTCATTTGCTGGACAGAATTAATTAATAACGCAGGTAACGTATTTTGTTGAGCACCGTAATTGGCCGCCGGCTCGGTCGCGTGGCGGGTAGACTGAACAAAGCTTTTTACACGCTCATCAATATGAATCAATCGCGCCTTACCACCCTGTACACCGGGCTTGGGCGTGGTTGTCCAGTTTTCGCGTTTGATCCATTTATTCACCGTTTGCCGACTGTAGCCCGTTTCCAGCGCGAGCTCCTCGGGGGTGAGCCATTCCTTTTTCACGATGCTGTCTCTGTTAAATACATTAGCTGTACATATTACAACAAAACGTAACGGGGAAAAGTAATCAGGCAGGAAAATGCCTCTTGTCTCATGACAAAAGGCATAAATCGGATATTAAGCTTCGCTGGTTTCAGCTTGTGCAGGACGGAAAGCAAGGAAATAGGTGAGACCAACAAATATTGCACCGCCCACGCCGTTGCCGAGGAACACGGCAATGACGTTTGGCGCAAAGTCTGCCCAGCTCATTTGTCCGGCAAAAATCGCGGCGGGCACAATAAACATGTTCGCCACCACGTGCTGGAAGCCAATGGCCACGAAGGCCATCACCGGGAACCACATGCCAAAGATTTTGCCGACCATATCTTTACTGGCGAAGGCTAACCACACCGCCAGACACACCAGCCAGTTGCATCCAATGCCGGAAATGAAGGCGTGCAGGAAATCCGCATTCACTTTGGCATGCGCAATTGCCACCGTCTTTTTCAGATAATCGCCTTCGGTCATACCGAGCATATGACCAAAGAACCAGGCGACCGCGATGCTGCCAATAAAGTTGGCAATGGTGACCCAGAACCAGTTGCGCAGCACGCTCACACCACTGATGCGGCGAGCGAACCACGCGATCGGTAAGGTCATCATGTTGCCGGTCAACAGTTCGCCACCGGCCAGAACGGTTAGAATCAGGCCAACCGGGAACACCGCCGCGCCGAGGAAGCCGCCAAAGGAGCCCCATTCAGCAGGCAGTTGGTTGATAACATGCAGATCCAACAGAAAACCAGTGGCAATAAAAGCACCGGCCATAAAACCAAGGATCAATAAGGTGGAAACAGGCAAACGGCTTTTAGCCACGCCCGCTTGAATCGCCAGTTGGGCGATCTCTTTTGGTGTATGCAGCGACATATTTCACTTTTCTTTTATTGAACAAGGGGAAAATGCTGGCCGATCAAAGAGTGATATACCCTGGAAGGTTGACCGGTTAATTAGCGCGCTAAGTTTTACACTTACCCGTAACGAACACAAGATTATTCCTAACATCTTTAACCCTGATTTAACCTCGGTTGCAGGGTGTTAAATGCGAAAATACGTTAACGGAATGCACAGTTGCGTTGAAAAAAAAGCCATTACGGTAGGGCGTTGCCGCCTTTTTCAGCGATTGAACACAGAACGAGAATTTGGCGTTGACACTCAGGGAGCGGTTTCATATGATGCCGTCCGTCGAGTTAAATCGGCTGTTTTTCGGTGCTGGGGGTATAGCTCAGCTGGGAGAGCGCTTGCATGGCATGCAAGAGGTCAGCGGTTCGATCCCGCTTATCTCCACCAAATCGTTTTTAACGATGCACTGAAAAAGATTTCCAGATGTGGGGGTATAGCTCAGCTGGGAGAGCGCTTGCATGGCATGCAAGAGGTCAGCGGTTCGATCCCGCTTATCTCCACCAAATCTCTGTTCGTCCTGAACAATAGCATTACAATCTAACACTGACTGAATTCATAATTGCTCATTTCGTATGCAGAATGGCGTCATTATTCGTGTGACGGCAACTCCCAGCGTTCTGAAATGCGCCCATCTTTTGATATCAAGTTTCTCGACGAATTGCGCCGTAAATCGCGCGTGCTTCTTCCTGGGCGCTGAGATGATCTCACCCATTCAGCACCAGCTGCTCATTAGGGCGCAATGAATCGCACCGCAGCAGCTTCTCATGCGCTGAGATGATTATTTCGTTCAGCGTTCAGCGTTCAGCGTTCAGCACTGCATCTGAGTGCGCCATAAATCGTGCCGCCAGAGCTAAGTGTGCACTGAAATTATGCACAATCTGGTCGCGACGCAATTCATGGCGCTAAGAATTAAGCGGTTGCGGCTTGTTCTTGTGCAGGCAACACGCGGAAGCCGTGCGTGCCATCACGATCCAACTGCGCCACCAGACCGTATTCCCAATCCAGATACGCCTGCATCACAGCAGGTGCGATATCGGTGCCTTCATACGGACGGCGATAGCGATCAATCGCCGGAGACAGCAACTGCTGGTCGCCCTGCTCGGTGGGCAACTGCGCTGCGCGCCAGGCCGCATTGCCACCCTCCAGCACAAACACTGGCTTGCCGGTGAGTTCCGCCACCTGTTCAACCGCATATCCGGCCAACAGGCTGCTGCCGCAGGTCAGCACATAACGTCGTGCCGCAGGCAGTATGGCTTTGCCCTCTTTTTGCAGCGTTGAACGCAGCAGCCAGCCCGCTCCCGGAATATGACTGTTGAGGTGATTGGCGCGCGTGGTGAAGTCCAGTACCTGGGTCTGACCTTCCTCCAGCCACTCCGCCAGTTGCTGCGGAGAAATAAACTCTGGCTGTGCAACCGCAGGAACCTGCGCTTTCCAGGCACCGGTGGCAGTGAAATCACTGGCCTGCAACTCTTCCAGTACTGACACCTGCCAGCCAAGCTGCGCCAGCCAGGATGCAGTCATATTGGCACGCACGCCATCGTCATCAATTAGCACAATACGTGCACCGCGCACGCTGGCGTAATGATCGGTTTCCTGCACCAGCTGTCCGCCTGGTACATGACGACTGCCGGGCAGATGACCCGACGCATATTCGTCTGCATCACGCACGTCGAAAAGGTAAGTGGTACGCGGTTCCTGTTGCCAGCGCTTGAGCGTTGCCAGCGGGATACGCTCTACGCCTGCGCGATCGGCAATGCCTCGTGCATTACTCGCCGCCTGACGCTGTGCGGTTTCACTGGTTTCACCGTAGCGGCGCGACTGACCTTTATCCAGATCGTGTCCTGCCAGCGTCCAGCCAATCGTGCCGTTGCGCAGCGCAAACACCGGATTACGGATACCGGCATTCACCAGCGACTGGGTGCCGATGATGCTGCGCGTGCGGCCCGCACAGTTCACAATCACCGTGGTTTCCGGTGATGGCGCGAGATCACGCACGCGCAACACCAGCTCACCGCCCGGTACGCTGGTGGCGCCTGGAATGCTCATGGTCTGGTATTCATCAAAGCGACGCGCATCCAACACCACTACATTGGCGTCGCTGTTGATTAAGCTGTGCACTTCATCAGCTGACAGGGAAGGGGTGTGATTGTGATGTTCAACCAGTTCACCAAAGGCTTTGCTCGGTGAATTGACATCAATAAACAGCTCACCGCCGGCTGCCTGCCAACCCGTTAAATCCTCTTTTAACAGCGCCACATTGCTATAGCCCAGCGCGGCAATACGCTCTGCTGCTGCCTGCGCCAGACCCTCGTCGTTATCATATAAAGTGATGGAGGTTGTGGATTGTGGAATGCGATCCAATAGCTCCAGCTCCAGTTTGGAGAGCGGGATATTCACCGCAAACAGCGGATGGCCGGTGGCAAACAGTGCTTCGTCGCGCACATCAACAATCGCCACTTCCTGCTGCTGACGCAGAGCCTCAAGAATGTCCGCCGCCTGGCGGAAAGGGAAAACGTTTTTACTCATGTGATAGATCCCAAATGTTCGGTAAGTAACGGTTGCTGTAACCGGAGATAAACTGTTTTTCACTGCCGTCTTCGCGATACACCGCGCGTTTTACCGCGCCGATATTGGCGCCATACACGTGGATGCTGATTGAGACGCGATCGTCATAGGCATTGCTGACGCGATGGATATCGCCCACGGTAGGAGAGACGGCTTCGACACTGCCGGGATCGAGCCGTATCGGCGCACCTTCCGGTTGCAGGCCGTTCGGCCCGGGCTGCCAGGATTGCGAAATCTCCGCGCCACGCAGCATGCCAATCAATCCCCAGACGCGATGGTCGTGAATCGGCGTTTGCTGGCCTGGCCCCCAGACGAAGCTCACCACGGAGAAACGCTGTCGGGCATCGGCATACAGCAGATATTGTTGATAGTGTTCGGGATGCGGCTGGGTATAAGCCTCGTCCAGCCAGTCGTCATGCCGGATCAGTTCGCCCAGCCAGGCGCTGCCCTGTTGTAGAACAGTGGCTTCATCGGGATTCTGGTCGAGCAACGTAGCCAGATTACCGACAAAGTCGCGTAAACGATGATGCTGATAGGCACTCATGATTTATCTCCCGGCGCGCTTTTGGCGACCTGATTGGCCTGAGCAGACAGGCTAAAATCAAAGGCTTTGCTGACATCGATCGCTTTCGGCAGCACCTGATAGCGATGGAAGAAGTCAGCCGATTTTTGCAGGGTGGGGATCAGGCTGGCATCAAACACCAGCGGTCGAATGCGCGCATCGGCAATCCAGCTGCTGGTGATGTTGGTGGGCATATTGAGTGTTTTACCCAGCACGCTGGCGAACTCCTGCGGATGTTGCTGCGCCCAGATTTGTGCCTTAGCCAGGCGCGCCAGCAGATCGGCAATGGCTTTACGTTTACCTGCATCATTGATCGCTTCGTCACGCGCCAGCGCATACGAATAGCCCGACATAATGCCTTTGCCACCGCCGTCAGCGACGCGCACCGTACCATCCACAGCAGTGGAGGTGGCGATATACGGCTCCCACGGCGCCCACGCGGATACGGCGCCGGAGGTCAAGGCGGCTCGGCCATCAACAGGTCCAAGGAATCGCAGCGTGACATCGTCTGGTTTTAATCCCGCACGCTCCAGCAAGCCAAGCAGCAGATAGTGACCCCAGCCACCACGATTTACTGCGATTTGCTTACCTTTCAAATCCTGTAAACGGTGAATTCCGGCATCGGGACGGGTCAGCAGCGCGATACTGTCAGGATTGTTTTGCCATGCGCCTACCGCTTTCACCGGCGCGCCAGCCGCAAACACAAACAGGAACGGCAGATCGCCGGTGAAACCGACATCCAGTGCGCCGGCATTTAATGCTTCCTGCACCGGTGCACCCGAATCAAACGCCGTCAGTTTCAAATCGTAGGGCAGATTATTGAGTTCGCCCGACGCTTTTAACGCGGCAAAACGATCCCCCTTAACATCGCCCAGGCGCAGTGTGACTTTATCAGCGGCGAACAGCGGATTGAGCGTGGAGAGTGCCAGCGCAACACCGGTAAACAGTGCAGCCAGCCGCATCAGGCGCTCCTTTTGTCAGCGGCGTTAAGCGCTGCCACTTTCTCGCGCGTCAGCGGAATCAGCTCCTCACCATATTCCACCGCATCATTCAATGGATCGAAGCCGCGAATCAGCACGCTGTGAATGCCGAGGCGATAGTAGTCTAGCAGCGCGTCGGAAACCTGATCGGCGGTGCCTACCAGTGCGGTGGAGTTGTAGCCGCCTTGCACCAGTTTAGCCACGCCGGTCCATAGCACTTTGTCCAGGCGATCGCCTTCATTGGCGGCAGCCAGCAAACGCTGGGCGCCAACGCTTTGCGGCTTGGGTTTACCAAAGGCGAAGCCGGTCTCTTGCAACTGCTTCTCGGCCAGTTCACGGATATGCTCGGCACGTTCCCACGCCTCTTTCTCGGTTTTCCCGACAATCGGACGGAACGAGATATTGAAATCAATCTCACGCCCGTGCTGAGCCGCAGCGGCTCGCACATTGCGTACCGTCTCTTCCGCCCCTTTCAGCGGTTCGCCCCACAGGGCAAAGACATCGGCATGGCGCGCAGCGACATCAATCGCTTCCTGAGACGATCCACCAAAGTATATCGGCAGCTTTTTCTGCGCAGGTTTGATGGCGGAAAACGCCTGCTCAGCCTGGTAAAAATGTCCCTTGTGATCATAAGGCTGGCTGGATTCCAGACTCTGCTTCAGCACGGCAAGAAACTCATCGCTGCGCGCATAGCGTTCGGCTTTATTCAGGAAGTCACCATCACGACGCTGCTCGACATCGCTACCGCCGCTGATGATATGCACGGCCAGCCGACCATCGGTCAGTTGATCCAACGTTGCCAGCTTGCGTGCGGCCAGTGTCGGTGCGACAAAGCCCGGACGGTGTGCGAGCAGGAATTTTAGTGTTGAGGTGTGTGCCGCAGCATGTGCGGTCACCAGAAAGCCGTCGGGTTGATCGGACCAATAGCCCACGAGAATGCGATCAAATCCCGCTTCTTCATGGGCGCGGGCGAAACGCGCGATGTAATCTTTATCGAACAGCGGACCGCTGGCGGGAATGATTTCGGAAGCCAGGCGGTGGCCAATCATGCCAAGAAATTGAATGCTCATACGATTCTCCAGATGTGACGTTATGGAGAAAAGCTACGGGCGCAGGCAACCGGGACGGAAATTCAATATTGTGCAAAGGTTTTGCGTCAGGTGGGGAAGCGGCGAATGACGGGGATAAAAGGGGTGAAATGCAAGATAGAACAGAAAGGCATAATTAAGAAGAGAAGGGCGAGCCGCAGCTCGCCCTGAACATCAGAAGGCCAGAACCAGACCGGCGATAGCGGCAGAGAGCACGCTCACCAGGGTTGAGCCGTACAGCAGTTTAAGGCCGAAGCGAGAAACCACGTTACCCTGTTCTTCGTTCAAGCCCTTAATCGCACCCGCCACAATCCCGATAGAGGAGAAGTTAGCGAAGGAGACGAGGAACACAGACAGGATTCCTTCTGCGTGCGGTGACAGCTGACCAGCAATCTTCTGAAGATCCATCATCGCCACGAATTCGTTAGAAACCAGTTTGGTTGCCATGATACTGCCAACCTGCAGCGCTTCACTGGACGGCACGCCCATCACCCACGCAAACGGATAGAACACGTAACCCAGCACACCCTGGAAGCTGATGCCGAAGATCAGATCAAACAGCGCGTTCAGACCTGAAATCAGGGCGATAAAACCAATCAACATGGCGGCAACGATGATCGCCACTTTGAAACCGGCAAGGATATATTCGCCCAACATTTCGAAGAAGCTCTGACCTTTGTGCAGATCCTGCAACTGCAGATCTTCTTCGCTATCGACGCGGTAAGGGTTGATCAGTGACAACACAATGAAGGTGCTGAACATGTTCAATACCAGCGCGGCCACCACATATTTCGGCTGCAGCATAGTCATATAAGCGCCGACGATGGACATGGAAACTGTCGACATTGCCGTAGCAGCCATGGTGTACATGCGACGCTGTGACATTTTGCCAAGGATATCTTTATACGCGATAAAGTTTTCTGACTGTCCCAAAATCAGAGAGCTTACGGCGTTGAAGGATTCCAGTTTGCCCATACCGTTGACTTTTGACAGCACGGTACCGATGCCGCGGATCACCCAAGGCAGGATACGGAAATGCTGCAAAATACCGATCAGCGCGGAGATAAACACGATCGGGCACAGAACATTCAGGAAGAAGAACGCCAGGCCTTTGTCGTTCATGTTGCCGAATACGAAGTTAGTCCCTTCGGCAGCATACTTCAGTAGATGGTCAAACAGACCCGCGAACCCTTTGACGAAGCCAAGGCCAGCTTCAGAGTTAAGGAAGAACCACGCCAGCAGAACTTCGATCACCAGAAGCTGAACGATGTAACGAACGCGGATGCTTTTACGATCGTGGCTGACCAGCAAGGCCAGTACGGCTACCACCACTAATGCCAAAAGAAAGTGCAAAATATGGGACATGTCGGCTCCAAATTTGAGGAGGGTTGTATTTTGTTGCGTATTCTATGTAACGCGTTACTTAAAAACGAGATCAAAACCACATTATAAGTATTCGGTATCGACAAATTTCTAAGAATAGTCTCACCGCTCACAACCTCTTCACAAAGCCTTCACAAGAAATATCCACAAAAACATTGTCTATAAAATAACCCGGGAGTAGAGTGATTCCTGTTGCAAACATTTTGGCAAGAACTGGCTTTACCGCAAGGTATAGCAATGGCTATACTTCATAGCACCATCTATTATTACGATAACTATAATCAAATTTCACTTGCCTTGAGCGCCCGTTAAGCTGCATGGGTCAACAAGCGTTAGGACAGGGTCCACACTATGTCAGAAAGTCGCACCGCTGAGCGCGCCGCTCGCGGAGCCAGAAAAATCAAGCTCGCGCTGCTTGGCCCTGCCTTCATCGCGGCAATTGGTTATATCGATCCCGGTAACTTTGCCACCAACATTCAGGCGGGTGCGGCCTACGGCTACAAACTGCTGTGGGTGGTGGTCTGGGCCAATGTGATGGCGATGCTGATTCAGCTGATGTCAGCCAAACTTGGCATCGCCACCGGTAAAAACCTTGCCGAGCATATCCGCGATCGCTTTCCACGCCCGGCAGTGTGGTTCTATTGGGTGCAGGCGGAAATCATCGCCATGGCCACTGACCTCGCTGAATTTATTGGTGCGGCACTCGGCTTTAAATTATTGCTGGGGATTTCGCTACTACAAGGCGCCGTGCTCACCGGCGTCGCCACCTACCTGATTTTGATGCTGCAAAGCCGGGGGCAGAAGCCGCTGGAGTTGGTAATTGGCGGCCTGCTGTTGTTTGTCGCCGGTGCCTATATTGTTGAGCTGTTTTTCTCGCAGCCGAAAGTGAGTGAATTGGTCACCGGTATGGCGTTGCCTTCGCTGCCTACCTCTGACGCCGTGTTCCTCGCTGCCGGTGTGCTGGGCGCCACCATCATGCCGCATGTAATTTACCTGCACTCGGCACTGACGCAACACGGTAACATTGGCAGCAAAGCGGATCGCTACTCGTCCACTAAACTCGATGTGGCGATTGCCATGACCATTGCCGGCTTTGTCAATCTGGCGATGATGGCGACTGCGGCGGCAGCTTTCCACTTCAGCGGGCATACCAGCATTGTGGATCTCGACCAGGCGTATTTGACGCTGCAACCTTTGCTGGGCCGCGCAGCAGCCATTGTGTTTGGATTAAGTCTGGTGGCGGCAGGCTTGTCTTCTACCGTGGTGGGAACACTGGCGGGACAAGTCGTGATGCAGGGCTTTATTCGCTTCCATATTCCGCTGTGGCTACGTCGCACCATCACCATGCTGCCTTCCTTTATCGTGATCTGGGCCGGATGGGATCCAACGCGCATTCTGGTGATGAGCCAGGTACTGTTGAGTTTCGGTATCGCACTGGCATTGATCCCGCTGTTGGCCTTTACCGGCAACCGCGAGTTGATGGGCGATGAGATGGTCAATTCGCGCCTGATGCAAAACGCCGGACGCCTGATAGTGGTGCTGGTGGTGGCATTGAATCTCTATCTGTTAGTCGGTGAGGCGCTCGGCTGGTAACGCTTCGGCTGGTCAAGACGAAAAAAAGAAAATCCCGGCTATCAGGCCGGGATTTTTGTATTAGTGGTGGTGGTGATCATGCCTGTCATCATGACGATGGTCATGGCGCCAATGCTCACGGCGTTCCCGCTCATGCCAGCGGCGTTCACGCTCACGTTCGTAAGCCTGATGACGACGCCACTCTTCATGACGCCACCAGCGATGATCGTTATAACGATAACGGTCATTCCACCAGCGCGGCTCACGCCAGCGTCCGCCATCCCAATAGTAACCACGACGATCGCGATCGCCGAGATGCAGCGTGACACCCGGAGCCAATGTAAGGGTGGCGCTGTTGGCTTCTGCTGTGTGCATCGCCAGGGGTGAAAGTGTTGCCAGCAAGGCGGCAAACAAAATTGCACGTTTCATAACTTCTCCTTTTCAGTAGCTTATCACTGCCACCGTTGCGCTAGTGTGCCACATCGGTCCAGTGTTGCCTTGAGAGTGAGTCTGAAAACGTTGCGGGAAA
>Ga0157363_1005524_pt1 | contig 11795 bp, 5 predicted proteins | sample AttsexASBM1_FD_111477 | JGI IMG/M metagenome (GOLD analysis project Ga0157363, IMG submission 111477) | Fungus gardens microbial communities from leaf cutter ant in Ribeirão Preto, State of São Paulo, Brazil - Atta sexdens ASBM1 | ecosystem: Host-associated > Fungi > Mycelium > Unclassified ...
CTGCCTCACAAAGGATGGACCGCGTAATTTTCTCGAGGATTGTGCAGAACCCTCGTTGGTCTATGCTGAGTGGCGCTAAAGCTCTGAATGATACTCGTGTTCGAGGGAGCAGAGATTAATTAAAAGGACCGCTCGCGTAAGAACGACGTCGAAAAGCTTTTCTCTTAATTCAGTTGTTTTAGAAGAGATGGAAAGCGAGACCTTTCTTTCGTGAGTATCTTTTCATACGTCTTACTCGATGGACATTGATTTTTAATGAACCGACGTCGATTAGTAGCATTTCCGATCAGCTCGAGAGAGAATTAATGGAAAATGGTATTTATATGTATCTTTCGTCGTGTTTCATTTCCTGCTATTTTCGAGATAAAAGCTTTAGTGTATATTGAGATATATTCCTGTTTTTGTGCATTAATAGATACATATTTAATAGCGAATTATGTATTTTAAAAAGTATTTGTATTTGAAAAACAAATGCAACGTATTATACATTCACCGTTTGATCTAGAATATGAATGATGTGTAAATATCTTATCGAAAAATCTTTTGTGCGAGATATTCTTTATTTTTATTTTGTGTGTGTGTGTGTGTGTGTGTGTGTATATTACTATTATATAATATTAATTTCTAGGTTTTATGCTATCTCTTTTAATTTTAATTTCATGTGATTGTCTAAATGTGAACTGCCGATTAGATCATTGCTATTAGCAAGATTTTTTTGCCACGTTCGCAGTAACATAAAAGACCCATTAACCCTCCATGGTCAAGCCAACGTAAGAACAATCACGCCATTTTCAGGCAGTTGTTCCCAAGTAACGTAATCTTCCTGCTTCTCGTCGCTGGTGCTGATTAAATTCAAAACCAGTACGATATTGAACGAAAGTTTAGTCACTCGCGTTTTAAGCGGTGTTGTAAGGTACTCTCTATTGTAATAATTTTGTAATAATTTATAACGTAAATGAGAAAGCAATATTAGAAAGAAATGTTTATGTATTCGCATCTATCTTTGTTAAATTTAAATTGAATTTAAAGTTTTCATCACTATGGAGTTCAAAAATTTTTACATTCGAAAGCCAAGATGAAATTACTTTCATTGACTATTTTTACGAAAATATAATATGTATGTTGCAACTAATGCAACAGCAATTAAAATAGTATTTATAGAAAATTCAGATTAGAAATTCGGAAGAAAGTTTTTTGTGTCAAATTTTGGAAAGAAGATATTTAAAAAAAGAATTGTGTATGTATATATATATATATATATATATGTGTGTGTGTGTGTGTGTGTGTGTGTATTTTCCATACTTTCTCTATTCTCTCAAGTTTCCTTCATAATTCCTCTCTCTCCTTTTTTGTTTTCTGAGTACATTTTGTATATTAACCCTCATTGTGGACTCTCTGCGCACAATGGAAGTTTGCATTAAAGGTCATTAGCTTAAACGTTCGCCTTCCTGTTGCGCAACTCGCGCAATTCAACGTGTTGTTATTCAAGGCTCAGACAGAGAAAGAAAGAAAAAAAGAAAAAGATAAAAACAGTATGCTCGAGAATATAAAATAGTTACTTTAATTAGTAATTTAATGATGTGTCATCCATATGTTTTTTATATTTCTTTGTTATAAAAGAGTGATATCTGCGATTAGCAAGATTTTCAATTTTATTTTAAATAATTAAATTATTTTTTAATTAAAACTTATTTAAAAATATATATAGAAAGGAATATTGTTTTTGTTTTACATAAACACATTGTTAGAATAATTTAAATAATTTTTACATATTCAACAATATTTATCATTTATTACTATGACACAGTTATTAATATGGAGATCAAATGGTTTTTTTTTATTTTTAGTTATGAGATAACACAAGATAGTACATGATTCTCGTCAATGTGAACTTTGAATCATAGTCGATTGTATTGTCCTTGAATTTATCCCTGAACTGGGATAAGAGTCGTGGTTCCCTTGAGAACTCGACCTACCTCAATCGGATCGATGCAAGATAGCTCTATGCTTCTCTCGCCCCACATCACGCACACTAGTATTTTTATCCGTGAACTTGATATACATGGGTAATCTCCATTTTTTTTTTTGAGAATGAAGGAAAAAGTACAACTGACTTGATACATGTTTTATTCGCACGATGAAGTAATAGTAACATGCGAAATAAATTATTATGCTTCTGTAATAAATAAAAAAAAAAGTAGAAGCAAAATGAACGATGAAAAGTTTTGTTCTTTTCCATACTTATATTTTCACATAAATCAGTAGACTATAAAAAAGTTTGTCAAAAGTTAAAAGCCACTTGAAATAATTTAAAGTAGGCTTACTTTCTCATGAGTAGGTACGCATAAATATTTCTTAATAACGGTGGAAAAGGAAATAAGGAAATCAGAAATGGCAGATGCGTGTTTTCTCCTCATCTTCATCATCATTATGAAGAGAAACAACCGATGACCTCTCTTTGACGAACAGGATTATGAATGATAATGAGCAACGGTTCCTCCTTCCTTCTCGTACTCATTAAGCTAAAGAGTCACGGAAATTAAGGCAATTGTCAAGCGTGTTATTCCACGATTAAATTATTACGAGGTATTCAAAATATAACGTAATATTTTTTCATCATATTAAACATTCTTACTTCACGTATCATATATAAAAATCTATAATTCTCTACGATCAATTTTATTTGGTTGATATCTTTTGTGATATTAAAAAATAATATGACTGTATATATAGGGTGTTTGGAAAATAATGATAAATCTTTTGCATAGGGAATGGATTGAGTCGAAAAGTCCTCTATCATTTTGTAATTTTAACACAATAGTTAACGAGATATTAATTTCTAAATATTATCCAATAAACAAATAAAATCGATGTATAAAATAATTTCAAGATATCTTTTAGTGTTCTTTGTGAAATAATTTGAATATTTTGAAGAATTTTTTAAAGAATTCTTAAAAATAAGATACCTTAAAGATACCTTAAAGTTATATTGTCGATTTTAGACATTTTGCATTGGATAACTAAAAAAAATATTGTAAAAATTGCAAAATAGTAGAGGACTTTCAACTTCGTTTTTTATTAGGAATAGCACTGTATGATTAATGGGCGTTTTTTTCAAAAATATCCTGTATAAGAATAAATTAAGATAAAAATAGTTTTGTTATTCCAAGAATAAATCAAACGTAAGTAAAATATGAGTTTTCGCGGTTGTTGGTGGGTAAAGAATATATTTATAAAGTGGTAAAATATAAATCGCAAACAGTTGGAATGTACTTGTCAACGAAATTAGTTGCAACTCTGGATTTTCGACTCTGGATTTGAGTTCTCTTGAGTGCGGAAGTCAAATACAAGTTATCAAGCAATTTATACTTGACTTCCGTATACTGAAGAGGACTCAAATTCAGAGTTGAATTAACATTCGCAATTAACTTTATTAGTAAGTACATTCCAATTATATCTCATCGCTTTATAAATATTATTTATGTACTAACAACCGTGGAGGTTTATCTAAAAATAAATATTATTGAGAACAGAATTTAATATTTTTTTCAAGATCATCACTGTTTCTTTTATTTTATTGTCGCGGTTAGCCATATATTTTGGGAATCCACTTCCTGTCGTGCTTCGCATTCATAAATCGTGGTATCACGAGACAAAGCGTCTTTGACTGAAACAATGAAAGGTCAAATATTCGTCGGGAAAAGGAGAGATAAGGAGGACCGACACTGAGAAAAGAAAGATGGAAAGAAACGAGTCATAATCGGCGAGACAAATGTCATTCCTTCTCATGCAGTCATGTAGTTGTTCTGACGTCTCTTAGAAAGCAAAAAGGAGAAATAACATGTATGCTTGATGGAAGACACAAGGGAGAGCTCAACGTCTCGACACCCGGACATGACTGTGAACGAAAAGTAATGACGGTGGACGCGGTGCCGTTTCCGTTTTCGTCGCGAAACGCGCGATACGTGAAGTCGACGAAACGCTTGGGGTACCTTTTATGGGTTTTCCTCCAGTCGGTAACTGGTTTTTATACTCGCCTTATACGAGAAAACGCTTCGCGTCCGTGTTTTCCTTTCTTGAGAATCGCCCAAGACCGGTACTCTCTGTTACCGATTACGCGAATGTTTAAGCTCGTACGAATTTCGAATTTCTCTAATCTCGTGTTCTAGTTGGAACATAAGAAAAACTTTCATTTGAACGAGTCGATATCGAGTACCGCAGGAGACTACTGCATCTAATAATATTAAAATTCATGAAGCGTCGCTGTGTTGCAATATCGTTGCAATATCGTGAGGAAATCTCGCCATCTTAGTGCTGGACGCTTTTTTATTCGCGGTGATGCAAAATTATGAACTCAAGCGCTTCCAAGAGATAAAATAATAGCGCAAAGATAAGAAAGCGTATGCAAGAAGTAATTAACTGGAGGAAATTGCGAGCGATTATTTTTTTCTCGGAAGTTTTTTTTTTTTTGAATAAGTAGGGAATTATGTAAATAAACAGAAAGTATGAGATCTGTTTTTTTATCGCTGCGTTGAATCGCACAAAAATTTTCTTTCTCCAAACTTTTCGCTAAACTCCAAATATATCTCATTTTAAGTATAACGAGTGTACACTAGTTTAGATTGCAAGAACGGACCTACAACAGAATGTGTATGAAAAAATTAATTAAATATTTAGATAAGGATTCTATACATTCTATGTTGTTTGGTCTTTTAAAAACGTAGGACATTACGAGAGAGTACACTTCTAGCATTGCATTTTTTTTGTAATTAGAATAGGAGATTAATCTCCTTCGCGCATGGAATTCTCTGGTCGTGTACAACGTAATTGCTGTGCGGTTGCTAGGTATCCGCAGATTTTTGTTGGCATTGGTATCCCAAGTAATTAATGCAGAATGGCGCGCGAGGTGAGCAGAAACTTATTACGACGGACATTTTTTTCCCCCGTGGCTGATAGCACTTTTCCTCTTTCTCTCACATTTCTTCTCTCAGTTTACCACGGCTCGAACGCGTCTTTGTTCAAGCAGACGTCTGCGCACGTTGGCTTTATCCCCCACAGGGAGTCTGAGCAAGGGGAGACTCTGATAGAGAAATAGTTGGAATACGAGGCGTTACGCGCGCTGATTTGGTTCTTGTGCACAATGGATCGATCTGTCTGCGTTCTTCGTGCCGAACGTGAACCACCTCCAGCAACGCGCATGGGATATTTCAACGTTATTCCAAACTTGCCCATATTATTCACATATCGGGGAAGATACTCGAGAAAATTTCCCTTGCGAGTTGCAAGGTATTAATAAACCTGCGCACACTATAAATGTATAATAATCATATATAATCATAATTCTTCTTTATCCAATTTATTCGCGAAATTTATCCAACATCCCCACAGGCTAACAGGGGAAGTCTTTAACAACTGATAATTGAAGAGAGACGTGGGATGATTGATAGAGAAAGTTCACCATCGTTAGGCGTAACTGATTAAAGTCCAGAGTATCTTTGGTGTATACCGGTAATTAAGATATAAATTCTGCTATAGTGAAATAGTGTCCCTAAAATACTCTAGTCGGAGCGGTGAGGCGCGGCATGGAAAGTCATTCGCGTGAAACGACCTCTGAGCATCGGCTGTGGCTATGTGGCTATGGGGGAATTCTGCGAAAAGTTGGTAGATTTATTATGCTATTACCAGGAGTTAGGGAACCGAATCGGGAAGAAACGCTTTTGGGCGCGAACGTCGAAATTTGCCTGCGGGAGGTCAATATAACGTTTCGGCCGGGAGTGGCGAGAGCAATGGTGGCTTTCCCTTTCAGGCATACGCACTGTTCGCGAGAGAAAATCATTCCTGACAAACGTTCCCACGAGAAGGCGCGCGCGCACGCATGCACGTCGACCTTTCGATTTTGCGTGAGCGGCCCAACTTGGCCAATCGTCGGACGAACTAAACGCGCGTATTTGCACATAATCGCGCGGGAAACTGCGAGATACCGGTTGATGAACATCGCTCGCCCCCCCGCGACGAGTGAGCGGAGTTATCTCGATGGTGAACCTATTTATTGCGTAAATGGGCGCCGTCTGATGAAATATTGTTGAACGTGAAATACGGCCGAACGCAATTTTCCGTAATATGTAGGATCACAATCGCCGCGAGCCTCGTGCGATGATCTACACGTGGACTCGAAGAGAGATTTTAGCTTCAGTCGTCGTAAAAGCTGTAGATCATCGGATTTAGCATTAAAAACTGCGCAATTTGTTGAAACTACGATTGTAAGTCGCGCGATTCGGAGAGCGAGGTGTTTTGACATCGAGGTCTTTGATATCTAAGAGAAAAGGCCAAAGTAGTTAATTGTCGGCGGATAATCGTGAGAAAGTTTAATCGTATACGATATTGTCAGGCAACGATTATTGCTATTATTCATACTTATCGTCTGCTATTATCAGCAGTCATGTATTGAGTATATTGATAAGATATATTTATCGATCCTCTTCTTATTTTAAAGTTGAAATAACAATTTCGCATGTGACTATCCCTTTGAAAAAACCGTCGATACTTAATCTGTTAAAAAATGTTTTCAACATCAAATTTTTAATGTAACTTGAGCCTGAAGTCGTAAGAAATTGACCAATTACAGTCGAAAGTGAGAAGAGCAATAGATTATGATTAATCAATATTTCTTACTCTCTAAATTCTTTGGAGTGAAATCTCTATAAAGAGTGAAGACTGAGCCAGAAAAAGAGTGGTTCAATTTTCAATCTTTAAGAGAGAGATTTTACTTTTCAGAGTGACAATTTACTTCAAAAGTTTTAGGGAGTACGGCTCAAGATTTAAAGCTTAAATTTTACGCCTTAAAATCTCATTGTAGACACTTAACATTTATAATCGAAAGCTAGCGCGCGGTAGTTCAAGTATGGTTTATATATTGATCACGCGACGGCTAGAGATTATCACCGAATTTTCATTACTTTCACACGGTGGGGCGTCTGCAGCAGCGATAGCGGACCTAAAAGTTCTGCCGGGTGGTACTGCGCATTGTCCGGACCGACGGAATGGCATCCTATTAAAGTCACCAAGATGGAGCCGCTCGGTTCTCTCCTGGCCGAAGTGCCAGAGATAGTTGGAGGGTAGGAAGCACGATGTCTCAGGTATGTACGTCGTATAACCTGCGTGACTCGTATTTCTGCACCGATATTTCTCGTCCATAGAATACCGTGGGCATTCTACCGAGACGCACGCGAAGTGAGATGAGACGTTCCTCGGTAAACCGTGAATTATTAAAACTTTTTTTTTTACACTGCGTTAAATTTTAATCGTTAATCAATTCTGCATTCCGGATACGTCAAACGCTTCGACAAATTCCGGATACTTTTTGTTCATCTCTTTTTATACGTGGTGAGAGCTATATTATTATTTAATATGATAATTTTTGTTTCTGTTTTTTTCTTTTCTCTTATTTATACTTTTTACAAATAAAATAAATAGAGATATTTTATTTATGATTTAAAGATTACTAAATATTGTTATATATAAAAATAACTTGGGCTTTGAAGTCATTTTGGTAAATATATATACGTTTTGTTTTTTAATTTGTACAATCTGTTTGATTGTAATATCAAATAATTATAATGTATTTACGGCGCAATCGAATGGGAAATTTTTCACGCTTGCGATACGATGATGTGTTCTAGCAGGGTTCTACAATTTAAACTTTAGACGACGTCGTTACAAGGGATGAAAATTCGGCCTTGTAATCGTTCGTAGCACTGAATATCAAGGGCAAGGGGTGTAGTGGCTGGGTTTGTGGTTGCGAGCAAACGGGCAAGGGTGATGCGATGGCGATGGTCGATATTGGAAGCATCCAGGATCGGCCAAATTTACGATTGTGGCCGTGGGCGATTTCAGTACTGAACGAATTCTTTTCGCACAATGATATACCGCGTCGCATTTGTATTGGACCGGTTTTTCAAAGATAGAAAACTGGTTTTCGTCATTGATTGAGAACTGCTGTAGCTATTTCTTACAGAGATCAGGTTTAATATTAGATCAGATCAGAAATGTTTGGTTGGAAATAATAATATCAAATATTTTATTGTTACAGTACGTTTCTTGTACATTTTCGATTATATCTGTTAAAATCTGTTGCCGTAATAATTAAATGTCCCGTTGAAAAATTTATTTATTATTAATGTCTAAATAAAATGTAATTTAATATTAATTTTAAACAATTATTATTTTATTCGAGATTACTTTTATTGTGATTTTAATGATATTTGATGGGATTATAATTTTTAATATGAATTCCTTAATTTATTAATAAAATTTTATTTGAAATACCTTTTAATTCCTTTACTGTTATTTTAGTAATGGTAATCGGAAATATTTCGGTTTTAAGAGACTATAACCATTTTGTCCAATTTCTTTCATAATCCTGAAAAGACCATGCAGTGAAAAGAACGTTACATTCACATCTAGAATGCTCTCGTTTTCTTTTCACATATATTTCACATAGTTTCCACACATTCCTCGATAGATTATATCGAGGAATGTGACTGCTTGAGAATCACAAAAAAGGGGCCAGGGCACTCGTGCGAACTTTAGTACGGCCAAATCTCTCTCGCGCTGAGCCTTCTCTCGCTCCATTTAACAACCAGTGATATCAGTCTCGTTTTATCTTGAAGGCTGAAAGCAAGATAAATTCGCGACAAGAGGCGAGATTCGTCTCTTTTCTTTTTTATATGCAGCACGGATGTGCTGGGACAACGGCTCAACCGTCGCAAAACTATGTTCAAGCGACGTCCGTACAGCAACCCTTTCGGTTATTCGTGCGGTTTGCATGAGCTCGTACCCGGCCAATCCTCGGCGCTTTGCCTCGTCCCTTGGTAGACCGAGATGTTCACCGCATGGGATGGATACCGCACATAGCCCTCTTGGACACCGAATCCTCTCCTGCGACATTAACGCGACCCTCGCACTTTGAGTCCTGAATATCAACGACATTAGCCGCAACCCCTGGCAGGTTGATGGCCCGGGCCGGCAGCGGAATGTCAAAATTGCGGCTTTAGCTATTCGACCTGGTATTCTGTCGTCATTGATACAATAGTAAAAATACGATTGTTGTATCGCGTCGAAATCAGTAGTTATTTGTACAGACTTTTATAAGTCTACTTCATTATAAGCCTGTGGTTATTTGTATCGGTAACGACAATCGAAACGGGAAATGATAAAAAAAGAGAAATATAAACTTGCGATTATGTCGAGAGCGAAAATAGAGGAAAGGTCCCTATTATGCGGGTTTATTTTGGGTAAATGCTAGAAATCTATGAGCAGAATTTAAAAAAATAATAGGAAATTTTGAAGGGAATTTAATAAGCTTTAAGATGATGTTATATAAAATTTAATTCAAATTTTTTTTTAAATTAAAGAAATGTAAAAAGTGAGCAAAATCACAAAGTCAAAAAATTACGCTCCTAATATGAGATGCCCCGAGAAATTGATAATAAAACGTAAAATATATCAGTATTATAACTAAAAAACTTTATTTAATGTCTCTTAAATACAAACTCAGCCAGGATGAAAAATAAGTATGCGATTATATCCAGAATTCGTTTTCTGGTTGAAATCACGCATCGCAGAAATAGGCACTCGATATTCCGGTTGTCCTTTTTATTATTATTATACAATAACATTTATACTTTAGCAACGATTTTCACTATGCATGAGAGCATGAGTTATTTCATGTTAGAAATACCCTATTAGGAATACCCTGAGTATCTCATATTACGATTTCCGCGCCTTATGATTTTACGATCATCAAATCTAACTTCTGTAATTAAACAATTCAACATATCCCATATTTTTCTATTAATACGATCTTATTCTTCACTATATGAAGAATTTATTATCAAATATTTATTTACTAAATAATAAATGTTTAGAGTTCATTTCAATGAACTTGAAGACATCCAAATTCTACAATCTTTTTTTACAATGATTACAGGCATGATCTAATAATGAATTTTCTACTAAATAGTTTTCAATCCAAGAGCAATAAATTCATGATGGAATAGATAGCGTCTATTAGTTTAGTAGAAACGTTATCTCATATTAGACGCCTGTCTCATAATAGGAAGCTTTCCTCTATATATTCGCGTAAATTGTATAATAAAATTCAATATAATAAAATTTTTTTAACTCGTACAACGTGGTTGTAAAAACATACGAGTATTTTGCAAATTTGTATAATTACATTATACGTATTAATTGAATTATTTATTATCAGTTGACAAAACGCAGTTTCGAATATCGCGAAGATGTTTTGATTATAATTTCGTTAGTTTCTAACAAATAACATCAACAATTGTTTTCACTCTTCCAAGTACTTTTAGCATTCGTGACTCGTAAATTGTTGCTACGTCAGGATCAGAAGTTCCGTGAGAAGTTTGAACGAGCATATCCGTGAAGAGAACTTTCGGGTTTTAAGGTGAAATAGATGGATCGTTTATTCGCTATTATACACGACGCTTGCTTTCGTGGGACCCGACAACAAGTGTGAAGTGACTGCTGCAAAGGATAAATGTAGAGAGATGCCGCCCGAAGTGAGTGACTCGCTCGTTAGCTTAAGTTCACCGAGTTTGTTTCGCGTCGCTGCTCTTCTAGACACGCACGTCTTTTGCACGTCCGTCATTCATTTCAGACAGGTCCAGACGTTGCGCACGTAACTCCAAGAAAACTTTCGCATTCGTCGCACTTAAAGAATATATGTGCACTTGGCGAGCGTTGGGTGATACATAGCTACAGAGGTGGCAATAAAAGCTGATTTATTTCTTGCGAAATAACGTCGATTGCGAGCATTCAGCGTTCCGGGAAGCCATCGGCGCCGTTTTCTTTCGGCATTTTTTCCCCAGAGTCGTATCCAAGTTGTATTTATGTCGCTAGATTTGCAGTAGTTTTCGAATAATCTCCCCCAGAAATGGTCAGCGGAGTTCAAGGGACAGAAAAAGTCGGGACGCGCTATGTAATAGGAATTCGAAAGGTCTGGATTCTACAGTTACATGAAAGAGGAGGAACCATAGTGCACGGCGGGGGTGGGATGTTTGCAACTCAGGATCAATACCGCGTAGTTCCCGGCAACGGTCATGAAATCATTGACCATATCCGGTGTCTCGCCCTTAATCAGACCTTACTGGTCTGTTGCTTCATCATTTGGTCGATCTTAAATCGACGTATGTCATACAATGATTATATACCGAAAGTTTCTTCGATTCTGCTGGATCCGCTGTTTTGAACATCCCCAGATCTGTTGGTTCGCCAACTATTCTTTCTTTACTCCATTCGATAATCATTTCCGAGCGTTATAATCTTCGTCGAAGTCAGTTCAATAGTTCAGCTTTTTTTGTACAAAAATTAAGGAAGTGACCTAGTCACTTTTTTTCATTCGTCCTTTCATTCGTTGACTTGAGGTTGATGTTGTAACATTTAATAGATACAATCAGTTAACACTTATTTCTTTCTCTTCATTTATCTCATTCTCTCAGGATACTTATTCGTTCGCTTCGCTCCAACTTTATGACACTTGCGTCTTCGACGACCATAAAACTTCTCTAGAGACCATTCTGGAAGCTTTAAAATCTATGGACCGGAGAACTTTGATCCTGCTTAAAATTCGCACATTCATAAATTCGAATTAAACACGCTCGTTCTCTTTCGAATAAATGTTCAAGTTGCGTCATAAATTCGAATAAAAGGATAGTATCTTTATCAAAATCGTTGTTGATCATTCTTTTGTTCTTATTACTTTCCTGAGA
>Ga0157363_1005525_pt1 | contig 11795 bp, 16 predicted proteins | sample AttsexASBM1_FD_111477 | JGI IMG/M metagenome (GOLD analysis project Ga0157363, IMG submission 111477) | Fungus gardens microbial communities from leaf cutter ant in Ribeirão Preto, State of São Paulo, Brazil - Atta sexdens ASBM1 | ecosystem: Host-associated > Fungi > Mycelium > Unclassified ...
AGAATAAGGTTTTCTAAAAGTAGTAGTTACTATAAGTATTCTATAATTTATACTAATCAAGTAGAATAGCTCTAATATAAGCAGAGAATAATATTTCCAGAAAGTCCTAAGTATTTTGTTATAACAAATAAGTATAAGTAGCACACATCTCTAGGAAGTTTTAAGAAAACAGAATGAGGAATTATGAAAATGGTAACTATTCTAAATACTAAAAGAGTCTATTCCAATCTAGTAGAACAATACTAATATAAGAAAAGAATAATAACAGCTAAATGGTCAAAAACTCTAATAAAAATAACTAAAATACTACTAGAAGAAGAAAGAAAAGAATTTACAGTAAGTATATGAAAGAGGATCAAAGATGAAAGTCAATAGTGTACTTATGAAATTTGGCAGAGTTTAGTGTGGTCAAAAAGAAAGACTGTGAGAGCTGATAGAGCTGAGAAATAACTAAGTGAGAGTAAAATTACTATAAAATTTGGCAGTAGTAAGGAGTTCTCTTGCAAGCATAGCTTAATATCAAACATGTGAAGCCTGGATGCTAGCTTCTTTATTTAATATTTCTTTTTGATTTTCTTTTTGATTTATTCCACTTTGAACTTAGGATTAGAGCTAGAGGTAACATTATAATCATGTTATCATACATCAGTTACATCAGATGATATGGTCATAGTAACAGTCACAAGTTATGAGAAGAATATAAGAGTTTCTGGAAGAATAATGTCATAACAATGTATCTTACACATGGTCTTTAGGGTAGGCTAGAAAAGTAGTAGCATGGACCATCATCGTTTAGTATATAAGATAGACATTTCTGTACAGAGTTCTCTATTGAGTTCTCTTGTGCAACTCTATACAAGGTTCTGCTCATTGACCAATTCTAAGATTCTTAAGTCGTAACAATTGATACAAAAAAGGAGTTTGTACTAAGAAAAGGGAAAGTGTATCTATTTGTTGAGAGAAGAAAGAGAGAAGGTATGTGAGTTTATTTCTGAACAATTAAGAAAAAGATATATCAGATCCTTGAAGTTGCTTCAAATAGTACCAGTATTTTTTGTAAAAATATCAGACATTGCAGAAAACATAGGTACAAAGAAAGTATTTACTAAAATGGACTTGAGATAGGACTATAAATAAAAGAAGGAAATGAGTGAAAGACAGCATTCATCACACCCAAAGGGTCTTTTGAAGATGGCAAGTTTTATTAACAATGTAATTGTTAGAACAAAAGGAAAAGAAAAGCACAATGAAATAGTAGAGGAAGTGGTAATAAGGCTAGTAGAAAATGACTTATATATAAAACCAAAAAAATAAAAGGTGAAGGAAGTAGGGTTTTTAGAAGTAGTGATAGGGCTGGAGAGAATTAAGATAGAAGAAGAAAAGGTGAAAGATGTTTTGGATTAACCAACTTTGAAAGAAGTTAAAAATATACAGAAATTCTTAGGATTGGTGAACTACTATTGTCAATTCATTAAAGATTTTGCAACAATAGCCAAACCATTACATGATATGGTGAAAAAGGACCAGAAATAAGAGTGAACAGAAAGACAAGAAGAGACATTCAGGGAGTTAAAGGAGAAGTTTGCAAAGGAACCAGTGTTAGTGACACTAGACTTAGACAAAAAAAATAAGGATAAAAGTTGATGTATCAGACTATGCTACAGGAGAAGTTCTATCCATGGAGTGTGAGGATGGAAAGTGGCAACTGGTAATCTTTCTTTCCAAATCTCTAAATGAGACAGAAAAATTATGAGATCTATGATAAGGAGATATTAGCAGTTATAAGAAGGTTAGAAAATTAGAGGCATTTACTAAAGAGTACAAAGTTCAAGTTTGAGGTCTGTACAGATCATCAGAACTTGAAATATTTTATAAAGGTGCAGAAATTAAACAGAAGACAAGCTAGATGGGCATTATACTTGTTGAGATTTGATTTCATCTTGAAACATATTCTAGAAACAAAAATAAGAAAGACAGATAAATTAAGTAGGAGACTAGATTGGAAAGTAGAGGTAGAAAAGGACAATAACAATTAGATATTTATTAAGAACCATTGGCTTCATAATTTAGCAGAAGTAGTAATAGAAGAACCAGAAGTAGAGATATTAGAAAAAGTCAAAATAGCTAAGAGCAAGAATAAAGAAGTAGTTAGAGTAGTAGAAGAGATAAAGAAAGTAGGAGTAAAAGTATTGAGAGAGGAAGAGTAGCAAATAGAAGGAGACTTGATGTTGAAAAAAGGAAAAGTATATATGTTAAAGGATGAAATGTTGAGAGTAGAGATTATCTGGTTGCATTATGATACACCAGTAGCAAAACATAGAGGAAAGTGAAAGATAACAGAGTTGGTGATAAAAAATTATTGATGGCCAGAAGTAATGAGAGACATGGAAAAGTACAATGTATCTACCTATATATACTAACTATTGATGGTCCATGCTTGGCTATTTCTAGTCTTAGAAAGATGTAATATATGCCAGAGAATAAAGAATAGAATGAAAGTGTTAGTAGAGAAGTTGAAGTTGAGTAAGATTCTAGAAAAACTGTAAATACATCTAACAGTGGAATTTATTAAATATTCAATTGTCATTGTCCTTTTCTACTCTTACTTTCCAGTCCAGTCTTCTACTAAGACCATCTGCCTTCTCCATTTTTGTGCCTGGAACATGCTTTAACATAAAATTAAATCTAGACAAATATAAAGCCCAGTAAGCCTGTCTTCTATTCAATTTCTGTGCCTTTATAAAATATTCCAAGTTTTTGTGATCAGTTCAAACTTTGAATTTATACTTGGTGTCTTCTAGCAAATGCCTCCAATTTTCCAACCCCCTTATTACTGCCAATATCTTCTTATCATGAATCTCATAATTTCTCTTCATCTTATTTAGAGATTTTGAGAGAAAAGCCACTAGTTGCTACTCTCCATCTTTGCACTCTATAGATAAGACCCCCCTATAGCATAGTATGACATATCTACTTTCATCCTCATTTTTTTATCTAGGTCTGATACCACTAATACTGGTTCCTTTGTGAATCTTTCTTTCAACTTTATAAACACCTTCTCTTGTTTCTCTGTCCAGTCTCACTTCTGATCCTTCTTGACCATATCATGTAATAGTCTGGCTATGGATGCAAAGTCTTGGATAAATCAATAATAATAATTCACCAATTCCAAAAACTTTTAAATCTCTTTGACACACTTTGGTGTTGGCCAATCTAATACTCCCTTTACCTTATCCTCTTCTATTCTTATTTCTTCCAGTCCTATTACAACTCCTCAAAATCCTACCTCTCTGACCTTCCACTTGCACTTCTCTAGTTTCATATACAAATTGTTTTCTGCCAACCTTTTTATTACTTCTTCTACCAATTCATCATGTCCCTCTTCTCTCTCTGTCCCAATAATTATATCACCAATAAAGCTTGCTACTTTTCCAATATTAATAAAATTCCATAAAATCTCATTCATCGTAGTCTAGAACATTGCTAGTGAGTTCATCAACCCAAAAAACATCACAGTTGGTTCAAATGACCTTTCCAGTGTAGTAAACATCATCTTTCACTCATTCCCTTCCTTTATCCTAACATTATTATACCTCCATTGTAAGTCTATCTTAGTAAAGATCTTTTTTGTACCAATATTTTCTACTATGTCTGAAATTAAAGATAAAGAATAATTATTTTTTACTGTTCACTCATTCAAATATCTATAGTTCTACACCATCTTCTTCTTCCCATCCTTCTTTCCTACAAAAAACACTAGTGCTATTTGAGGTAACTTCGAGGGTCTGATATACCACTTCCTCAATTATTCCATTATGAACTCATGCATCTCCTCCTGCTCTTCTCTTGACAATGGGTACACCTTCCCTTTTCTTGGCACAAATACTTCCTTTTTGTCCCAAATCTCCTATTCTTCTGCTACTTTCCTTACTTCCATTTCTTTTTTTCAGTTTTTCTTTTCTTCTCTTTATCTTTCCATTTCTCTCCAGCTTCTTCCTTCTGTTTCTGCTACCATGACTTTTCCTATTTCAGTCTCCACTGCCTTCCATACTCCTCTGGACATCTCATCATTTTTACTTTCCCTGTTCTCCAATTCATCTCAGAATTGTAGCAGGCTAGCCATGGCATTCCCAGGATTACATTTCATTTTTGTTCTCCAATGACATCTATCTCTATCCTCTCTCTATATCTCTAATAATAAATGTTTACTTCCACCATATTTTCAATTGGCCCCTCCTTATTGAATGTCCTATCCATATTTCTTACATATATTAGGTTTTCAATCCTTTTTAATTTAAACTCCTGCTTTCTTGTGAAGTCTGAACTCATTACTAATCCTATGGCTCTACTATCTAACAAGGCTTTTACTATTACTTCTTCTTATGTATCAATTCTTTCCAACCCAATTTTCACTGCCACTTCTCTTAATATGTCCCTATTATCTAGATTGCATGTAGATGTATTTTCTACTACTCTAGAGAGCATTGCAAACCTATTATTATTGAGACCTAGTTGAGGACTACCAGATCTCCTTCTCCATTTAAATTATTTTATCTGTTATTTCCTTCCATTACCAGCCTCTGTCCATATTCTAGTCTTTTTTTCTCCTTAATTCTGTTCTCTATTCCCCTATCCCTGTAATTCCTTGCCAAATACCCAAATTCCCCATAGTTGTAGCAGTTCCTACTTCTCTGTTTACCTCTATGGCATATGTGTTACGTTGCGCCAACCCTACTCTCTGATTAGAGCGTACTATCACTGTATTTGTTCTTTCTACTCCTTCCATTGGAGCAGATCTTGCTTGAGCCCATTGTTGAGAGACTTCTTGCCTTTTTGGTCAGACTTGGGGCTATGGCCATGGTTACTGTAGTGTCTCTTCATAGTTCTCTCTTGGAGCTAATGTCACATTGTCTCTTTGCTCCCTCAGTCTCTCTTCTTCTCTCCTGCTTTCTCTTCAATTCCTGTTTAGAGTGATTACCCTGTCATACCACTGTTCAATTGAGCCTGGCTACTGCTCTGACTCCATGAGCCTTCAGTATATAGTGGCATTAATCCCTCTTCTAAATTCTTCTACCAATGGCCTCCTCTTATACCCACTTCCTCTTACTGCCTTCCTGAGCTCCTGTACAAACTCTTCCATTGTTTTTCCTCCCTGCTCCAACCTTCTCAACTCTGCTACTTTTCCTGATTCCTCATCCTCTCCTCTGAATTCTTTTCTAATATCTGCCAAAAATTCTTCTATGTTCTTATATTCCAGTAATTCTCTTTCCAAGTCTTCCAGCATGTTTTTCTTCCAGATGTCTGCTGATCCCTCCTGCACATATGATAGCACCCACTGTATTTGTTCTTTTACTGGTGTTTCTCTCATCCTCATCTATATATATAGCTTGCATGCTGTAATAAATCTGGCCACTTTTCTGGAACTTCCATCAAACTCCTGTGGCCTTGCTACTTTGACTTGTGTATTGGGTCATATGAATGTTGCTGTCCCCTCTACTCCTCCCAGCTCTGCTTGTGCTATTATTGCTTGCAGCGCTGCCAGCTGCTCTTGCTATTGTCAAACCACCTATTCTAAGTTAATGTCATGTCAACTTATAGTATATGGTGGTGGTAATAGTGACATGGGTGGTGGGGTAGGTGGTGGTAACTGGTTGTCAGAAAGTGCCAATCATGTATTGGATTTACTCTCCAACTCGTATTCTGACTCTAATGTTTTTCTCTGTAAGGGCTAGTGGCACTCTTTTTGTTCACCTCACCCTGTCTACTGACTACTTATCTACTGTCTTACTAGCTAATGAATTCCTAGCTAATATCTCTAAGAAGAGAATTTCTAAGCTAGATGCTTCTTTACTGAACAATGTTGTTTCTCTACATGAACAGGTCACAAGGGGGCACTGCAACACAAGGCTTCTATACAAAAAAACTAACTAGTACATCCATACAAGATAATACATCTATCTACACCAGTAGGCTTTGGTACAAACAAATGACTAGGTTTTCTCTATTTGATTGGCACTCCTCTTAAGCCTAAGATCTGGCTATTCTTCTTGACTAAAGAGTAGTGTTGCCTTTTGGTCAAGGATGGTGAGAGAGTGAAAGAAAGATGACTAGAGAGAGCCCTATACTGGACAGTCTCAAGAAGAGTTATCAAGTTCTAATGTTATAACTTAGGGACATTAGGGTTGGTCAATAAACAAAACCTTATATAAGGTTGTATAAGAGAACTTGATAGAGAACTCTGTACAGAAATGTCTATCTTATATACTAAACGATGATGGTCCATGCTACTACTTTTCTAGCCTACTCTAAAGACCATGTATAAGACACATTGTTATGACATTATTCTTCCAGAATCTTTTATGTTCTTCTCATAACTTGTGACTGTTACTATGACCATATCATCTGATGTAACTAATGTATGACAGTATGATTATAATGTCACCTCTAGCCCTAATTGTTATGACTTAGAGCCCTTAAAGTTGGGTTAAGAAACAACCTTATATTGGAGTAATACAAGAGAACTTGATAGAGAACTCTGTACAGAATGGTCTACCTTTATATACTGAGTCCTCAGAGTCTGTACTAGCCATTTCTAACCTACCCTAAACAACTATGTGTTAGTCATGAGGTCTGCACATGGTATGACATCATCCTTCTAGAATCTTCTTCTGTGCCATGTGACCCATGTCATCAATAACCTTAACTCTAGGTGCTAAAAATAGAGAAAGGGAAAATAACTTGGAAGAAAGGATAGAAAACAGAAAGAAAATGAGAAAAGAACTAAGTCCACTTCTCACAACTCTAATATTACCCCCCCTTCAAGGTTTCTCCTCCAGAGAAACTGACTTCCACCTTTGCCAATTCCTTTCTAACTTCCTATCGTCCCATCTGTACAGCAATTTTACCATATACTTCTCTGGTAAGATTCCTCTCCTGAATTCCTTTTCCCCCGTCATTTCTATCTTTTCTTACCTCCTCACTTCTGCACTTAGTCCTCCTTTGAACTCATTTATCAGCTCCCTTGCATTTTCTAAATCCTCTTCCTTTTCCCATGAGTCATGCTCCATTGTAAACTTCTTCCATCGTACTAGATATTTGTCTACTCCTCTTATTTTTCTTTTGTTTAATATTCTCTCTACCTCCCACTCTTTAGCTTTTTCTACCTCTATTGGTTTCCCTTCCTCTTTCTTCTGTCCCCCTACTTGCTCCTTGTATTGCACTATCCGACTGACATTTACAACTGGATGAATCCTCATGGAGGTTGGCAGTCATAATTTGACCACATTAGTGGATATCACTTCCTCAATTGCATATGGCCTGATGTATCGCTCCACCAATTTCCTTGCTGGCCTTTCTTTAAATACCAAGTCTTTGGTACTTAACATTACTCTGTCTCCCTTTCTCCACTTCTCAGTCTCTTTTCTTCCTCTATCTGCTTGTCTCTTCATATCTTCTTGCGTCTTTTTCAATGTCATCCCTGCTCCCTCATATACTTTCTTCATCCTCTCCACAAACTCTGTTGCACTTTCTACTTTTCCTTTCTTTCTAATATCTTCTCCCATCCTCAGTTCCCTTCCATAATTCACCATAAAAGGCAACACCTTAGTTGCTGTATGAACCTTGTTGTTCACCGCAAACTCTGCCAATGCTAACCATTCCAGCCAGTTCTTCTGCTGATGGTTCATAAAGAACCGAAGATACTGTTCAAGCTCTTAGTTCATTCATTCCGTTTGTCTGTCAGTCTGCAGGTGGAATGCTGTGGATAACTTTGTTTCTATTTCCAGCATCTGATTCAACTCCTTGGTCAGTCCTACTGCAAACTGGGGTCTCCTGTCTGACACTATGCTTTCTGGCAACCCATGCAGCTTCCATATGTTATCCCTGAATAACCTTGCTAGACTCACTGCCGACATTCCTTCTGTTGTTGCCACAAAGTACATCATTTTTGACACCCTATCACAGACTATGATGATTGTACCCTTTCCCACTACTACCAGTAACTTTGTGATAAAATCTACCATTAAATGAGTCCATAGTTTTTTCGGTACCTCACTCAGTTTCAACTTTCCTGCTACTTCATCTGTTCTATTCTTCATCATTTGATACAAGTCACACCCTTCCACATACCTTCCCACATCCCTTGTTACTCCTGGCCACCAGTAGTTCCTAGTAACCAGTTCTGCTGTCTTCCACTTTCCTCTATACTCTGCTGCCAGTATATTATGATGCTGCCAGATTATCTCTGTTCTCAACTCCTCGTCTTTTGGCACATACACCTTTCCTTCTTTCAACACCAACTCTTCTTCTATCTGCCACTCGTTTCCTTGTAACTTCTTTAACCTTGTCTTCTTCATTTCTTCTACTACCCTAACTATATTTTCGTCTTTACTCCTGGCCCTTTTTATCCTTTCTAGTATTTTTACCTCAGGTCCTTCTATTACTACTTCTTGTAGACTATGAACCCAATTGTCCTTTATCACTACTTGGTTCTCGTTAACTTTGTCTATATCTACTTTCCAGTCTGGTCTCCTGCTCAACCCATCCACTTTTCCCATCCTTGTCCCTGGCACATGCTTTAGTATAAAGTCAAATCTTGACAAATATAAAGCCCATTGAGCTTGTCTCTGATTCAGCTTTTGTGTCTTCATGAAGTATTCTAAATTCTTGTGATCTGTCCAGATCTCAAACTTAAAACATATGCCTTCCAACAGATGTCTCTAGTTTTCCAACCCCCTTATTATCACCAACATCTCTTTGTCGTATATCTCATAATTCCTCTTGGTTTTGTTTAAGAACTTTGAGAGGAATGCCACCAGTCTCCATAACCCATCTTCTCCCTCCATTGACAACACTCCTCCTGTTGCATAGTCTGATGCATTCACTTCCATTCTCATTTTTTTATCCAAGTCCGGTGCTGCTAATACTGGTTCTTTTGTAAATTTCTCCTTTAACTCCCTAAACGCTTTTCCTTACTTCTCTGTCCAGTCCCACTTCCTATCTTTTTTCACCATGTCGTGCAAAGGTCTGGCTATGGTTGCAAAGCTCTGGACGAACCAGCGATAATAATTTGCTAGTCCCAGAAACTTCTGTACATCCTTGACACACATCAGTGTCGGCCATTCCAGTACTCCCTTCACCTTTTCTTTCTCTATTTTTATCCCCTCTGGCCTAATCACTACTCCTAGAAACCCTACCTCCCTAACCTTCCACTTACGCTACTTTTTCTGTATTGATCAGGTCCCTTAGTAACTTGTTCATTATTGCCTGGAAAATTGCTGGTAAGTTTGTTAGGCCAAAGAACATGACTAGGGGTTCAAACAACCCTTCCAGTGTAATGAACACTGTCTTCCACTCATCTCCCTTTTTTATCCTCATGTTGTTATACCCCCACCTAAGGTCCATCTTTGTGAAGACCCTTTTCGTCCCAATGTTTTCCAAAACATCTGATATTAAAGAGAGTGGGTAATTGTTCTTTATTGTCCACTTATTCAAATACCTGTAGTTTTACACCATCCATTTCTTTCCATCCTTCTTTCCTACAAAGAATACTGGTGCTATTTGTGGTGACTTTGATGGTAGGATATATCCCTTCCTCAGCTACTCCTTTATGAACTCCCTAACCTCTTCTCTTTCCTCCCTAGACAGCAGATACATCTTCCTATTTTTTGGCACAAATCTTTCTTTTATTTCTATCACATGGTCCCACACCTTCCTCATTGGCATCCTCTCCGATTGTTTTTTCCTGAATACTTTTATCCATTAGTGAAATTTTTCAGGTACCATCTTTTTTGCCCCTACCTCCGATCTTGCTACTTTTTCTTCTTCATCCCAAATCTCCCATTCCTCTGCCACTTTCTTGATCTCTACTTTTTCCTTTCTTCCACTTTCTCTTTTTCTTTTCTTCTCATTTCTTCCCTGCTTCTTTCCTTGCTTCTTCCTTCTTTTGCCTTTCCCATCCCAATTTTCCCTGAACTGGCCTCCACTATTTTCCACATTCTTCTGGACATCTCGTCATCTTTACTTCTTCTGTTTTCCAGTCAATTTCAGGGTTGTGGTGAGCTAGCCACAACATTCCTAGAATCACCATCCATTTTTGTCTCCTAATTACATTAATCTCCGTTCTTTCCTTATGTCCCTGATAGTAAATGTTGACATCTACTATATGCTCTATTCTTCCTATGTGTCAATCCTTTCTAGTCCAATTTTCACTGTAACTTCTCTTAGGGATTTTCCTTCCACTTTCCTCACTTTCATTCTTTCCTCTAGTTCCTTTGTACCAACTTGTATTGTATTAGCTAGTACACCGAATCTATTGTGAGAATCTAGTTGAGGGATTCTAGATTCTCTTTCTCTTTTAAATTGTTCAAATGTTCGTAATTTCTCTTGAACCTTTCCCCCTTATACTCTAATCTTCTCCCATCTGCTACTATTTCTCTTCCCCGGTTTCTACAATGTCGGGCCATGTGCCCAAATCCTCCATAGGTATAGCAGTTTCTTCCTCTATCTACCTCCATAGCATAAGGGTCTCTTCTGAAGGCCGTCTCTATCCCTTGTCCTTGTCCCCTCATTATTACTGCATTCATCCTTCCCACTCCTTCCATCAGAGTAGGCCCTGTTGTTGCCTACTAAGGAGGTATTTGCCTCCTCTGCCACACTAGGGGTCGTGGCAATATCTGTCTTTGCTCTTGCTTTGGAGCTCCTTCTCCCTGTTCTTTTCTTCTCTTCAGTCTCTCCTCCTCTCGTCTACTTTCTCTTCAGTTTCTATCAAGGGCCATTGCCCTTCTGTACCATTGTTTAATAGAGCCTGGTTGATTTTCGGCCTCCATCAGTTTTCTCCTAATCATCCTATTCATTCTCCTCTTAAATTCTTCTATCAGCAGCCTTCCCTTATATCTGCTCTCTCTTACTGCTCTCTTGAACTCCTGGACAAATCCCTCCATTGTCTTTCCCCCCTGCTCCAGCTTTCTTAAATCCACTGCCTTCACTGACTCCTCCTCTCCTCCACCAAACTCCTTCTTTATCTCTGCTAAAAATTCCCCCACTGTCTTAAATTCCAATTCCCTTGCTTCCAGTTCTTCCAATATATTTTCCTTCCATATGTCTGCTGCCTCTCTCTGTACGTATGACAGCACTCACTGGATCTGTTCCTCCACTGACACCCCCCTCATCTTTACTTTCCCATATAATTTACATGCTGTCACAAATCCTGAGATCTTTGAGGAGGTCCCATTGAATACCTAGGGTTTTGCTATCTCTAGGCCTGTTGCTCCTCCTTCTGTTCTTATTGCTACTTACTCAGATAATGTAGTGATCTGTTCCTGTAACCGCCTTATAATAGCAGGGTAGTTGGGTTGTTGGCTTATTTCATATAGTAGTGGTGGTGATAGTGATAGTGAAAGAGGAGTGAGGGGTAGTGGGGTAGGCAATGATTGATCTCGTGTTGAAAGGGCTGATCTTGCGTTGGACTCAGCTTCCAACTCGTACTCTGAAGAAGAAATCTTGGTAGGTGATAGCAGGCACTCCTCTTGTTCTGCCTACACCATCTACTGACTATTTCTACTCGACCAACTACTGCCCTAAAAATTCCTAGATAATTTTGACCTAAGAAGGTTGTTTTATTTTAGGCAATATTTTAAGAATGATTGTTATTCCTCTACATAGACAGATTACAAGAGGATCTGTAGCATAAGGCTAATATAAGAAGTTTCTATAAAACATGTCCACACAAGGTAATATGTCTACCTGTACCAGTAGGCTTTGGCACAACTAAACAGCTAGGCTTTCTCTGTCTAACT
>Ga0157363_1005526_pt1 | contig 11794 bp, 7 predicted proteins | sample AttsexASBM1_FD_111477 | JGI IMG/M metagenome (GOLD analysis project Ga0157363, IMG submission 111477) | Fungus gardens microbial communities from leaf cutter ant in Ribeirão Preto, State of São Paulo, Brazil - Atta sexdens ASBM1 | ecosystem: Host-associated > Fungi > Mycelium > Unclassified ...
ACTTTGCGGTGCGCGTCGTAAGGGTGCTGCGGAAGTTATTGCTTCGTATTCTCTCGGCATACATATATAATAAAGTAAAGCACGTGAAAGTCAATTTGCATGTATTTAAATATAATGCCAACTATCAATTAGCGAAATATCGACAAAAAATGTCTTCAGAAACGCTTTTAGAAAATATCGCTTTATTATTTTATTACATACATTCAAATAATCACATCCATGCATGTACACAGTTGGAGAATTTGTATTAAATTTTTTTTATGTGGTATCCTCAACAATCCACTCAAACTTTTGTGATAATTTAAGATAAATATGTTAGAAAGTAACACACAAATAGTAAAAAATTAATTAAAAAGAAAATAACAATGAAAATTTTGTAAGCAAATTGTGGAAGTATTTTTTCAGTAAAATTAATATTTATAATATGTTAAATTAATATATTTTATTGATTTATCTTTATATTATTTGATCATTTATTCATGAATTATGTTACTTTAACATTAAGAAATGTCGAATATCAATTTATTATAAAATATTGAAATAACAATCACATTAAATTAACACGATAAAATATAAAAATTAAAAAAAAATAAAGGTTTATCATAAATACAAAATATTTTCTACTACGTAGATTATTACCAATGTATGCTGTCATTATCACTTTGCAATTTTTTTTTCAAATAATTATATTAATGTCAAATGAGAGCGCAACTTGTTAAAAAGGAAGAGAAGAATCGAATCTCAGTATTTCTCTGAGTTTTTCTTTTATTGTTTCGGAGAGTTTCGTAGATCATGCAGTTAGCGTGATAATGCATGGTTTTTGTGGATCAGAGCGTCGATGCAGCGGAGCATTAAGGCCCGTGCGCATTCGCACCAAACACAGCATGTATGGCTTAGGGTCTGGTCTCGTCTCTAAAGGCGAAATTACTGATTTTATACGCTCCGAGGGAAGTCGTTCTTCCCTAATGCCTCGCTTCCTTATGTATTTACACTAGACTTCCGTCCAATCACCTTTCTCCTCGGGCTCCTCTTATGTTCCTAAAGATAGCTTTCCTTAACATTGTTTCTTACAAATTTTTAGAGATACACGCGTTAATCCCAATTAGCATTCTTAACTGCAATGTACAAAAATTTCTTAGCACCAATGATAAAGAAATCGAAAAAGTTTGTTCAAATGCAAAAAAATAATTACTATGGCGAAAAAATATTGCATTCATTGTCGCTGTAATCTACTCAGCTGGGATACGTAAATTTCAAATGTAAGTGAGCAAAGCCATTAAGCCATAATATAAGATTTCAATAGACAAGACTCAGAGTCTAAATCTATCGTGCTAAATGCTAAAGCTGATTGAACATCATTGTAGCGTCATCCATTAAAGTCGAGTTTTCTAAAATTCTCGTTATACAATTTGAGATCTAGTTTCACAATTCATGATTAACTCTTAACCGAGGTTCAACTTAGGTATTCATTATCTCTTTCCAATTTCAAGAATTAGAAAGAGATAAGAAACATATGTATATGAGTATTTATATATATATACACGTATAATATATATACATAATTGGTATAATTATGCTTCTTTATTACGAATTTTTGATTACATATTTAAAATTCATAAAGAACAGTTATTAAAAAAAAAAAAAATATGTTAAACAATACCAATAAAACGATATTTTACAACAATTGTTTTTTTTTTATGGAGATAAAAATACTAAATAAAAAAATACTAAATAATATTCTCGTTATTGAATGACTTGTTTCCTTGGACATAAAATTTATATATCAACATAGCAATTTAAATTATTATTCAATATCGATAGTGTTCTAGAGATATAATATAGACATGCAAGAAAGTAAATCACAGGAACGGTTATGGATCGAGAAGCTTTGTGAAGGTAAGAAGTAATCAAACTTCTGGAATTGGTTTGACGAAGAAAAATGGACGAATATGAAATTTTCCCTGTAAGCCTCCGTTGCTCGTAGACGTGGATAGAGCAAAAAACCGATGGCCACAATGTACCTCAATTTTTGTCTTTCCTTCTTTCTCTTCATTCTGTTCGTCCTTCTTTGTCTTTCTCTCTTCCTTTCTCTCGCACAACATGAGGTCTTTGTTGTTTTGGCCCTTCTACCTCGGACTTCGTTCCTTTTTGCTCGAGACGCAGGATTCTTTAAGGTATGAATGAATCAGAACTCGGCCATCATTAATTAAACTTTCGAGCTACTGTCCGCCTCAGCGCCGCTCAACCTTCTTTTTAAGTATAAATCAGTATTATATCAATGAAACTAGAAAGCAGGTGTTCTTTGAAATTAATATTTAAAAAAAATGTGCCAATTTTATTTTGAGTTATTACACATATTATATTAGTTACAATATTTCCTCATAAATATAATTTTTTGATTGTTTAAATGTTGCTATTGTTTAAATGTAGCTAAATGTTATTATTTACATTTACATTAATAATATTTGTACTAATAATTCTTTTATTTTTTTAAATCTGCCTTGTAACTCCTCATTTTTTGAATTACCATAGGCTAATCACATTCATCATTTTTTCCTATAATATTGCCAGGATTTTATCTACGATCTAAAAAAACGGAATAATATTACAAATAGTAAATAACGTACAACTGATTTTTAATGTTTGTTTTCTTATGCAATTTCACAGCGTGTCACGAAGAACAGAAATTGTCTTCTTCTCGAAAAATGCAAGTTGAGCACCTGCAGTCAACCAGATGCCGATAGCTGTATGCTGTTGGCAGATGTACGTCTCATTGCGTCTCGAGACGCAACAGGTACAAGTCATGACGCAATGATATGAAAGATATGGGCGATGCGATCGTACTTAAATAAACAAAAACAATCGCGAAATGAGTTGTGTATTACATAAGCGTAGTATTAATTTATCGCTGCACTTTATTATATACTTCTTTGGTAATTATGCAGAATAGGACCTTTTCCAAATTTTGACATTTTTCGGCTGCAATGTTGATAATAATCTTTGTTACTCAAATAGTGATAATAAGTCAGGGAAGGTTGAAAAATAAAAAAAAAATTTTCTTTGAAAATATTACATAAAGGAAAGCTCCCTATTATAAGATAGGCGCCTAATATGAGATAGCGGCGTTTCTGCTAATAAATGCTATGCATTAGTTCCACCGTGAATTTATTGTTTTTGAATTTAAAACTATTCAGTAGAAAATTTATTATTAGATCATTCCTATAGTCATTGTAAAACAAGATTTTAGAATTTGAATATCTTCAAATTTCATTGAGATAATTGTTATTTAATAAAAATAAATATTTGGCAATAAATTCTTCATGTAGTGATAGAGTAATCGTACTAATAGAAAAATATACATGTTGAATTGTTAATTAGATTTGATCGTAAAATCATAAGACGTGGAAATCGTAATATGAAATACCCAGAATATTTCTAATACGAAATAACCTATGCTCCTGTTATAGTGAAAATCATTGCTAAAATATAAATGTTATTGTACAATAATAAAAAAGACAACCGGAATGAACGAGTGCCTATTTCTGCGATGCTTGATTTCAATTACCTGAAGAGTTCTGAGTACTATCTATCGCATGCTCACTTTTTTAGCGTACGCTAGCTGTATTTGTTTATATTTTAGAAACATTAAATAAAGTTTTTTAATTGCAATACTGATATACTTTGCGTTTTACATCGATTGCTCTGGGCATCTCATTAGCAGTACAATTTTTTGACTTTATAATTTGCTCATTTTTTACATTTCTTCAATTTAAAAAAAAATGGAATTATCCAAAATGGAATGGAACATAGAGAAAATGTTCAAGCAGATCCTAGTTCACCCAGAGGACTGCGATCTGCAACGCATCTTGTAGCGTTGTGATAGAGTTGATGACATCAAGGATTATCAGTTCAATACCGTTATTTATGGACTGACATGCGCTCCATTTCTGGTCATGCGGACTTTGCAACAGCTGATGATAATGAGGATCGATATCCATTGGAAACCGCTATTTTACGCCGAGACGTCTACATAGACAACGTTCTCATCGAAGCTTCTCAGAAGGCTAGGGAGATCCAACGGCAGCTGCCACGGCTCTGCTTGGCGGGCGATTTCCTTCTCAAGAAGTGACCAACAACGTTACCTTGCTGGAAAATATCCAATAAAGGACATGCTGTAGAGGGACTCTCTTTCTCTCTCTCTCTCTCTCTCTCTCTCTCTCTCTTTCTCTCTCCCTCTTGGCTCCTGTTCGAGTGTCACTCGATCCTCGAATTACGATGGCGCCCCTCCTGCGATCACTTCTCGTTTGTTTACAGGATTCTATTACACATAACTCTTACCAAGCGATCCGTTTTATCCGTAAGCCCGCCTGTTCGATCTACTTGAATGGTTGACCCCAGTGATCGTCTAGGCAAAAATTCTTATACAAACTATGTGGCTTCAGAGATTCGAGTGAGATGATTCCTAGCGAATGCCGAAGCCAAGCTCTAGCCGCATTCTAGGAAGAGCTTTCCCTTCTAGATCAAATCTGTATTCCTCACTGGTTGTGGAGTGAGGTTTTCCATAGTGAACTCGAAATTCATGACTTTTCTGACGCCTCGGAGCGGGTCTATGCAGCGGTGATTTATCTGGGCTCGGAAGTATTGCAGGGGGATTGAGTCTCGCTTATTGTGGCGAGAAGTGTCCTTGAGTCAGGTGTCCTTGAAGCAGATTTCTCTATCCTGTGGAACTCTCTACTGCTCGCTCGTTGTTCAATGCTCGGAATACCGGAGATATCTATCTATCTGTAAATGGACTCTACGGTGACATTGGGCTGGATACCCATTTCACTGGAAGATGTAGCCAATCGTGCCGAGAGATTCAGCGAGCGGTGCCTGCGCACTAGTGGTCATTTACCTGGCCGTGAGAATCCTGCTGAATCCTTGCGCCTCTCGAGAAGTTCCGGACGGCCTCATGAATCATCCCTTACATTGGCGGGGTCCGACGTGGCTTTCCTTCCTTATGCCGACCGACCGAGAGTTGCCCGAGATTCGCGCCAGATGCAACGTTGCTTCGCAACCTGACGAATTCTTCCTACTGTCCTGGTTCTCGTCTTTGAGCCAACTAGTGCGCGTGTCGACGTTGGTTGCGTGTTGTTTGCGAGCCTCCGGATAGAAAGCACGGGAAAAACCTATTGCTGTTGGTAGAGGAAATGAATGGCGGCCATCAAGCTCTGATTCAAGTAGTAAATCTATCTGGTGGCGAAAGGAAATAGGAGTTATTTGAAAAAATCATTTGCTGCCCAAAGGAAGTGTACTTACCAAGTTAAGCCTCTTTGTCGATGGGCAGGGCATTCTTCGAGTAGATGATTGAATCAAGAACGTTCTAGCCTATGACGAGAAGCATCCTTTCAGGAGAATAACACTTCATCATGCTCGTCATTGAGGCGTCCCATGGTATTCTTCATGGCGTATAAGGAACGCTGAGACTGATACGGCAGCATTACTGGATTTTCCGTGGCAGAGCTTTAGTGAAGGGTCACATCCATTATTGTTTCCTTTGCCTGCGATGGTGGGTAGAAGCCTCGCAGGGTGATTCTCGTTCCAGATATCTGCCAAGATAGCGAATGATTCCAGCACGTGGAATTCCTTTCTTGCATACAGGCTACGCCGGTCCCGTGATGCTGCGCACGACCAAGGGTCGGGGTCACAAGACATATGAAGCCTTCGCTATATTTGTTTGTATAAATTCTCGAGTCGTACACCTTAAAATCGTATCGGATTACAGCTCCGATAGATTGGTAGCTTTGCGTTTTATATTACGACGGGGTCTATGTCACCACCGCGACTGTGGCACGAATTTTATAGGTGCTGACTGCCAGCTTCGAGCGATATTTGTCGCCAGTAGCGCTGAGAGACGAAAATAGCGGTCTTGCTTTTCAGAGAATACGGTGGCGATTCAATTCTCCAGCTGCGTCCCACTTCGGAGGCTTGTGAGAGGTGGCTGTAAAATTCATGAAGCATCACTTGCGACGAGTGCTGGGAGAAGCTACGTTGATCTACTAGGGAGATGGCTACGTTTCTCGCTCAAGCTGAAACGTGCCTTAACTCAAGGCCGCTCTAGGCGCTCACAGATAATTCAGATGACTTCGCTGCACTGACGAGGCCATTTTCTTATCGAGTCCGCTATCAACGCTATGCCGGAGCTGACCCTGAAGGAGAAACCGATTAATTGATTGGGGAGACAGTTGATTCGGGATCGATGGTCAAAGGAGTACATGCACTTAACTATCGATCTAAATCATGAAGTGGAGGCCCTTCAGTCGATGAAGGGCGCCTGCTGCGAGGTAAGACTACAAAGTGGCCTACAAAGCACCGCCTACAAAGTGGCCGCTAGCCCGGATCATCAAGGTTCAGGAGAAGACGGCAGGATCAAAATAGTAATAGTCCATAGTCCATAGTCGGCGATCTCTGAATTCGTCCGCCTTGTGATAAAGCTCGTTTTGCTTCCCATCAGCGACTCCGGCAATAACGACGGTAAATTCGACGATAAGAGATCCGGTTCGAGTGCGTGATCTTGTCAGCGAACCCAACGCGTTCAAAAAGAAAATTAATTAGTAATTTCATTAGTACGTTATAGTTAGATAGAATGGCCGTACACTAATCTCTCACCTGTCATTTTGCAGCGCCTTCGAGTCTCATCATCTATCGCATTATTATTATTACGTTATCTCTATCGTCTCATTTTGCGTAGAGTTTCCGTCGTCATCACATATTCGATTATTGTTTTCTTAATTTATCATCGTTTCATTTGATTCATTAACATCATGAGTATGCATACATACCGTACTTAACTTTATTGTTTACTAGCGCCATCCAAGTAGTCTCATTTATCAACTCAGAAACCGTCTTCATTCCGTAATTAACTGCGACGGTCGCGATCTTGTGGTATCGCGTTACCGAAATCACGCGCGCTTCGAACTGATTGTGACGAACTTCCTCCGCGTGTCACTCGCATCGAGCTAAGTCTCCCGTCCATTATTATTGTCGATGTTCCAACGAGCGAAATGTTGAGAAATCGATTCGAAGCTTGACGATTAATTAGCGTAAGGAATTCGCAACATAGTTTTGCCTAATCGAAATTGGCGTGGCGCAGCCGACTCGGCGCAACCTCTTGTGCGCCAAATCGTGATGTTCGTGATTGAGTTGCGAGCGAACGTGTGGCGAATCGGCGAAGTAACCAAAGCGCGCTGCGCCAACCGCCGAAAAAATCTATGTACAAAATAGAGGCGATCTAGAATGTTCGATGAGAACAAATTTACAAATTTTTGCCGTTGAATCCATCGAATGTTCTAGAACATCCTGCAGTATAAAACATCTCTCCAGACATCTTGGCCTTTTGCTTTTGATCTTTCGGTGAAAGTACGTCGTTATCATTTTTTGATTTGTTGCGCGATTTCTTGATAAGCGATCTCATCGTTCTTGCTGAAAATTTAGAGTTTAGTGTAAATTATTTCTTTCTTGTAAATTATTAAAGTGATTATAAAAAATAAAAGCTGCTGATTTGTAACACTTATCGTGTGCCTCTCCTCGCCGAACGTTCTGAACAATAAAGATGAAAAAAAATCATATAAACATGGATTTGGAAACTTCCTTTCCAAGTTATAAATATTGCTTTATTATTTTGATATTATTGGAGATTTTTTTCTTGGACTGATTTTTCTCCCACCTTAATAGTAATTACAGATAATTTTTGGAAACACAATTCCCTCCAATATTAGAAGATTTCCACTACAAATACGCAATCAAATGTGGTTCATGATGGAGCTCCAACACATTTTGATCACACTGCTCGAGAGTTCCTGAATAATAATTACATCAATAGATTGGTAGAGGGGAACCCATTGCTTAGCTTGCACGTTCTCCTGATTTGAATCTTTTGGAGATCTTTATTTATAGGGACATGAATTAAGAATCCTATTTTAGACCTTCGAATTTTATTTTTAATTTATGGCAGCCGATACAGCGCCGATATAAAGTTTGGCAGTCTATCTATGTATAACGCCGAAATTTAATACATATGTATATAGTAGCTAATATAACATACAGCTTTAGAGCCAGAACAGCTGATATTTTAAATTTAAATTATAATAATTGGCTAGTGAGTTTTTTCTGTAAGGGGAGGAAGTTACTTTTCAAAAAAAGTAACAGTAACAATAACCTCTTATATTTGCCAAAAATTTATTTTGAAATTGAATTTCATTTCCCTGCTCTACTAATTTGCTTTCTTCTGTTCTTATCTTTAATAAAATTCAGAATTTCTCTCTTCTCCCTCTCTCTTTTTTTATGTTCGGCTGTTATCTTTGTTATAATAAAAACCTGCAATAACAATACTTGTAATTAAACTGTTATAAATTATATTAAGAAATAATATTATTATATCACATGCTTACTAATTAACTTATTATTACGTATGACAACTTCTTTTTTCTCTTCTTTTTTCTTTCACGTTTTGCACTAATACATACATGTACGTGCGTAATTATATATGCGATTATGTTCGTATATGTATTACTGTCAGTTGATTGTTAGTACTAAAAATCTAATTACCGTTATGTATACTATACTGTATCGATAATTGTCAGTAATATACGGTTTAGTTTGATTTGAAAATCGAATGATATATGTAAATGCGATGCTATTCTTATGTAATTAATCTCCTATATACATATAAAAAGTAAAGTGCAACCTGTCATCTGTGCAACTAATGATTCCCACAAAGTGTAAAATGATAACAAAAAATAATAACATAAAAGCTAATACTTATATTTTATATATGTTTATTTATATTTTTCTTTAATAATAAATTTTTAAATACAGGCAACAGAAGACAATATGGATATCGATCTCGAGGATCTCGAATATTTGAATTTCCTCCTAGTAATTACATTGGCTATACATACGTTTACACTGTGCATTTAAGCCGAGACTTGTAAAATAGGAATCCATAGACGATGCTCAAGATTTGAAATGGTCTTAAGCTAATGCAACCAACCAGAGAATCATATTAGCATCTTAAGACTTCTTGAGATTAAGAACGGACTATAGGTTCTGGAATAGATGTCCTTATTTATCCTATCAATTAAACAAAAACAACTACAATATACATCGAGGACTAAATTCCATTCCCAAATACCTCGTAGTCTTTTTCAAAGGTCTCTGTTTCTCTTCAGAACGCTGCCCTTCCGCAGACCGCTGCTTCTCCACAAGCCGCTGCTCCTCTGTAGACGGCTGCCGTCTTCGCTGCTCATTTGTGACCTCCAATGTTCTTGTACATTGGAATTCTGCAAATAAGCAGCGATGGCGGTATTTTTTCCATTGAGTAAAATTCCATTCTTACGTACTTCGTCACTACTCCTTTACAAATCGCTGCTGCTTTTCCGCAGCCCCTGTCGCCATCATTATATCTTTGTAGGACATTGTCATCTATCTTCCGCAGTGTCCTAAAAAGGAGCAACAACGGCAATGTATAATATGCTTAAATAATTTCATTTCCATGTACTTCTTCGCAACTTTACAGGCCGTCGCTGTTTCTCCGCAGAATTGCCGCAGCCAACACTAATTTGTAGAATTCTACAGCTCTATGGTATTCGCTGTGTGTTCTGCAAAGTAGTAGCGACGGCGGCATATGTCCTGCTACACGATGCTTCATTCACACTTACTTTGCTCCGCTTATTCACAGGCCGCTGCCATCGTCGCTGCTCGTTTGTAAGACCTAGTGATCTTCCACAGTGGCGTCCTAGTAAGGAGAAGTGTTAAATTAATAGTAAAATCCGCGTCCAGCGTCACTTGGCGTTAGCCTAATATGACGCTTACCAATTAGCGTTCCAAATATAGCCGTAATTCCTTGGACGCCCGCCGAGGGGGCGCCAATAAAATAATTTCATTGTGTTCAGTTAATTTAAATTATCCAAAAAAACCACTGCGATTCTAGATTGTTCTATTTGTGTCATCACTTCCAAGAAAAGAGGCACTAGAAAATTCTGGAAAAATCTAGAATTCTAGCGATATAAAAAGGGAAAAATCGAGTAGTTTTTTTCTCAAACGCTGTTTAACTATTACGTTAAAGGTGTTAGCCGAGATTCATTATTCGCGTTACCTATTGAAATATCTTATGTAGAATTTGTACATACTGTGAATAAAAACAATAAATTATTCTTCATCGGATTTTATTCGAATAAGGTGTGTTGTGAGTTGTTCCTTTCCCCTGATAATTCTTTCATGATTGAATATTGTTTTTGATCCTTCGAATTGGATAATCGTCGAAACCGGAGACTACAAAGTAATTCACGCTTGGAACGCGGTTTTTCGGCAAAAACTGCCTATCTGAAAGAGAAAGAAAAATGGAATCAATCATCAGCGCGCAGGAAATTTGCGGGCGTATAGCTCGTAATTCGTTAATATAAAGAAGCTACTAAGCTTATGAATCAACTCGTTTCTATACCGCTATGCGATTAATTGATAGTAAATGAAAGAAATTCGAATGGCAGCATGAACAGATGCATTCGGAGCATTGGGAGAATCTGAGGAAACATGATTATTTTCTGCAAGATTTTTTGGGACAGACGGAAGAAATTTATCTTCATTAGCGAGTAACTCTTTTTAAGCTGGGAGATCAGCTGATCAAAGGAAGATAGAAAAGAAACCCTCTCAGTCAAAGCTTCAATCACGCTACATTGCCGTGAATTGAATTGCCATCGTTTTCGGGGAAGTACGAAGATTGGCCTTTCCAGAATCTGTTCCATTCATTGATCATGAAGGATTCGTCTCTCTCAAATGTCTGCATTACTTAAAGGCGAACCTGAAAAGAGAACCTGAAATCGTTAGTGAGAAATCTGTCCACTAATGAAAATTTCGAGTACGCGTGGAAAATTCTAATGGAATACTATGAGAATAAGCGGCTTTTAGTATGTTATTACATGGCATTTACTACTTTACCTAAATTGAAAAACGAGCCGCGGAATTGCGTAAACTATTCCATTGCGTAATCAATACAGTGATGCCTTGAAAAGCAATCGGACGACCTATCAGCCATAGTGAGGATCTGTTTTTTACATTGAGTGTGACGTCTGAGAATATAAACTCTTAGCTGCTGTACTTTGGGAGCAAATCCCATATCAAATATATCCATCTACCACCAAGTTTTGCCATATGAGGAGGACAGGTCTGGAAAAACCCCACCCTATCGGTCATATCCGATTACGGATGAGTAGGCCTTACCCTAAGGTAGAATAAATGGAAACGATTCTCTTCGCTGTTTTCCCATCCCTCACAGCCACTTGACAGCAAGGGGCAAGAGATTGTTTCCCAGCGGGGATCTCGAGGAAGTGGAGTCATCGGCTCCAAGCGAAGCACTCGGCTTTTTTGATATTTTATTATTTCTTGCAACTTTATGTTAGCCTTTAAGATTTTGGTAATATAGTCTGCGAACAATAGAAATATTTCCTTGTCTAAGAGTGACCTTTTATTTGGCGGCCAATTCAGTCCCATGCTAGAGTTTCATCTTAAATTCTTCTCTGATTGACTCGAACCTAACACAGACAAATAATGTATGCTCCGGAGAATCCAGCAGCTCACATTCACAATTAGACGATTCTATCTGTCCAAAGGAGACACAATTTTTTCTGCGAAGTTTTCGTGTCTTGTCAAGGCTTGCACCGTGTAATATCCAATATCCAACATCCTTTTTCCAATCTTTCCAAATGGAGATTTCGTAGGTTTTTTTCTCCTTTTGAATATTGTCCTATTTTTCATTCCA
>Ga0157363_1005527_pt1 | contig 11794 bp, 6 predicted proteins | sample AttsexASBM1_FD_111477 | JGI IMG/M metagenome (GOLD analysis project Ga0157363, IMG submission 111477) | Fungus gardens microbial communities from leaf cutter ant in Ribeirão Preto, State of São Paulo, Brazil - Atta sexdens ASBM1 | ecosystem: Host-associated > Fungi > Mycelium > Unclassified ...
ACTGCAAAAGTATCGATAATGTAGTCGAGCTATTACGCGTCTCATCGAGGTCCGTAAGTCAGGAAGCCAGATAGTCGGGCTTTAAGAACGTGAGAAATAAGCGGTATCGCGTATGTGCGAGAGATGAAATACGATCGCTTCAGCCGCGCTCGGAAAAAAGCTATTTCAGACGGCTATGTGTGAGTGCATGCATACCTATGCCCTGCCTCGCCTCACCTTGCTTCGATTCGACTCTCATTCCGCCATCCGATACCCACCTGTTGATGCACCAACGGTTACTCCGACCTTTCTCGATGATACCACCTACCTACGAAAACCTTTTTCCCTTTTCATCTCTTCTATTTTGGATTTTAACAACGCGATCGATTTTTTTCTCTAATAAGCAGACAAAGTTAGTAAACGTTTCAAATTAAAAAATATAGCATTCCTATTATTAATTTCAGAAAATATTATTGGAATAAAATAAAATATATTAAAATGTTTAAATGTCCAAGTTGTATATATTTAGATTTATATCATACATTTCAATTATTTAGGAAAAAAGATGTTATATATTTTACTTTAATATTTCAAAAATGCTATGTAAATATAATATTCGAAAAAAAAAATTTTTCTATTTCTAAAATATTTTTATTAAATAAATATTTTTTTTTAAATATAACGCATTACGCGATTTAATATTTTTACATTCCCCTCAACAATATCTAAATATCTAAAACCAAAAAATGCAAGCAGCTTTCATGACAGAAGACGATAATCTTGTATTTCAGCAAATTCTATTATTGTAAAGCCGATTTACACGAAAAGAAAAGCAGCGGTCGATCGAAAGCCGACAAGACGCGAACCTCATCACGTAGAAATGTTAAATTGGAATTCTCTCTTTCTATCTCTTTCCCTCTAGACCAGGTGGCAAATACTTAGATGGAATCGATAATATGGAATAAGGTGAGCTTAAAAACACGATCACGTAAGTTCCAAACTTGAAAGACGTGAAGCGCTTCAGATGACTAAAATCCACTACAAACGAAGAAATGGCTTTTGTATCGGCTCCGATGAAGTAGATCAAGGAGATAGAAATTGGATGCGCTCTGAAGTCTACCGGAAAGATATAAAGACAAAAATGATGCAGAGTATTAAAAAATTACACGAACATCACTTTTAGATTTTTTTAATTGACAAGTCGATAATTTAATTGAAAAATTCAGATTTAATTAAATGTATCTGTTTTTTACATCTTTTTAATTTCCAATTGAGTTGAGTTATAATTTTTGATAATTATCTACAGTTAAATTTTTTTAAATAAAGCTTACTTACATTTAAATAAAGAATAATAATAATAATTTGCTTCCTATTTAGGAAGTGGAACAATTTATTTCAATTCATTCTCTTCTAAATTAAAGATAAAAGATTCCTTCGAATCTACATCCAATTCTCTTTCTCATTTTGTAATGCTGAAGTATGCATGTATTTCTTGGCACCGTATAGAGAAGACTCGATATAGCACGGCGCAGAGACAGAGAGAATAGAGAAGACGCGGTAGACGCTGCGCCTGGGGCCGGGATAAGGAAAAGGGAAATAATAGGAACGATAGATGGAAGGAGAGAGAGACGGGCAGGCACAGGTGTGCCGGCACCGTGTAGGCGCCAGGTCCCTCATCGGACAATCCCGCCACCTTTTGCTTGCTTTTTTCTCATCGCCTCCATCCAGGAGGGGTAGGACGTGGAATCTTGGATCGTGGAGAACTGTTCGCTACGCTGCTGTGAAATCCTTTTGGAGAGACAGTCGTTCGAGGAAACATTTTATTTTTGCTCCAATTCAATACTGATGTGAGAAATCTTATAAACATTTTAGCAAAAGATAGATAGACAGATAGATAGATAGATAGATCGATAGATAGATAGATAGATAGATAGATAGAGAGAGAGAGAGAGAGAGCAGATTATTTTTTAATAAAAAAATTGATGACTTATATATAATGAAGGATTATACTTTAAAATATTTTAACTTTCTATGCGTCAATCTCTCGTGTCCTTGTTAACTGTTTAAGGCAAAAGCGCGTAGGTGGCAAATTGAAAGGAAGGTTACATCGTTATCTATATGTATATAACCGTAAAAAGGAGAGCATAAGTCGTCCTTTACTGTCAATTACTTGTCGAAAAAATCGGATCTTTGCATACGCGAACGACTGCATACTACTTCTCAAATATATTACACCGATAGAACGCTTAAGTCACATCTTGTTTTATTACAAGCAAGAGTAAATAAAGATATAAAATACAGACATTATTAGCATAAATTGAAAAACAAAAGATATATAACTTGTTTCTTGCTGTCGGTTATATTATCGAAAAAATTGGCACTCTATGTACATGATCGAAATGATTATATCAATACAATCATGATTAATATATAACGTATGACAGATTTTTTTAAAATTATTAATAATATAATAATATAATAATATAATATTGTATAATAATGTAATAAGTCGCTCTTCAAATAGAATTAAATATAAAAATTTCAAGTTTCTATAATAACACATAGAAATAGCGCAACATTTTACTTCTCATGTCAGACATAAGGATTTTAGAGATATTCACTTAAGGGTCATCCTTGTCCATCTCCGTGTATTTTCACGTAAGTAAACACATCGTGACATAATGCTAGTTAAAGATTTTTACAATACTCGTAGGCAAATGTGTGTATTTTTCCCACGGATGAAACTCGTGAATCTATTAAAATTCGAAAAGTCAAATTCCCATCGGTAACTCTTGAAACACGATATACGACTGATTAAATTCTTTCGAGACTGTCGTAAATAATGCAAGTTATATATAAATAAAAGTCTTCTAGAGAACATTTTGACTGAAACACACCTCTCCACCTTAATTTATTTTTAAACAAATTTCAGTAATAATGAATTTCCATATTCAACTATAAATATATCATAAAACAATTAATGATACATGTCTTTGCATAAGGCTGACATAACGGAAAAAAGTCGATCTTTGAAGGATTAACCGGCATAACTACAGGGTACCGGGATCTACTCGTGATCCTGGACTTTAATCTCGAGATAGTCTCGCGGGCAGCACCTTGACACTGCACGAAAAGGACCACTCCTCAAGCTGGGCAATCCGGTTCTCCTTGACGTGAATGTGTTAGGTGCAAATGCCACTGCCACCGTGTGTACACTCACGTGGCTCGACGGCCGCTGACTGGAACGGCCCCGAATTTTCGACGGGAGCTAAGCCATCGTGCGTTTCATCCTACCTTTTTATACATTGATTAAATGCGTAATGATTACAAGCATTAAAGCTACGGGATGTATCGTTGGATTTGCACAAAATTTCAGGGAGCGTGCGCTCCCCCGATGAATTGAAAGACGATTTTTCCTCGGCGACGGATTTGATCGGACAACTCTTGAATTTTCAATGTCGACTATTTTAACGATCATGCTTCAAATTAGGACAAACTTTGTTGTCCAAATTAGGAAAAACCGAGGACATTTGAAACTAATTGCGGAGGGTTTTAACAAATCATACGGATATCTAATAGATGTTTTTAACAATTAATCAGAATATAATAATTTTTTTATCACAATACTGCTATTAAAGGTTTACATTAAAACTATTAAATATTATTTAAAAATACATATGTATATAATACACGAACTATTATTAACTAGCAATCTACTTAATAATTTCACAGTGTTGGTCTAGTCATCTATCCATCCGTCTATTTGTTCGATTATCCATCTACAAAGTTTCTCAGTAGTGATTTTCAAATTAAGTTTTCAATAATAGATTCAAGAATCTTAGGCTTCACGGAGGCAAAGTATGAGTCAAATCGTTGACCAGAGGTTATAGATCAAGTTTAACAGTTTTTCCAATAATTATAGGTTTTCGCCAGACTATTTAATTACATTCGTTGCAAAGAGTTAATTTTAAAAAATATTAACAAGATAATTAAAGCATCGTTACTTTGAATTCACATCACAGCAGCCTGTTACATACAGCACTATCAATCTCGACATACTCTTCCGATAGTATTATACTGTCGAATTTTTTCGATAATGTGATTCATCAGGATGCATGTCGACCGGAACAGCGTGCGCTATTAGAGAAGGTCGATGAATCAAGTCGCGTAGCGTAGCAAGACGAGAAAGAAGCAGCAAGAAGATTCTACTGGTCCATTATCACGTAACTGCAGCGAGCGTGAGAGAGTTTGGAGGCTTCCCTCCTTCGACGGAGAGAGTCAGCCCGAAGGGATACAAATTACTAGTATAAACTTTTAATGCTAGCTCGCGCCGCCGGCTAAACCAATTCCGCACGCCTGCGAGATGCGTGTTGCGCGCGTCTTCGAATTCCGATAGGGCGAACGGAAACGCCGCCGCTACCGGAATGCGTTCTCGCCGCGGGAGCCAAGTGAGATGTCGGCAGATCGGTACACGAAGGGTAACCCGGAGGAATGGAATGCTATAGCGTGGGTAAATTAGAGATGTTACGTGTTTTGTTAATATCTTCAACAAACAAAGTTACATTCTCTCAAAAAAGACAAAAAAAGAGGAATTCTGATATCGATTCAAAGTAATGAAAATTAATTTGGACGTGTTGCATATTGAAAACTAAAAATGTAAAAGTATATCTGTACATGAAAAAAAATAATAATAGTTTGAATAAAATATACATTCTTTTAAAAAAGACAAACAGGAAGAGTTCTGTTATCGATTCAAAGTGATGAAAATTATTTGAATGCATTGCATCTTGAGAACTAAAAATACAATGATATATCTGCGCATGAAAAAATTATTAATTTGAATAAAATATATCCAAAATAAGAAATTTATTAAAACAAGTATCTCATTTTAAATTTCTTACTATAAATATTTACTAATACTCTGTATAGTAAAAGATTACGCTGAAAGAGAAACTTGGCTGAATATAGCACAGAATTTTTAATTGATTAACTTATCCGCAATGTCAGTAGAGGATTTCGATAAACTAATGCAACCAAAAATTGGCTGCTGCAATCAATTGAGCAGTGAATTAAAAATGCTATGCCATATTTTACCATCTAATTTGCTGCAGCAGCCAATCTTTTCTTTCAGTGTAATTTTAAAATTTACTCGTTCAACGTTTTAATAACTGATTTTAAATTTCGACCTAATCATTTGCTATAACTTTCTACTATCATTATTATTTCTTATTTGAATTACTTTATTTGAATTGTATTTTATTTTAGGAAGATCTCGCGCGCGCGTATGAGTAAAATCGGTAGACAACTGACAAGGCAAGAAGAAAGGGAAACCTCTAACCATTCGATCGTTCACGCGTTTGTCTTCCATTGTCTCGTCCTTTCTGAAATCTCGCCTGCTTCTATTCAGAATCGCGCGAGAAAAGGAACGGAGAGAACAACGATCGCACAGATGCGTCGACTAAACCGCGATTTCGGAAATCCTAAAAGAGAGGGCGGAGGAAGAAGGACTGTCGCTACTCGCGATAGTAAACGCGGTCTGGCGAGTGCGGTTTCGAGCAATCGCCTCGACAATTTACAAGAGGCATTAGAACCACGATGTACGAATAGGGTAGTGTATATCGAACGTGTGCATGCATACATTGCCCGCACATATACACACATATCTGTGACCGCGTTACACACGGCGGTGCGCGGTTTCAGCTGTTGCTACTTTCTGGCGAGCAAATAAAAGCTCGAGCACCTGCGACCGCAACGAACGGCGGCGGCAGGCGGCGCTAATTAGACGGGAAAATACGATTCGTGTAGCGTGTCCCGCCATTCGTAGTGGCAACTCGGCTACCGATGTCGCGACGTCCCGTGGAAACTCGCACCTAAACGACGTATAGACCTGATAGAACGCCCACATCAATGTGCCTCGAATTTCTTGCGATAGTCTCCTCGTAAATTAGAAAGTGACTGTTTGCTATCGATACCAAATTAAAATAGTATTTGAGACAGTAATAAATCATATTAAATTATATTTTAATAATCCGATATAATCAATTATATATATATATATGTGTGTACATAAAATTGTATCATGAAAACGTAATCATTTCAATTAATAATATAATTGAAGAATAAAAGGAAAACAAGTTGAGCTGATTGCTTGAGAAAGTTTAGCCAGATAAAATTCGGATTCGGCGCGAATTAATTATATATATATATATATATATATATATATATATATATATATATATACACACACACTCGCTCGATCTCCAATTACTCTTGGAAAGAATACACCTGACATCACCAACACGTTTGATAGAGCGACAGATGGAATGAACCTTGCGATCTTCGACAGATAATTCGGACGCCTCGATGACACGCCTATACGCACACACACACGTCCCATTCTCTTATTTGCGTCACTTTCGTGAGGAAACAACGAATTCGGTGGTTTCGAGTTAAATTGAACCACCTGCCTCCGAATGAAAGAAGCCATCGACCGGAATGATTGAATTGGCTAAAACTTACTGCTTTAATTCGCTGGCACTTGATTAACCCTTACAAGACGTATCGCATTGGGATTCCGAGTACCGATTAATTACATGTAATTGGCGTTTGAACTTTTGCTTGTTCCTTTAACTACTCTTTCTGACTGAGAGTAACGCAGCGTGTACCCCGAATCTTATTTAAAGTTAAATTTGAACAGCTCAATCAACTTGATGAGATCACGTACACAGCTGGGGTGGTCTAATTTCTTTTTGAACGTGATTTTAATTAGAGGTTAATACTCCGATATTTAATATATAAAATTTTGAATTTAATTCAGATACTTGTAAGATATTTTTATGATAGTAATCAAGATGAAAATTTGTTCGTATTATGCACAGCGATTCAACATTGCAGTATATTTCCTAATGTTCGAGTTTACACACTGAAAAAAATGAATATAATTTTACATGGAAGTATACATGTAACTTTTATGTAAAGTTACATACTTTTTTTCAGTGCATGTGTATATTCCATATAATTACAAGTTTTTCTACACATCCTGAAAATCCTCGGTTATAAATCAGAAGTAGCCAGATGCGTAGATAAAAGTTATTCTTTTCCGAAATATCACACACATATGGGAACTAACAACAACATATTTCAGCGCAGCTACGTCTGGTAACTGGATGGTCTATGGCAATTTCCTATCTGCATATCGGGGAAAACTCTGCACATGTGAAACTCGACCGCTTTTTTCCGCAAGGACTATTTTGGGTATAGTGAAGGCAATCGTCAGCAAAACGATGGATGGATGGAGTCTAATCGACGGGGAAAACCTGAATGAGAGTCCAACCGTAATTGCCTTATGTCGAGCGACATGTGTTTTCAACCTCGCCAGTAATCTAAGAATCAGAATGTTTCTCGTTTATGCTGACTACTTGAGCGTCACGCAAATCAGAGACAAATAATAGAAATCCGACAGAATTCTAGGTGCGGGAAAAGCGATTTAATCTTTTCTGTATGTGTAAGTGGTCTTAGAATTTATATAAAATTTATATATTTATTAATCTGCAAAAATCTGCTTTGTAAAATACATCAATTAGAATGTAAGAGAAATGTTTAATTCCATTAAAAATATTTTTTTTTCATCTTACTCATTCATATCATTTAATTAATTAAAAATACAAATTTATTTAATGATTTAATGTATTTTAAAATATTCTCGAAAGTGTTGAAAACATAAAGTATACGTATGGTTTACTATTCCACAGACATGATGCATTGTAATCGCGAGTTCTTCGCCTACATTTCACAGCCTTTGCGATCCATATACTATTGTGTATACGGATCACAAAGGCCATATATTATAAAAGTCCGCAGTTTTTATGCATTGCGTCACTCTTGAATATGTCGAACACATGTTTGCGAGCAAGAAAGGTCGAAAGTGACCTGGCACTTTACATCCCAGAATTATTACACGCTCCGTGGCGAAAATGTGCGCGCATGCATTTAGTATTCGATGATGTATGGTAGCTCGATTCGCGTCGTCGAGCACACATTGTACGCATACGGAGTATCGATCTCTTTAAAAAAAATTCAATTAATAAAATTTGTTCTATTTTTTAACGTCCACAATAAAAGATCATCGTATAATTATAATTTACTGATATATCTATTCTTCAAATTGGAAAGTTTGGTTCTATTTATTCACAATCTCGAGAGAATTATAAAAATCCGTTATGCTTCTTACATCTATATATATATATATATATATATATATATATATATATATATATATATATATACAGACGTAAGAAGCATAACGGATTTATATATATATATATATATTAATATTAGAAATATCAAACAGTCACAGATCATATCACAGTCATTATTTACTGTTTCTACTTTTTTAGATTAATATTACATTTTTTAAATATAAAAGATAGGAATTAAAAATTTTTTTACTGTTCAATAATTGTGTCTTTTATATTGATGAAATAATTTTGTCATTTTCTTTATATACTAATCTATTTATTTAGTTCTTTTAATTAAGAAAAACATTGAAACTTCTAGTATTAAATAGTTTAATAAATAAATAATCCCCTCAAATTAAAATTATAATCCAATTTTAATTAAATAAAGAACGATCTTTCTGCAAACCTGAGATTAATGAATTTCAATAACACAGAGGTTTAGCTCGTAATTCGTCATATTGAATCAACACTGTCACCTTGTTTTCCATTACACATATATCTCCCTAGTATTTGCGGACAGGATTCGCGGTACAATACTTTTTGGACACCGCGTGCATGCCGACGCGAATCCAAGCGACGCGAAGCGCGATCGCGTTAGTATTCACGGTGATTTGTCGTTCGTGCGACGGATAGCGTAAACAAAGGGGAATGTCATCGCGCCGCGCGTTGACAATGACGACCATCGTCAATGGGCGTCCCGACGTTTGTACGTGATTGCAAACAACCGCCGTTGCTGGCTCCGGAGGTAAATTTGATGTCTCTCGCGTGCGTGTGCGATGTACCATTGAACGCGCGCGCGGCGCATACGGATGAGACTTCTTCCGATTAATCGTTGCCGCTTAAAGTTATTTCCCGAACATTTTCCCAGGATCTTATTGTTAGGCGTTTATAACTGGCATAGACAAATTAGGCGAATATTCTGAATGAGCTAGTAAATTAGATTATAATTTTTATAAGCTAAATATTTACGTCAACTATGTACTGAGAGGAAATGTATATATATAATCATAATTTTAATTATAATCTCTAAGATCTAAAAATTTACACGACGTTATGTATTTTGTGTAGACGTCAAAGAGAAATCCCAAGAAACAAGTCGAATCAGCGTCTGTTTCATTGATAAAATAAAATATAATATAAAAAAAAAATAATTAATATAATATATAATAAAAAGACTCATCAAACAAGACCACGCGTGAATATATTTTGGAATGATTGAACTTAAAAGCTAAAATATCTGCACCAACCGACATCATATCCATTAAAATAATTATAGCATAAAAATAAGTTTAACTATTGATCCTTCAATGTTCAAGTAGTGCAAACAAGTTCGAAGCAGTCCTTCTTCTCTGATTATTTCAACAAGGCGAGGTCACCACGTGTCATTGTACTCGAAAAAGAGGGTTGAAATTCGCTCTCCCTGTTACTCTCTCGACAAATCCCGCCCTTACGGGACTGTAATTGAAACAGCACGTGTCTCTCGCGACATGCGGCGAAATAATGGCAACATCGTGAGCTATCAAGGGCGAAGGAAACAAGGGGGAAAGGGAGAAAAACTAGAGATCTCTCGTAGTTGCACGTTTCTGTTGCGCCCTTTTCTGCGGATCGAGTCGATAATAATGACTGTTCATTTTGGAATTAAATTCCCTTCCTTAAATAGAGTAAAACGCTATTTTTAAGGAGACAATTTGTACATTTTGAATGTTTATATTTGAAAAGAGTCCTTGTTAGTTCTGTTACGCAGCAAGTTGAATTATTAGCAAAACTAAAAAAAGTTGAGATACAAGCAAATTGGTCAAAATAATTAACTTAGGAAAAACCAAAGAAATATACAAAAGTTATTTAGGTTTATCTCAATTTTTTACAAAATTTCATATCATGTAAAGATTTTACATATTAAAAAAATTAACAATGTCTTCAAGAAATCGATAATTATAAAATTATTTGATACAAACAGAATTGGAAAAAGTCAGGCAAATTAAATTTTAAAAGAGCAGAAAGGAACTTTCGTTTTTTAGATAGCTTGAAAATAATTTCAACGAAAACATTTAAGAATATATAGTTCCTAAAATATACAGTTTAAAATGCAAAAAAACAAATTAGAGAAAATGGGATATCTACTTTATGCAGAAAATATATAAACACTTCTTCTACCACTTATATAATGTGTATGTGATGTAAATTTAAAGCATCGATATTTTAAATTGACTTCATCAGCTGATTCTATTTTCTTTTCATATCACGACCTCGTCTCAAGAGGGGCAATAAACATTACCGCGTAGGCCGCTGCCTTGTTGTTTATCGCAATATCGACGTACGAGGTTCGCAACTGATACACGAAATTCAGATCACAGATAACGAATGTGATGTGGTCTGGCGTCGCGATTCTCATCTCTTCGTCGCAATCGCACGATTCTATCGCACGCGCGGATATCGCGTTACCCGAATTAAACGGCGACCGCGTACGTAGCCGGGTATGTGAACACCATCCGATCCGACCGGCCGCGTCCGTTCATCTATCCATCAAATCCGATCATAATTACACGCGGTACAGCGATACAGTTGAGATCCGGCCGGCCAAAGCGTATCCACTGTCACGCGAGCTGTCGAGCTCGTCCCTCGCGCCGCTCTTGATTTACGAAATTTCGTGTACACACCATGAATTTCCAACTGGCGCGCGTACGCGTGTATCGCGCCAATCGCGTCACGCCCTCGATCAAATGAGCATAATAAAGAGATCCCGACCCGCGCTGTGTAATCTTCCTCCATTATTCCGAATGAAAACGTGGCGAGATGAATGGTTGCATTCAGCATAAGAACAATTTACCAGAAAAGGTTAATACCTAGTTAGAATTTCAAACAACGAAATTGTCTCTCGTCGAATGCAATGGTTAAACCAAATTTTTACAGTAATGCGAATAATGTCAGGGTCACTCCACATATAATGAAGAACGAGTAATAATTTTAAGAATTATTAATCGAATTTTATTTTTTATGATTTAGTAAATTTCATATTTGTAATTCCAACTACACGGAAAGAACGGTTTTGCTAAAATGTCTAAAAATTTAACTAGCTACAGGCCAGAAAATAAATTTTATTAGACCATTAAAATAAATATGTAGGACGCTCAAGCTCACTGCCAGAATGTCAAAATTTTTGCAGTATTATTCATTATGTTTAAGTATTTTGCATAATAATTTTGATACCAAAATTATTTTTAAATATATATCTACACAGAAAGAACTTTGTCGAAGCATCTAAAAATTTAACTAGATACAGATACGAAAGTAACTTTATTGGATTAACAAAATAATTATATAGGACTCTCTCTTTCTCTCTCTCTCTCTCTTTCAAATTAGTTGTTAAAATATAAAAATATTAGTGTTACTTATTACGCTTGAGCTTTCTACATAAATATTTTGATGATAAAGTTATTTTCAAATCTGTATTTATATATACTTTAGATATTTCAGCAAATCGTTCTTTCCGTATAATTAAATTTTTAAATATTTCAACAAAATCATTCTTCCCATGTATAATACATATTAATTACTTAAGTGGTACTTGTGATAATTAG